>Ga0070658_10001139_pt1 | contig 22678 bp, 13 predicted proteins | sample KBSC13metaG_FD_64664 | JGI IMG/M metagenome (GOLD analysis project Ga0070658, IMG submission 64664) | Corn rhizosphere microbial communities from Kellogg Biological Station, Michigan, USA - KBS C1-3 metaG | ecosystem: Host-associated > Plants > Roots > Rhizosphere > Soil ...
CCCGCGCCTCGTCGAGCTCGACCGCGACGTCGTCGCCGGGCTCACCGCGGCCCACCGCGCCGGACGCGAGCAGCTGCACCGCGACCACCCGGACCTCCAGGTCGGCTGGTCGATCGCCTGCGTCAACGCGTACGACGCCGAGGGCTCGGCAGGCGCCGCAGAGGAGTACGCGCGGAGCCGGCAGAACTGCTTCGTCGAGGTCAGCGCCGACGACGACTTCGTCGGCGTGCAGGCCTACACCCGCACGCGGATCGCGTGGGTGGACGGGCACGCGGTGCGCGACGAGCCGGAGACCGCCCGGCGCACCCGCAACGACTGGGAGTGGTACCCGGCCGCCATCGGCGACGCCGTCGCTGACGTGAGCCGACGGGTCAGCAGTCCGGTCATCGTGACCGAGAACGGCATCGCCACCGCCGACGACGACGAGCGGATCGAGTACGCGACAGACGCCCTCCTGTCGCTTCAGAAGGCCCGCGCCGACGGCGCCGACGTCCGCGGCTACTTCCACTGGAGCCTGCTCGACAACTACGAGTGGGGCTCCTACACCCCGACCTTCGGGCTGGTCGCCGTCGACCGCACGACCTTCGCCCGTACCCCCAAGCCGTCCCTCCAGTGGCTCGGCGCTCAGCGTCCCGGGGAGCCGACATGACGGAGACCCGCAGGAGCCCCCGCGGTCCGGCCGCCACCAACGCCGGCACGCTGCTCGCCCTCGTCGCTCTGCTCGCGACTGTCGCCCTGACGGCGCGGCAGCCTGCACCGCCGGCCATCGCGCAGTTCGCCCCGCAGGCGCAGCACCAGATCAAGCAGGCCCCCCTGCAGCAGACGGGCGACATCGGCAACGGACAGGGCGCCGCGACGGGGCCGGGCGCCAGCCCGACGCCGTCGCCCACGCACCTGCCTCCGGGGGTGAAGCCGCCGCCCCCGCCGCCGGTCATCGAGCAGGCTGCGGTGCGGCCCTGCTACGGCAACCCGCCACGGCAGCTCAGCTTCGACAGCCAGTCGCCGCCGTGCATCAACTACTGGCACGGCGACAACGGCGGCTCCACCAGCCGTGGGGTCACGGGCACGCAGATCACCGCGCTCGTCACCGGCAACTTCCAGAGCCAGGACAACAACACCGTGACCCGGCTCGTCAACGACCTCGCGACGTTCTACAACCGTAACTTCACCCTGTACGGCCGGCAGTTCAACTTCATCTACCGCAACGGCAACGACATCGCGTCCAATACCGGGAACGGGCCGAACTGCCAGTTCGAGTTCGCCGCGGCCAAGGACATCTCCGACCGCTACAAGCCGTTCGCCCTCACCGACCCCAACGCGAACGCCCCTGGCTGCTTCCTAGTCGGCGCCGCGCGTCAGCGGGTCATCGCGACCTCTGAGTACACCTGGCTGACGGAGAAGGAGATGCGGCAGTACGCGCCGTACCTCTGGCAGTACCCGACGGGGATCGAGGACACCCTGACCGGTGAGGGCCAGTTCGTCTGCAAGGAGCTCGCCGGCCGCAACGCGACGCACACGACGGACCCGCTCCTGCTCAACAAGCCGCGCAAGTTCGGCGTCTTCTACCACTACGGCTTCAGCGTCTCCGACCCCGACATCACGCCGCTGCGCAACGAGATGGCCAAGTGCGGCGCCAAGATCGAGGTCGTCGCGAGCACCGGCTTCCGCGGTGGTGAGGGCAACCAGAAGTCCGTGCCGCGCATCGAGCAGGAGACGCAGAACGGCATCCTCGCCATGCGTCAGGCCGGCGTCACCGACGTGATCTGCCTGTGCAACATCATCCTCTCGGCCCTCGTGTCGGGGGCCGCCGACCAGCAGAACTACCACCCGGAGTGGGTGCTCAGCAGCTTCGGCGGCCAGGACTTCGACTTCTACGAGTCCAAGTTCTGGACCCCTGCCCAGCGCCCCTCGATGATGGGCATGACGTTCTACCCGGACCAGGTCACCTACCCGCAGATGACGCTCAACCAGGCCCTCGCCAGCGTCGATCCCGGCTTCCAGATCAACGGCCCGTGGACGCTGCAGCAGCCCGCCCAGTCGCTCTACTGGCAGACGCTGATGATCGCCTCCGGTGTCCAGATGGCGGGTCCGCACCTGACGCCGGAGAGCTTCTCGTCGGCGCTGCAGCGGACGCGCTTCCCCAACCCGTTGTTCCCCGAGCAGGAGGGGCGAGTCGGCTTCGAGGGCAACACCCACGGCTTCATGAAGGACGCCGCCGTGTTCTGGTGGTCCGAAGCCGCGAGCGGGCCGCAGTCCGATGCGGCCGCCGGCGCCTGGTGCTACACCGGCCTCGGTCGCCGCTACGACTACTTCGACCTCCCGAAGGACCTGCCCTTGTTCTCCGGCCGGTGCGTCACTGTCCCGGGCTGACGGGCTTGGCGTCCTGGTGCTCGGCGAGCGCGACCACGAGACCGGTGTCACCCGGCTGCGGTGACCCGGTCTCGGCGAGGAACGCGTCCTCGCCCCGGGTGAACCAGACCCCCTGGACGAACAGCGGCGAGCCCGTGCTCGCCGACGAGCCGTTGGCGAAGAACCCTTGTGCGCCAGGCACACTCGGCACGGCGAAGAGCGCGGCTCTACCGGCGCGCACACCGCCCCCCGGTAGGCCCATCACGTAGTCGAGCGCTCCCGCGACGAGCTGCTGTGCCGCCTCGTGGTTCCGGGCTCGCAGCACCAGTACGTCGGCGTACTCCTCGCCCTGCGTCCAGCGCCGGATGTACCCGGCCTGGAAGCCGGTGTGGGCGAGCAGCCGGTGCAGCACATCGGTCGGGAGCACGGTGACGCCGGCAGCCGTGCCGAGGTCGAGGTCCCCGGTCGACGAGGGATCGAGCACGTAGCCGTTCGGCGCCTCCGCCGTGAGCGGCGGCAGGTGGACGGTCGGCGAGCTGCGTTCGCTGAGGCCGAAGACGAGCGCCGCGGCGACCGCCAGGACGGAGACGCCGGTCAGTGCTGTGCCGAGCCGCCTACGAGAGCCAGACATCACGCAGGTCCAGCAGCCCGCTCGCCTTGTCCGTCCAGGACGCGTTGCTCGTCGAGAGCTTGCTCGTGCGCACGAGGTAGGACCACTCGCGGAACACCAGTGGGATCAGCGGCAGGCTCTGGCAGGCCTTGTCCTCAAGGCCCTGGTAGGCGAGCCGTCGACCAGATGTGTCTTCGTCCTGGCGCGCCTCACGCAACGCGCGCTCGAAGGCCGGCTGGCTGTAGTGCGCGATGTTCGACGTTCCCGTCGCGGCACCCGACAGCAGCGGCGCGAGGTAGTCCTCGGCGCTCGGCGACAGCCCGCGCCAGCCCTCGAGGAAGGCGCCGCGGAAGCCGTCGGCACTCGTCGCCTTCTGCAAGAAGGAGCCTGGCGTCAGCGGGTCCAGGGTGACGTCGAGCCCGAGGGCGGTCTTCCACTGGCGCTGCACCTCTCGCGCGACCGCCGCGTTGACGTCGACGTCCGGGTAGGACAGCGACAGCCCAGGCTTGCCCAATGTGGCGGCCTTGACCGTGGCCCGGAGGGCGGACAGGTCGGTGGCGGGCTGCACCGCGTCGCCGCAGGCGTCGGTGCGGAAGTCGCCACCTGCGCTCGGCGGCACGAATCCCGTGGCCGGCAGCGCGGCGCCGCGGAACGCGACCCGCGCGAGTGCCGAGCGGTCGAGTGCCTCGCTCAGCGCGCGCCGCACAGCCGGGTCCGCATAGGGGCTGCCGTTCCCGGTCGGCAGACCGAGGTAGTCGACCGTCCCGTTCGGGGCGTGCACGAGCGAGGCCCCCGGAGGTACGGGCTGGTCCAGCAGCTCCGTGGGCACGGGCGCCATGTCGACGCTGCCGGCGCGGAACGCGGCGACAGCGGCAGCCCGGCTGGCGAAGACCCGGAACTCGATGCTGTCGGCGTACCCGCGGCCGCCGCTGTCGAAGGCGGTGTTGGCGCCGTAGTAGTGGGCACTGCGGGTGAGCAGGATCGACTTCGCGCTGGTTGCGATGCGGGTGCTCAAGGCGTACGGGCCGATGCAGACCGGCCGCGTGGCGAAGCGGGCGTCCTGACCGGCGCGGCCGGGGGTGATCGCGGTGATCGGGTGCGAGAGCCGCTCGACGACGGCCGCATCGCGCTGGGACAGCGTGATCGACAGGCTCGTGTCCGACAGCGGCGCGACGCCCTTGAGCTTCGTGAGAGCCGTCGTGTCATCGGTCTCCACGAGGCCGTGCACCGTGTCGTAGCCCTTGAGCTCCTCGAAGACGTCGGCGTCCGGCGACGCGGTCTCCACCGCCGCTGCGCGGCTCCACGAGGCGAGGACGTCGTTGGCGTTGACCTTCGTCCCGTCAGAGAACCGCAGGCCCTTGCGAAGGCGGACGGTGAGCTGGCTGCCCCTGCTCGTCGTGATCCAGTAGCTGGCGAGCCCCCTGGTCGTGAGCTTGCCGGTCCTCGGGTCTCGGGTGATGAGCGGCTCGCAGAGGAGGCTCTGTACCTGCTCCCCTGCGGGGTCGTACGCCCGGGCGGGGTCGAGCGCACCCGGCTCGGTGATGGCCACGACGATCCGGCCGCCCGGCTTCCCCGGGCCGGGGCGCGCCTGCATGCCGGCGCCGCCGCTGCAGGCAGCGGTTGCCAGCGCCAGCAGCGCCAGGCTGGTCCCGAGCCTCTTCACGACGTGGTCACCTCGTCGCCGGGACCGAGTTGATCGTGGACGCGTTGGTGCTCGCGACGCCGGCCCCGTCGGACGTGCCCTGCTGCTGCACGGTGTCCATCACCGAGAGGCCGCCGTACTGCGTGGCGATGACGTAGTCGCCCGTGAACGTCGTGCTGCTGTTGTCGACGGCACTGACCGACGTGCCCCCGCTCTGGCTCGGGACCGGAACGGGGACGTCGACCTGCTGACCGACAGCACCCTCGCTCAGGTGGACCTCGCCGTCGACGTGGACGACGGGTGCCGTGATGACCTGTCCGCACGCGTCGACGCGCTTGTTCGTCCCGATGCGCACGCCCATCGACATGACCGCGCCGGTCGCGGCGTCGGTGGCCGTGGTGTACCAGGAGGTGCCGGCGACGGCAGGGGTCTGCAGGAGCAGCAGACCCGGCCCGTCAGCGGTGAAGTCGCTGATGACCTTGTTGCCGCTGACCTGCTGGATGCGCGTCAGGTAGAGCCCGGAGGTGGGCGTCGCAGCGGGCAGCGAAGAGGTGTTGGACGATGGCAGGTAGGTGTAGCTGCTCGTCGCGGTCACGGTGCCGAGCGTGTTGACGACGTCGAAGGTGAACCCGCCCGTCGTGGTGGGCGCGACGTTCTTCACCTGTCGCGTGGATGCCGTCGGATAAGCCACCGTGATCGGGGTGGCGCCGCTGGCCTGGTAGCTGCCGACGTTCCGGTAGTGGTAGGTCGCCGCGACGGGCGGCTTGGCGATGGTCGTCGTGGGTGCGTCCAGGGAGACGGCGAAGGGCCCGGCCTTCGGGCACGGTAGGGGCGGTGCCGTCGGGACCGGCGTCGTCGGCTGCACGCCGGGTGTCAGCACGTGACCGGTGATGATCGGGACGCCGAGGCTGGGCGGTGCGACCGTGAGGGCGCCCGGGGGGACTGGCGGCAGGACATCCGGCTTCGGCGCGCCGAAGATCACGTCGGTGCCGAACTGCACGACGCCGACGTCGACCTTCCGTGTCGGGCCGCTGCAGGCCGTCAGCGTCACGCCGAGAACGAGTGCCCATACGAGCCGTTGCGAGCGTCGCCTCATGCCCTTCCCTCCTGGGGGTAGTCGGTGCCGAGCCGCGGGTCGACGGGGTCGACGTGCACGGCGCGGGCGGAATCGGTGCCGTCCTGGTAGTCGAGGACGCTGAGGAAGACCTGCTGCGCGGGGGCGAAGGAGGCCTCGGCGTCGACGAGCGCGTAGTAGCTCCCGTCGGGAGCGAACCACAGGAGCAGCTGCTGGTTGGGCAGGTCGGCGAGGTAGACGGTGCGGTTGCCGAAGCGCTGGAGCTGGAAGTTCTTGCCTCCGATGGCGTCCAGCACACCGCGCCGCACGGCGCGGGTCTTGGCCGAGAAGCCCTGCTTGAACGACACGACCTGCAGGTCGCCGTGCGCGACCCTGTCCTGCCGCAGCGTCCAGACCCGGGCCTGGCCGACGAGACTGCTCGACCCTGCGCGGGCGAAGGCCTTCTCGGCCTGCGGCTCGCGCTGGAACGTGACGCCGCTGGCGCTCCCCGGGACGAGCCGCGCGGGCAGGCTGTTGTGGTGGGCGATCCCCCCGCTGCTGCACCCGGTGAGGAGGAACAGCAGGGCCACCGCGACCGGTCCGCCCGCCAGCGCTCGGCGTGGCAGGACGAGGCGCCGGCGGCGGTCGCGTCGGCGGCGCCAGGTGTTGGGGACCTCGTGGCTGAAGGGATCCCGGAGCGAGGCGCGCGAGGCGATGGCGACAGCGCGGTTGGCACCGGGACTGGCCTGTCGCAGCCGGCGCCGGACGGAGTCCGCCATATCTGCCCCCGCCTCGGCCTCCTCGGCCCGCAGGTCGCGGATCAGGTCTCCCCACATCGCCCGCGTCACGAGCCAGGCGAGCTCGCGGTGCTCCGCGTCCTCCTCGAGCGCGTCGACGAACTCGAGCGGCGTCATGACCGGGCTGCCGACATTGAGGTCCGTGGCCAGGTCGCGCAGCTCGGCGTAGGCCACGGCGAGCAGCTCGCGCGGACCGTGTTGTCCGGCCCAGCGCCGGCGCAGGAAGCGCCGCACGGCCTTCAAAGCACCGGGGTAGAAGACGAGAAGCAGGATGGCCAGGGCGACGAGCGGCAGCACCCGGACCGCCCAGTACTGGACGAGCTCGTACAGCAGCTCGATCGAGCTGTGCTGGACGGGCACGTAGACGACGAGCGACAGCCGGTCGGATGCGCGGATCGTTGCGTCCTGCTTCTTGGGCTTGTTGTTGATGCTCGCTTGCGCCTTGGGCGGCGTGCCGACGATCGGCACCCAGCCCTGCCCGTCGAAGTAGGCCTCGAGCCACACCGCACCGTCCGCGGCAGTGATGTCGTAGACGGTGCCGCCGGTCGCCTTGGGCGTCCGCGAGTAGTAGCCGTAGCCGATGCGCGACGGGACGCCCGCCCACCGCGAGAGGAGTGCCTCAGCGGCGACGATCTCGAACGGCGTCGCCGGCTTGCCCGCGAGCATGTCCGCGACGCGCGACGGCGGGACAGGCACTGGGTTGCCGGACCCGGCGGCGATGATCCGGCGGTAGAACTCGGTGCGCACGTACTGCAGCCGCGAGAAGCGGTCCTTCGAGGGAGCGCGTTCGAGGATGCGCTGGACGGCGGCAGGTGCGGGCGGCACCGTCAGGTACTCGGCCAGCGACGCCGGGGGCGGACCAGACGCCACCAGGCTCTTCGTCGTCGGGATAGGTGCGCTCGTCAACGTGTAGGTCACGCCGGACGACGCGATGCCCTTCGGCAGGCGGAGGGCCTGGGTGCGCGGGTCGTACTGCAGGTCGAGGCCGTTGTGCAGCACCGCCAGGGGGTTCGCCAGGTCGGGCAGGTTGCGACCGCCGAGAGTGCCCATCGTGATGGTGGCCCGCACCGGCTCGCTGCCGGGTCCGACGGTGGCCAACGGCGCTTCGCCCTCCGCCGTACCGGCCTTGATGGCGCGCTGGGACCGGACCTTGACGAACCGGGCAGGGTCGAAGGGCGGCGTGAGCCACGCGTCCTTGCGATACACGTCGAGGACGCCGAGGCGTACGGGCGTCGCTTGCGGCATGTCGACGGAGAAGAGCACGCCGGCCGGAGCCGGCGGCGGCTGCTGCGGGAACTGCGGGGGGATGACCGCGTGGTCGGTCGGCTGTGGCAGCAGGAAGTCGGTCTGCGCCAGGCCGACGAGGGCGGCGATGAGCAGCAGCAGCACGCCTCCGCCTCGAGCGGCGCGCCGCAGCTCGAAGCGACCGTTGCCGGCGCCGTCGCGCGCGAGGTCGACGCTGTATGAGGCGCCGAAGGCGGCCAGCAGCAGGACCAGGGATCCGACACTGGAGAACAACGTGGAGCTCTCCGGCTGCATGAGCGATCCGAGGAACGCCAGCGGCACCGGGACGAGCAGCGCGAGCCGCGGCCGGTTCAGCGCGAGAGCCACCGTGACGGCAGCGCCACCGAGGACCGTCAGGACGAGCACGAGCAGGAAGCGCCAACCCCCGTCGAAGGGCACAGGCGGGTTGCCGAGGCCGCCTTGCCGGATCGCGTCCGACACGCGGCGCGTCAGGCTGCCCTGGCCGGGACCGGTCACGGCCACGAGTGCGCCAAGACCGACGCCGACGACCGGGACGACGTACTGCAGCGGGGCGGGCCGGCGGAGGCGCAGCGACGCGAGCACGACGCCCACGCCGGCGACGGATGCGAGCAACCCCAGGGCGCGCGGCAGGGCGCCCTCGAAGATGCCCCCGAGCATCCAGCCCACGGAGGCTGTGGCCAGCAGGCCGGTGACGGCGACGAGCGTCGGGTTGGCAGCGGGTGCGCCGACGGTGGACTCCGGCTCGATGACGGGCTGGTCGTCCGGCGGTTGCTCGAGCTCGGGCGCTTCGAGGGCCGCGAGGGTGGTGGTCATCGGCGGCCGGTCGCGATGAGGCCGCGGGACTCCGCGACGTGCTGGAAGGAGCGGTCGAGCGACTGACCCTTGCGGAGCTCCACGACGTTGCAGCCCAGTCCTCCGGCGCGGTGGATCGACAGCGGGTCGGTGTCCGCGTGCAGGACGAGGACGACGACGACGGACATCGCGCGGTCGAGCATCAGCCGCAGACGGGCCGCCGTCTGGCGGGACAGGTGGGGTGTGACGAGCACGTAGTGGGCGTTGCGGCGTCCGGTCGCCAAGGCTCGCGCGACGAGCTCCTCGGCCCCGGCCTTGCTCGTGCCGATGCGCGCCAGCGCATCGAGGAGGGGGATCTCGGCACGTCGGCCGCGGAGGCTGTCAGCGATCCGCTCTGCGTTGGTGTCGACCGTCACCGAGAAGCCGTCCTCGAGGTGCCGCTTGCCCAGCGAGGCCGCTGCGCGCACCGCGAGCTCGAACGAGTCGCTCGGGTCGCCCGACGTGTGGTGCTCCCGGTCGTTGTCCAGCAGGAGGAAGACCTTGTCGGTGATGCCCTGCTCGGACTCGCGGACGAGGTAGCGGGTCTCGCGCGGGTCCGCCCCCATCGTCTTGGCCGTGGCGCGCCACACGATGCGTCGTGGGTCGTCGCCGTTGACGTAGTCGCGGATGCCGTAGAACTCGAAGCCGGTCGGCCAGCGGCGCGACACCGGCGGGCGGAGCGGCGGGTCCTCCCACTCTCGGCTGACCACGCGGTCGCGGACGCGCTCGGCGGTCGGATGGACGATCATGGGGACGGTCTCGCCGAGCACCAGGCGGTGCCGCGTCAGGCCGAACGGGTCGCTCCACACTGCGCGCAGAGGTCCGACCTCGTAGACGCCTCGGCGGGTCGGGGTCAGCTGGTAGGAGTGCTCGACCGTGCCGCCGCCCGACAGGGAGGGGACGGGTACCACGACGGTCGCGCCCAGCGCGTCCGGCACCTCCTCCTCGAGGAGGACGTTCGAGACCCCGCGCTTCGCGGAGAGCGAGATGGTGACATCCACGACCTGCCCTTCGCGGAGCCGGCTGGGCAGGTCGGAGCGCTCCGCGACCAGTGCCAGCTTGCGGCGGCCCGTGACGTAGGAGAGGACGAGGACGAGGACGGTCCCGTAGACCATGAGCAGCAGGGTTCGGCTGCTGATGAACCGGCCGATCCCGTAGCCGAGCACCGCGCAGACCACGACGATGACGCCGTTCTGGGTGAGCGACAGCCTGCGCTCGATCCAGGACAGCAGCCCGTCGGTGGGGCGGGTGGAGGTGGCCATGTGAGTCTCCGGTCCGTGGGCGTCCTCAGGCGCTTCGGCGGGACGCGCCGACACCCATGGGCGCCTTGACGCGGTTGACCACCCGGTCGACGACGGCCTCGACGGTCTCGTCGCGGAGCAGCGCGTCGGGAGTCAGCATCAGGCGGTGGCAGAGGATCGGCTGCGCGAGGTTCTTCACGTCGTCGGGGATGACGTCCTCGCGGCCCTGTGCGGCGGCGACGACGCGCGCGGCGCGGATGAAGGCCTGCGAGGCGCGGGTGCTCGCACCGGCCTGCAGCGCCGGGTCGTTGCGTGTCGCCTGCACGAGGTCGACGAGGTAGTAGGCGATCGGCTCGGAGACGTTGACCCCAGCGGCCCACTCGATCATCTGGACGACGTCCTCGATGTCGATGACCGACTCGAGGCTGTCGATCGGGTCGCTGCGCCCGGAGGACAGGACGACGTCGACCTCGGCGTCGCGGTCCGCGTAGCCCACCGACAGTTTGAACAGGAAGCGGTCGAGCTGAGCCTCGGGCAGCGCGAAGGTGCCCGCGAGCTCGACCGGGTTCTCAGTCGCGAGGACGAAGAACGGCTTGGGCAGGTTGTGCGTGATGCCGTCGACGGTGACCCGCCGCTCGGCCATGGCCTCGAGGAGCGCCGACTGGGTCTTGGGCGTCGCCCGGTTGATCTCGTCGGCGAGGAACACGTTGGCGAAGACCGGCCCTTGCCGGAAGACGAAGTCGCCGGTCTTGCGGTCGAGCACCGGCGAGCCGGTGATGTCGCCGGGCAGCAGATCAGGCGTGCACTGCACGCGGGACTGGCTGGCGTTGATGGTCTGCGAGATCGCCCGCGCGAGCATGGTCTTGCCCGTGCCGGGCATGTCCTCGAACAGCACGTGCCCGTTGGCCAGCAGGGCGGTGAGAGCGAGCCGGATCAGGTCGTCCTTCCCCTTGATGACCTTGGCGATGTTGGTGACCATCGCCTCGAAGCGCTCGCGGAACTGCTCGTCCGACAAGCCTGGGCGGCGTGCCGACGATCGGGTGCGTGCGGTCACAGCGCGAGCTGCCACTGGTCAGTCCTCCTGGGAGCGGGCGACCGCCGTGGCGATCGTGTTCATCGTGTCGGAGCGGGCGAGGACGTCCTCGCTCGCGGAGAGGTAGGCGGAGAGCACGCGCGGGTCGGTGGTGACCTCGCGGGGCGTGCCGACAGCGATGACCTGACCGAGCTCGAGGGCGACGAGCCGATCGGACATCGAGGTGATGAGGGGGAGGTCGTGCTCGATGATGAGGATGCCGCAGCCGGTGTCCTGCGCGACGCGCAGCAGCACAGGGCCCAGCTGCTCGGTCTCGGCCTGAGCGAGACCGGAGGACGGCTCGTCGAGCAGCAGCAGGCGCGGGGCGAAGGCCATCATCGTCGCGATGTCGACGGCTCGTCGGGTGCCGGTCGACAGGTCGCCGACGAACTTGTCGGCGTAGGCGACCAGGCCCATGAGGTCGATGAGGTCGTCGACGCGCCCGCGGATGCGCGCCTCGCGCGCCCGCACGCCCGGCGTCTGCAGTGCACCGAGGAGCGGGCTCTTCACTGCCTCCTTCTCGAGCGTGGTCGCGATCGCCTCCCGCACCGTGAGGCTGGGGAACAGGCGCGCGCTCTGGAACGACCGCCCGAGGCCCATGCGGGCCCGATCGTCCGGGCTGGTCCTGGTGACGTCGACGCCGCGGAAGGTCACGGTGCCGGTCGTCGGCGGGAGGAAGCCGGAGACGACGTCGAAGAGGGTGGTCTTGCCGGCCCCGTTGGGACCGATGAGGCCGAGGACCTCGCCGCCGCGCAGCTGCAGGCTCACGTCGGTGAGGGCCGCCACCCCGCCGTACTGGACGCCGATCCCGTCGAGGGACAGCAGCTCGTCGTCGGACAGCTCCGCGAGGCGGCGGCTGCGCTGGCTGGCCGTCGGCGCTGCCGCCTTGCCTCCCATGAACACCGAGCGGATGAGGTCGGGTCGTCGAAGCAGCTCTTCGGTGGGGCCGCTGAAGCGGATCTCGCCCTTCTCCATGAAGACGCAGGTCTTCGCGATCGTGAGGGCCACGTTGAGGGACTGCTCGACCATGACGATCGTCGTGCCCGACGCGTGGATGTCGCGCAACGCCTCGAGGAGCTGCTCGACGACCTTGGGCGCGAGGCCGAGCGACAGCTCGTCGACCAGGAGCAGCCTCGGCCGCATGAGCAGGGCCTGCGAGAGACCGACCATCTGCTGCTCGCCGCCGGACAGGTTGCCGGCTGCGGTGTCACGACGCTCGAACAGGACGGGGAACCGGGCGTAGGCCTCGGCGACGGCGGCCTCGACAGCGCCGCTCTCCTTGCGCAGCAGCCAGGCCGCCGACTCGAGGTTCTCCTGCACGGTGAGCGACGGGAACACCGCGTGGCCGCCCGGCATCATGACGATGCCTCGCGCGGCGGCCTCGTGCGGCGGCAGGTGCGTGACGTCCTGGCCGTCGAAGAAGATGGCGCCGTTGCTGGCCTGCTGGATGCCGCAGATCGCGCGCATGAGCGTCGACTTGCCGGCGCCGTTGGTGCCGAGCAGCGCGATGATCTGGCCCTCCTCGACGTCGAAGTCCACGTTGAAGAGGACCTGCACACCGCCGTAGGCGACATCGACGTCGCGGCAGACGACCAGTTTGGTCGTGCCGGCCCGCCGGGCCTGTTCGGCCTCCTCCTCAGCCCGGCTCGCCGCGGTGGCGGCGCGCATGTCGCGCGCGAAGCCGGGCGCGGCCGAGCCGAGCACGACGGCGCCGAGGAGGGCCACCGGGATGAGGATGAAGAACGCCGAGCGGAGACCAGCTGCGGTGACGACGGGCGCCAGCAGCAGCACCGCGAACAGGCCGAGCATCTGGAACCACGCGCCCGTCTGGATGCCGAAGCCCCGGATGCGCGGGGGAATGACGAGCGACACGATGATGACCAGGACCGGGAGCAGCATCGTGACGAAGAAGCCCAGGGCCACGGCGAGAACGACCGAGAGCCACAGCCACGGCGAGAGGCCCAGTCCGGCGTACACGGCAGCGAGGCCGACGAAGACACCGCCGCCGACGAGCAGGAGCTGGCTCGGCCGGGTGGACAGGAGGCGGTCGCCGATGGCACCGGCGGAGGCCAGCCCTAGGAGCCCGACCACCTCCGAGCACGTCGAGATGGTGCCGCGCTGCCCGGGCGACAAGGCGAAGATCTGCGCGAAGTAGAGCGGGAGCAGCGTGAGCGTCCCCCAGCCCGCGACCGCGATGACCGGGTAGAGGAACCAGAGCCGGCGCAGGGTCGCGATGCTCGACGCGGCTCTCCAGCCCTCGCCGAACGACATCGGTGCCGCCTCGACGGCGGCGAGGTCCGCGTCGACACCGAGCTCGAGCCGGTCGTAGTAGCCGCGCTTGGGCTCCCGGAGGAAGAAGGTCAGCAGCGAGATGACCAGCGCCCCGCCACCGAGCAGCTGCAGCGTGCTGCGCCAGCCGATGCCGTCGGCCAGCTGACCGGACAGCAGCGGCCCGACGAGCGCGCCGATCGAGCCAGCGGCTCCGAACACGGCGATGACCCGGGCGCGCGACCGAATGGGGAAGTAGTCCGTGAAGAGCGGGTAGCTCGCGGGCTCGGAGATCGACTGCCCCACGCCGCCGGCCGTGCGCGCACCGATGAGGCCCATGGTGTTGGGGGCGATGCCCTGCAGCACTGTCGACGACGCCCCGAGCAAACCGCCGATGCGGACCATCCACACGCGCGGAAGACGGTCGGACAGGTATCCCATGCCTGGCTTGAGCAGCGCGGTGATGATGCCGACGATCGTGCCGAAGGTGAGGACGAAGGCGAGGTCGGTGCCGAAGTCGGTCTGCACCTCAGGCAGCAGCGTGTTGATCGCGGTGTTGTCGAGCCCGGCGTTGAAACCGACGATCGAGAGCACGATGAGCGGGAAGACAGGAGCACCGAGGTCGCGCAGGGAGACGCGCTCCTTGCGAGGACCCTCGGTGGGGGCCTCGCGCGGGCGCTCGAGGTAGGGCTCGTCCGGCACCGCTCCGGCGGCGAGCTGCCGCTCCGAGGGGTACAGCCGGCGGCGGTCGTCGAGGACTTCGGTCACGCGCTGTCCCCTGTTGGCTCGATGCCGGCGAAGCTGTCCGCAGCGGCACGACGCTCCTTGCGCGGGCGCGGCGTCTCGCCGGCCTTGAGCAAGGTGTGCGGGATGTTCACGACCCATTGGTGCGAGAGCGCGTAGCGCGTCGGGACGAACGCGGTGCTGCCGCTTCGCGAGACCTTGGGAGCCAGCCCGGCGACGTCGAAGCCACGGTCGAGGTCGCGGTCCTCGAGCAGGCTCGGCACGACGATCCGGTTCCGGCTTGCGACGCGCCGGAGGAACGCGTCACGCAACCCGTAGAGGACGCGGACGAGTCCGCCGGGGAAGAAGAGCAGCAGGGCAAGGCCGCCCACGCCGGTGAGCAGCATGTTGAGGATGGGCGACGTGCTGCCGATGAAGGCGAGCAGGCCGTAGGCGCAGCCGACCATCGGCCCGGAGATGGCGCCTGTGCCGCCGATGACCAGGAGCAGGAACACCAGCAGAGACAGGTCGGGCGCGAAGTCGGGTCGCAGCACGGCGTTCGACTGGAAGGCGATGACGACACCAGCCACGCCCGACAGGGCCCCGGACACCGCGAACCCCGAGAGCCGGAGCCGGAGCAGGTTGATCCCGTACGCCTGAGCGGCTTGCTCGTTGTCGCGGGCGGCGATCAGCGCACGACCGGTACGGGTGCTCCGCAACCCGGAGACGAGCAGGGCCGCGACGACGAGCAGGGCCACGACCACGAAGTAGTAGCCGATGCCAGTCGCGTCGGTGACGAGCAACGACGCGTTGGGCAGCGCATCCGGCAGGAAGGTGCCCAGGGCATCGGGGTTGAGCAGGACTGCGCTGACGCTCACGGCGAAGGCCATGCTGATGACGGCGAGGTGCAGGCCCTGCAGCCGGAGCGCGGGGATGCCGACGAGCACGGCGGCCATCGCGCCGGCGACGCCGCCGAGAGGCAGCGCGAGCAGGAAGGGTGCGTGGCACACGGCGGCCACGTACGCACCGACGGCACCGAACGCGAGCTGTCCGAGGCTGATCTGGCCCGTCCATCCCGTCAGGACCAGCAGGCTCAGGGCGACGAGTGCGTAGGCCAGCACCAGCGAGCCGACCTGCACGTTGCCGGGGCTCACGACGAACGGATAGCCGACGACCAGCACGACCACGGTCGCAAGGACCGAACGCCGCCAGGACCGCACGGAGGACAGCGATGCGAGCTCCGGGGGCGTCGCGCGGATCTCGCGGTCCGCTGCCCATGCGCCCGCGGTGTCGAGGTCGGCGCGGCTGAACTCCTTGCGCTGCAGGAGGAGGGCGACGGCGACGAGGAAGACGAGGCCGCCCTCGAACGCGGTGGTGGAGCCGAACGACCAGAGCGCCGCCTCCTGCACCACGCCGACCACGACCGCCCCGACCGCAGCGATCGTGAGGCTGAACAGCCGCGCGAGCACCCCGACCAGCAGGATCTGCGTCAGCGTGGAGGCGTCGAACCCAGCCGGCACGGCGCCCTGGCTCACGCTCAGCATGCCCGCGAGCCCGGAGAGCAGGCCGACGATCAGCCAGACCTTGCTGGTGACTCCCGCGACGTCGATGCCGAGCGTGGCGGCTCGTCCAGCGTCCTCGGAGGCGGCGCGGATCGCCGTGCCCGTCGAGGATCGGCGCATCCAGGTGATGACGGCGACTGCCGCGGCCAGGCCGACCACCAGTGTCAGCAGCTCGGGGAGGTGGAAGAGGACGGGGGTGCCGCCCTGCGACACAGTCAGGGTGACGTCGACGGGCGGCTTCACAGCCCCGCCGAGCGCGCCCGAGTCCTGCGCCTGCTGCTCGGTCAAGCCGTACTTGCCGACCAGCGCCGTGATGATCGGCAGCGCCTGGGCGAGGAAGATCGTCGCGACCGTGAGCACCAGTCGGGGTGCGTTCTCGAAGCGGCGGACGACGACGCGGTAGACGAACCAGGCGAGCCCGATCGAGAGGCCCAGGGAGAGCAGAGCGGAGATGACGTAGTTGACGTGGGCCTGGGTGGGCGTGGTCTCGCCGAGGCACGGCGGGCAGACGGCGCGGGTCATGCGCAGAAGGGGCTGGCCGTTCACGAGCACGGAGAAGACCCCGGCCGCGGCCGCGCCGAAGGAGAACTGGGCGAAGTCGATGATGCGGTTGCTGCGGTAGACGAGGACGACGCCGAGCGCGTGCATGGCCAGGGCGGCACCCGAGACCACCCCGAGGCCGTAGATGCCCAGCGTCACGCTCTTGCCGCCGAGGCCGAACGCGAGCGGGGCGACCAGCAGCGCGAGCAGGAGCAGCGACTCGTTGCGGGACCGGGCGGTGCGAAGTCGGGCCAGCGGGCCGACGGGCGGGTGGGATGCCGTGCTCACCCGCTCCACGCCTTGCCTCCCCGCACCGCTGACCTCCTGAGTAGTCGGTAGGTTCCTCGTTTGTTGCGGTGCTGTCAAGGAAGGTCGGAAGCCCTGCCGGTCAGGGGTTCTGGTCGGCGGCGAGGTCGGCGGACGACAGGCTGACGACGGGCAGCTCGAGCCGGCTGAGATGGCTCGGCCCGACGAGCACGGACTGGTGCGCGACAGCGGTCGTCGTGCCCGTGGCCGGGTTCTCATGGGTGTGCAGGTTGCGGGCCCAGAGGGGGTGCAGCGAGCCGGCCACCTGGAGCCGCAGTCGCTCCCCAGGGTGCACGCGCAGCCCGACCGGCCACATCGCGATGTCGGTCTCGCCGGCCCCTTCGGGCAGACGCTGCAGGCCGTCGGAGACGTTGCGCGAGACGCCCTTCGCATCGACGACGCACAGTCGCACCACCACGTCGTACGACGGGACATCGGCGTCGACGCGCAGGCGCGCACGGGGCGTACCGAGGACGGCGGTCTCCTGCGTGAAGGGGGGCGTCGTGAACACCAGGACGTCGTCGCGAGCCTCGCGTGCCGCGTTGTCCGCCGGGCCGCCCCGGTCCAGCGCTGCTCCGCCGGGGCTCGGCGCGGGGTCGCGCGGGTCGTCCGCCCAGTCGAGGCGCGCGTCGCTGTCGCCCGCCTCCAGAGCGAGGGTGTGGTCGGGGCGCAGGTGCCAGGCCACCATGTCGGCGGGCGCCGGCCAGGTGGGCAAGGCCCACCAGCGCTTGTCGTTGTAGAGCTGCACGCGGACCGGACGGCCGTCGCGACGGGACGGCCCGTCCTTCATCGTCTCGTCGAAGAGCTGGAGCGCGTCGCGCAGGCGCATGCCGAAGCCGCCACCGTGGTTCCAGGGCCCGACGGTGAGCCGCACGTCGCGTCCGGTGCGCAGCAGCTCCTCGGCGTCGGCCAGCTGGTACGGGGTGAAGATGTCGAACCAGCCGGCGTGGAACGACATCGGTGCCTTCTGCGCGTGGTGCCCGGCGCGTGCGTCGAACTGGTCCCAGTAGGGCGCGTCGACCGGGGAGTCGACCCAGTCGCGGAAGTAGTGCCGTTCCCCGCCGGTCAGGACGACGTCGTCCTCCCGGACGGGGAGCGCTTGGTACGCCCGCTCGCGCGGGCCCTTGCCGGCGCGCATGTGGCGGAACGTCGCCAGCAGGTTGCGACGCCCCTCCGGGTCGAGGCCGTAGACCCAGCCGCCCATGCTGGCGAGGGCGAACGCGCCGTACGGGCGGAACAGACCGCGCAGGTCTGCCGATGCCACGCTGGGCGACATGGCGGACACCAGCGCCGGGTCCGCGCCGTCGGCCATCGCGAGCTGCGTGTACCCGCAGTAGCTGCTGCCCCAGGTCGCGACCCGTCCGTCGCACCACGGCTGCTCGTGCACCCACGCGAGCACCTGGGGGCCGTCGGCCCGCTCGTGGACGAACGGGGTGAAGGTGCCTCCGGACCCGTGCGTGCCGCGGACGCTCTGGACGAGGACGTTGTAGCCCCGCTCGGCGAGGACGGCGGCCTCGCCGGCCATGAGACCGGACCGTCCGTAGGGCGTGCGCATGAGCAGCGTCGGCAGGCCGCGCTCGTGGCCGGCGGGGTACCAGCGGTCCGCGAGGAGCACCGTGCCGTCGTCCAGCGGGCACGGCACGTCGTGCTCGCGGACGAGCCGGCGGTGCTTGGCCGGCGGAAGACCCAAGAGGCGCGAGACTCCGCGCGTGAACAGCGTCATGCCACTTCCCTCGTACGGGACTTCCCTTACCTGCCGATCGGTAGGTAGGTTCGTCTGCCTGCACCTCCAGTGTCAAGGAGACAAGTGACCTACACGTCGCGGGACGGCAACGACATCTGGTGGGAGCGCTTCGGTGACGGCGACGAGGCGGTCCTGCTCGCGATGGGGCACGCCTGGGACGCCCGGATGTGGCACCGCGTCGTCAGTGCGCTCGCACCGAGGTACTCCGTCGTCGTGTTCGACAACCGCGGCGTCGGCCGGACCCGCTGGGACGGACTGCCCTTCACCATCGAGGACCTGGCCCAGGACGGGCTCGCGGCGCTCGACGCCGCCGGCTTCGCACGGGCGCACGTCTACGGCGCATCGATGGGCGGGCTGACCGCGCAGGAGATCGCGCTGCGTGCGCCGGAGCGGGTGCGCTCTCTCGTGCTCGGCTGCACCGGCACCCTCTCGCCCGACCTGCCCACTCCCGAGCCGCCCGCGCGCACGCCGTGGAAGGCGCGGATCCCGCGCCGGCTTCAGCTGCTTGTGCTGCGCAAGGTCATGTACGGCGCCGGCACGCCGAAGGCCGCGATCCGCGAGGACCTGCGCATCCTGCGTCGCACCCCGGCGCGCCGTGAAGGGCTCCTGGCGCAGGGCGTCGCCGTTGCCGGCTACCGGTCGCGGGAGCGGCTCGCGGACCTGAGGGTCCCCACGCTCGTGATGCACGGTGACGCCGACAAGGTGGTGCCCTTCGCCATGGGGGAGGAGCTGGCGTCACTGATCCCGGGGGCACGCTTCGTCGCGCTGCCAGGCGAAGGGCACGTGTACATGACGGCCGTCGACGGCCCCGCCAACCGCGCGGTCCTCGACTTCCTCACGGAGCTCGGGTGACCCTGCGCAACCGCGCGGGCCGCCGGCTCGGGATCACCGACCCCGCGCCGGACCTCTCCTGGTCCGACGCCGGCGACGCCTATCAGGTGCAGCTGAGCGACAGCGCGTCCTTCGCCTCGTTCCTCGCCGACTCGGGTCGCGTCCCGGGGGCGCCGCTCTGGGTGCCCTGGCCTGGGCCCGAACTGACGAGCAGGCAGCGGGTGCACTGGCGGGTGCGCGTCGAGACCGGGGGCAGCTGGGGGGACTGGCAGCACGACTGGGTCGAGGCCGGGCTGCTGTCCTCCTCGGACTGGACGGCGGTGCTCATCGCGAGCACGTCGGAGAAGGGCGCACCACGGTTCGCCCGTGCGGTAGAGCTGCCGGCGGCGCCGGTGCATGCCCGGCTGCACGTCACGGCACTAGGAGTGCACGAGGTCACGCTGGGCGGGGTGCCGGTCAGCGACGAGGTGCTCGCGCCGGGCTGGACGGCCTACGAGAGCTGGCTGCCCGTCGACACCTATGACGTGACGGAGCTCCTGCACGAGGGCGTCAACGAGCTTGCTGCGGTCGTCGGCAACGGCTGGTGGCGCGGCCGGATCGTCAGCCAGCACCGCAAGGAGGCGTACGGCCCGTCACGCGCGCTGCTGCTGCAGCTCGAGATCACCTGCGCGGACGGCACGACGGTGGTCGCCGCGACAGGTGACGGCGCGTGGACGCTGACCCACCTGGACCTGACCGACGACCTATACGACGGCACCCATGAAAGGAATCGGCATGAGCGTTCTGGGGCTCAGATCACTCATGCTGATTCCCTTCATGGGGAACTGGCGGCGAGGACGGGGCCGCCGGTGCGGCGAACCGAGACGCTCGCGGCGCGGCCTCTCGGGGAGGGCCTGTACGACGCCGGGCAGAACCTCGTGGGATGGCTGCGGCTGCACCTGCGCACTTCCGAGTCCTGCACGGTCACGGTCCGGCACGCCGAGGTGCTGCACGAGGGCACCCTCGCGACCGCGCCCCTGCGCAGTGCGAAGGCGACCGACACCTGGGAGCTCTCCGCCGGCGAGCACGTCCTCGAGCCGCGCTTCACCTTCCACGGCTTCCGGTACGCACACGTCGACACGAGCGCCGAGGTGCTCGCCGTGGAGGCGGTCGTCGTCGGGTCGGACCTGCCGCCTGCGGCGGAGTTCGCGTGCAGCGATCCGCGGCTCGAGCAGCTGCACAGCAACACCGTCTGGAGCATGCGTGGCAACTTCCTCTCGGTGCCCACGGACTGCCCGCAGCGTGACGAGCGCCTCGGCTGGACCGGCGACATCGCGGTCTTTGCGCCGACCGCCGCACTGCTGGCCGACACCCATGCCTTCCTGCGCGACTGGCTCCGTTCGCTGCGCGCCGAGCAGCGCCCCGACGGGCAGGTCCCGGTCGTCGTCCCAGACGTCCTGCCCCCGGGCGGCTTCGCGGGTCTGGTCGGCTTCGCGGGCTGGTCCGACGCTGCGGTCCTGGTGCCCTGGTGGGTGGCGCAGCGCAGCGGCGACCTCGGCGTCCTCCGGGAGAGCCTTGACAGCATGCGGGGATGGGTCGACTGGGTGCACGGCCAGTGCGAGAACGGGCTCTGGCTCCGCGAGAAGCAGCTGGGTGACTGGCTCGACCCTGCGGCGCCGCCGGAGAACCCATGGATGGCCTCGACCGACAGCGGCTTCGTGGCCAACGCGCTCTTCGTGCACTCGACGCGCCTGCTCGCCGCGTCCCTCGAGCTGCTGGGCGAGGACGCTTCCGGCTACGGCGCGCTGGCCGAGGGGACTGCTGCGAGGGCATGGGCGCGCTGGGGACACCACGCCGTCACCACGCAGACCGGCTGCGCTCTCGCACTGCGCTACGGCCTCGTGCCGGACACGGAGCGGGTGAGCGTAGGAGCGCAGCTCGCCAGGCTCGTCGAGGAGAACGGCGGCCGGATCGGCACCGGCTTCCTCGGCACGCCGGAGGTGCTGTTCGCGCTGTCCGACGCGGGCCACGTGGACGCGGCTTACCAGTTGTTGCTGTGCACGGAGTGCCCGAGCTGGCTCTATGCCGTCGAGCACGGCGCGACCACCATCTGGGAGCGCTGGGACGCGCTGCGGCCTGACGGGACCCTCAACCTCGGCACCGGCGGGGACGGCGGCGGCGGGATGCTCTCGTTCAACCACTACGCCTACGGCGCCGTCTGCACCTGGCTGCACGAGGTGGCCGCGGGTCTCACCGTCCGCACGCTGCCGGAGCCGGTGATCCGGGTCGCCCCCATGCCTGGCGGGGGCCTCACGCACGCCCGCTCGGAGCAGTCGACACCACGAGGTGCCGCGGAAGTCGCTTGGGAGATCTCGGACGGCTGCCTGCACGTGGAGTGCCTGGTACCCCGAGGATTCCGCGCAGTGCTCGCACCGCCGAACGGACCGACCATCCCCTTGCCGGTCGGGCGCTCCCACCACGTCCTCGATCTCTGGAGCTGACCCCGTGCCCCTCGACCCACGCCTCGTCGGCCCCCTCGCCATGCTGCCCGCGCCCCCGAGCCGCGACCTGTCGGCGGCCGAGCGACGTGCGCTCGTCCACGAGCGGTGGGCGGCGACAGCGGCCCCGAAGTCACCCCTGCACGAGGTAACGGACAGACAAGTCGGTGCGGTCCCGATCCGCGTCTACCGGCCGGCACCGGGGTTGCTGCCCGCGATCCTGTACTTCCACGGCGGCGGTTGGTGGCTCGGCGGGCTGGAGGACAGCGACGAGGGCTGCCGGCAGCGGGCGCGGCTGCTCGGCTGCGTCGTCATCTCGGTGGACTACCGGCTCGCACCGGAGAACCCGTTCCCAGCAGGGCTCGACGACTGCACGGAGGCCGCTCGCTGGCTGTTCGAGAGCGCCGACGAGCTCGGCATAGACCCCTCCCGCGTGATCATCGCCGGCGGGTCTGCGGGCGCGAACCTCGCCGCAGCGGTGACGCTGCGCGCCCGTGACCTGCCCTTCGCCGCTCAGATCCTCGAGATCCCGGGCATGGACCTCACTCTCGAGAACGGCGGGCGCTCGATCGACGAGTACGCCGAGGGCTACGTGCTCTCGCGCACCGACCTCGTTGAGTGCACGCAGTGGTACTACGGCGATCACGACCCGACCGACCCGCTGGTCTCGCCGCTGTTCGGCGACCTGCGGAACGTGCCGCCGGCCCTGGTCACGACGTGCGAGTGCGACCCGGTCCGCGACGACGGCCGGGCCTACGCGGCCAAGCTCCGTGCCGCAGGCGTCGACACGACGCACCTCGAGTTCGAGGGGCAGGTGCACGGCAGCTACGGCATGGCCGCGCTCGTCCCCGACGTGGCAGCTCGCTGGCTCGAGGCGCTGGTGGCCTTCGTAGGCAGGCACACGGGCTTGGAGGCCGCGTCGTCCCGTGATCAGATGCAGCCCATCGAGGAGGGAACACCATGACGCTTGCCCTGGACTCTGGTCCGTCCACCCCAGCTCTGCCGTCGACGACGATCGGTGGTGCGCTGGACCACGCGGTCGCGACGTGGGGCGACCGGGAGGCGCTGGTGAGTGTGGAGCAGGGTGTGCGGTTCACCTACGCGGAGCTGGCAGAGGCGGTGGACCGGCTGGCTGCTGGGCTGGCCGAGCGAGGCGTGACCAAGGGCGACCGGGTGGGGATCTGGTCGCCGAACTGCGCGGAGTGGGTGCTGACGCAGTACGCGACGGCGCGGCTGGGGGTCATCCTGGTGACGATCAACCCGGCGTACCGGACGCATGAGCTCGCGTACGTGCTGGAGCAGTCGGGGGTGTCGTTGCTGGTGGCGGCTCCGTCGTTCAAGACGAGTGACTACGTGGCGATGGCG
>Ga0070658_10001140_pt1 | contig 22674 bp, 15 predicted proteins | sample KBSC13metaG_FD_64664 | JGI IMG/M metagenome (GOLD analysis project Ga0070658, IMG submission 64664) | Corn rhizosphere microbial communities from Kellogg Biological Station, Michigan, USA - KBS C1-3 metaG | ecosystem: Host-associated > Plants > Roots > Rhizosphere > Soil ...
GGGAGCGCGTGGGATTTTGACCGTCGTCCTTCGAATCCAATCCATCCGCGAAATCCGTGAAATCCGTGGTCAACATTACTTTCGAGAACGGCAGAGCGATCGAGTTTACCCGGGTCGCAACTGAATGGGCACAACTGTAGAGGGCGGTGAAAAATCTACGCAAGATGCGATGACTTTGAAGGTTGGCACTGCAAAGGCGCAGAGGTCAGAGACATACGCGTTGGTGGATGACTGAAAGGTCCTCACCCGCTGGGGGACTGTCTTTGGATGCGCGACGATTCGAAACTGCCTGCCCTCTGCGTTTGTCGGTCGCCGCCGGGACCGCCTACGGGCTCCCTATCGGGAGACCTCTCGCTCCGCTCGAGTCTGCGTCTCTGCGTTTAATCCTATTTCCGTTTTTAGGATTAGGTTGCCGCGGCGCTTTGGCAGGGAGGGCGAAGGTGGAATGCCGCAGGGACGTAGCACATGCACGTTCCCAAGCTCCACGAAATGTGCAAAGCCCCGACTGATCGACTACACTTGTAGTTGACGAATGACCACAACTGTAGTTGATTACGGGCCGTGAAACATCCTCCATCGATCTCGGATGCCGAATGGCAGGTGATGGAAGTGATCTGGCAGGATCACCCGGTCGCGGCGAGCGAGGTGATTTCCAGCCTGACCGGCAAGTCCGGGTGGAAGCCGAATACCATCCGGACGCTGCTGGCGCGCCTGGTGAAGAAAGGGGCCTTGCGATATTCCGAGCGCGGGAACCGCTATATCTACACGCCGTGCTTTGCGCGGGAGGAGCATGTGGCCACGGCCAGCGAGTCCCTTTTGGATCGGGTTTTCGGCGGAGCGGTCCGCGGCCTTTTGATCCACTTTGCCGAGCGGGGCAAAGTGACGGAGCGGGATATGGCGGAACTCAGGCGCATCCTGCATCCGCCGAAAAGCGAAAATGACGACCGCCGATGACGCGGATGGACGCAGATCGGAACGCTCACCAAACACCACCCGAAAACCGAACCCATGATCACACGCCACCTCGTTCCGAGCGCGCTTTGCGCTCTCGTCTGCCTCGCGCCCGCGTCTTCGCGCGCCGAGGATCTTGATGCCAAAAAGGCCGTCGCCACGGTGAATGGCGAACCGATTTCCCTCGCGGAACTTACCGCAGCCACGCCGGTCGCGGACCGCAGCTCGGCGGAGGCCCGCAAGGCTGTCCTCGAGAAGCTGATCGACAAACTACTCCTGGCCCAGGCCATCCGGAAGAAGATGGCGAAGCCGCCCACCGAATTTGTGGACGAGCAGATCCGCGAGATCGTGAAGCAGAGCTTCAACGGAGACAACGCCGCGTTCGAGGAGACGTTGAAGAAGCAGGATTACACCGTGGAATCGTTTAAGAAATTTCGGGAAACGGAGATTCTTGTGCAGATCATGCGCCGGCAGATCTACGGGACCGAAACCAATCCCGTCGCCCGGGACCAACAGGTCGCCGCCTGGCTCGCCACGGCGAGGGCGGAGGCGAAGATTACTTACGAGTAGATCAGGAGAATCTGGGGCGTGGCAGCATTGTGCAGGCGGCGCGTGCCGTCGCTACCGTTGCCCTCAGCGGAGTCGTCACTACCCACGCAGCGGCCATCTTCGGGAGTAGGGCAAACGTAAGCAAAAACGCCGGTTCCATTAGACAAATCGCAAAACTGGTGTCGCTATTGGATAGTCGGTATCCATCCATGAACGCACCCTTCCTACAGCCCCTCGCTTCGCGGCTCCTGCTCGTCGCTTTGCTGGGGCTGGCATCGGCGTTTTCCGGCCAGGCGGCGTATGATCTGGCGGCTCTGGAGAAGGTGGAGAAGGAGGTGCAGGGGGTGGCGGAGAAGGCGACGCCTTGCATCGTGGCGATCACGCATCCCGAAAGGCGTGGGCTGGCGAGCGGGAGCGGTTGCGTAATTGCGGCGAATGGATTGATCCTGACCGCGGCGCATGTCGTGGGAGACGCCAAGATGGTGAACGTGGTCTTCGCGGACCACAAGCTGGTGCATGCCCGGGTGCTGGGCGCGGATTATCATCGCGACGTGGCGCTGGCGATGATCGCGGAGCCGGGCGACTACCCGTTCATGGAATTGGGCGACACGAAGAATCTAGCCATCGGCGACATGGTGGTGGCGCTCGGGCATCCGGGAGGATTCGATCCACAGCGGAAACCGCCGGCCCGGTTCGGGCGGGTCTTCGAGTTCGATCACAATCGCTACATCCGCACCGATTGCACGCTGGCCGGCGGCGACTCGGGCGGGCCGCTCTTCGATCTTTCCGGCCGCGTGGTCGGGGTGCACAGCTCCGTGGGGACGGACCTGAGCGTGAACAACGATGTGCCCGCCGAAGCGGTGCGCGCCGATTGGGACCGGCTGATGCGGGGAGACCACTGGGGGCAGAATGACGGTCCGCTGGGTCCGAAGCTGTCGAAGAAGGAGTTGAACGGACTCGACCTGGAGGCGTTCCGGGAATTGGTCCTGAAAGAGGAGATCAAGGCGAACGGCCGGTTGACGTCGACGCCAGAGATGATCGCCAAATGGCTCGTGCAGTGTGGGATGAAGCCGGAAAAGGTGAAGGAGCTGCGGCCCGCCGAACTGGCGGACTTCGTGGCGAAGGTGTTCGGTGGCGCCAAGGCTTCGAGCGGCCGAACGGACGGACCGAAGGAGTCGTCGCCCTCGCCCTTCACAGACGAGGAATTGGCCGGCCTCGACCTGGAGAAATTCCGGGCCCGGGTGATCGGCAGCGCGATGCAGTCGGGCGGCCACCTGCAAACCAATCCCGGGGAGATCGCGAAGTGGCTGCGCGAGTCTGGCATGAAGGAGGAGCGGGTGAAGAGCCTCGGGGTGAACGGACTGGCGCAGTTCGTGCAAAAAACCCTCGGTGGCCGTGCGACCACCACCGAAACGATCCGGTTCACGAGCGAGGAACTCGCCGGCCTGGACCTGGAGAAATTCCGCAAGCGGGTGGAGGACGAGGCGGCGAAGAGCCAGGGCAGGATCAACGCGGCCCCGGGCGTGATCGCCGGCTGGTTGCGCGACTGCGGGATGCAGGAAGCGCATGCCCGGGCGATGAGCCCGGAGTCCTTGAATGCGTTCGTCCAAAAGGTCCAGAGGGCGACGCTGGCCAAGGCCGGGGTCGCGGCGGACTCCGGGGCCACACATTCCGCGGCGGCGGACAATGAATTTCCCGGATTGGATATGGGCAAGTTTCGAGCCCTCGTGCTGCGCGAAGCCATGAAACAAGGCGGAAGCATCGCCGCCACTCCCGACAAGGTTCAAAAGTGGCTCAAGGAGAGCGGCATGAAGGAAGACAAAGCCGCCGCGGTCGGACCGGAGCGGATGACCGGCTTGCTGGAAAAGGCGCTCGGCTCCGGAATGGTGGAGGAAGATCGGCAACCCGAAGCGATTGTCGAGCAGGACAAGGAGGTGTTCGAAGCGGTGAAGCCAGGCATCGACAAGATCGCGCCCAGCATGGTGGCGCTGATGGATGGCAACAAGACGCTGGCCCTCGGAACGATCGTCCGCGAGAACGGATTCATCCTGACGAAGCACACCGAAATCGCGAAGGCGAAGGCATTGAAGGTCCGGCTGCCGGATGGACGCACTTTACCGGCCCGGGAGGTACAGCAATTCGCGGGGCATGATCTGGCGCTGGTGAAGACCGCCGCCGAAGGACTCCATGCGGCGAGCATCTCGGTGGCGCCCCAGGCCATTCACCTCGGCAGCCTGGTGTTCTCGCCGGGGGCATCCCGCGACGAGCCGGTGGTGGGACAGGGAATCGTGAGCCTGATGGATCGATCGCTAAAGCAGGGCGGCGGCTATCTTGGCATCGCGATGAACGAGGTGGAGGACGCGATCGAGGTGACGGAGGTGTTGCCCGCGAGTCCCGCCGACAAGGCAGGCTTGCAAAAAAGAGACCGAATCATCGCCGTGAATGACACCCCATTGCGAACCGCCCAGGCGGTAAGCGACTACATCCGGACGCAGGCGCCGGATTCGACCGTGCGCGTGAAGCTCCGCCGCGGAACCGAGGAGAAAATCGTCGGCGTGAAACTCGGCGACCGCGCAAGACTCGCCCCCCGCCCGCGGCCGGATGACCCGATGTCCGCGCTCGGCACGGAGGTGAGCGCGCGGCACTCTGGCTTCCCGATGGTATTTCAGCATGACCAACCGCTCCAGCCGAGCGATTGCGGCGGAGTGGTCGTCAACATTCACGGGGAAGTCGTGGGCGTGAATGTAGCGCGGGCGAACCGGGTTGAGACGTACGCGGTGCCGGTTTCGGTCGTGGCGGATCTGTTGAAGGGTGTGGATTTTCGGGCGCTGGCGCGCTGAAAGTATGAGGGATGAAGGATGAAGGTCAGCAGTTTCGTCCTCGTCCTCGATCGGTTGATCTGAGCCTGTCTTCCACTCGGGATGTCCCAACCAATTTCCGCACGTTCGAAGCGGAGGAGATGCGTGCTCGTTCCTTGCCTGGGTACGAATTCGAGGACGAAGGACGAAGGACGATTCCTCCCACTCCTGCCGGAACAATTTCCAACCTGCCCTAGAGCTTTTTCAGGCTTCTTCCTGATGACGTAAAGTCGGGGTTGGCGCGATTCTATGGGCAGTAGGCGGGTGAGGATGGCCGGGAGTTGCCCTGCAGCAGGGTCCCCAGGCCCCCACCCGCCTCCCTTTTGCCCGCAATGGTCGGGTTACAAAGTCCGGAGCGTCCAGTCGGACGTGGTGCTGCGAATGGGTTCCGATGAAATGCGCCACTCTCCGAATTTCCCTTTGCTGTCTCCTGGCAGCGGCGCGACTGACGGCAGCGGAACGGGCGGATGTCGATTTCGAGTACGTAGTGAAGCAGGCGCAGGAGCGGGCGAAGCAGCCTTTCAAGAGTCCACGCGCCGAGATGCCGGAAGTATTGCGGCCGGAGAAACTGAATTACGATCAATACCGGAAAATTCGCTTCCGGAATGATCGGGCATTCTGGCTGGCGGACAATTTGCCGTTCCGGGTGGAGTTCTTTCATCCTGGCTACATCTACCAGGAGCCGGTGCACCTCTTCGAATTCACGAAGACGCACGTGCAGCGCATTCGGTTCGTGCAGGATTGGTTCGATTATGCCGACCTGGGGATCGAGCGTCAGGTGCCGGCGGATACGGGCTACGCGGGTTTCAAAGTAAAACATCCCTTGAACAAGCCGGGCGAGTTCGTGGAGATCGCGTCCTTCCTCGGAGCATCCTATTTCCGCATGCTTGGCCGGGAACAGCGTTACGGGCCGTCGGCGCGGGGGCTCGCGCTGGATACCGGGGAAACGGATCGGCCGGAGGAGTTCTCGATTTTCACGGATTTCTGGCTGGGCAAGCCGGCCGCGGACGACATCGCGCTGAAGATCTACGCGGTGCTGGACAGCGTGAGCTGCACGGGGGCCTATCAAATCACCGTGCAGCCCGGGGAGACGACGGTGGCGACGATCGAGGCCGCGCTCATTTTCCGCGAACCGGCCCAGATCGCCGCGGCGAACAAAGACCGCAAGCCGCTGGCGACCATGGGGATCGCGCCCCTGACCAGCATGTTTTGGTTTGGGGAAAACTCGGAACGCAAATTTGACGACTACCGGCCCGAGGTGCACGACTCGGATGGGCTGCTCATCCACATGGACGGCGGCGAGGTGATCTGGCGACCGCTGAACAACCCGGCAGTGATGCGCCATTCCATCTTCGCCACCACGAATGTGCGCGGCTTCGGACTGATGCAGCGCGACCGCGAATTTTCCCACTACCAGGAGATCTTCAATCTCTACCACGAGGTGCCGAGCATCTGGGTGAAGCCGCGCGGCGACTGGGGCGAAGGCGAGGTGCATCTCGTGGAATTGCCGACGAATTACGAGGGGTTGGATAACATCGTGGCCTTTTGGAATCCCAAGCAGAAACCCGCGCCGTTGCAGCCGCTTCGCCTCTCCTACGAACTGCTCTGGACGCGCGAGCGGGACTTTACCCTCTCGGCGAATCACGTGGCAGCGACGATGATCGGACCGGATGGGCGGGACACCACGAAGCGCCAGGTGCACATCGATTTCAGCGGCCCTAGGCTGGACGCGATCGACGAAAAAACGCCGCCGGTGCCGATCACGAACTGCAGCAGCAATGCGAAGATTTATGAAGTGCAGGTGATTCGCAATCCCTACGGAAAGGCATGGCGGGTGGTCCTCAAATTTGAGCCGCAAGCCGGGAACAAAGACCCGGTGGAACTGCGGTGTACGCTCAAGCAAGGGGAGGAGGCCGTGAGCGAGACGTGGAGTTATCTCTGGAGTCCGCCCGCATGAGTGCGCACGCCGTGGGAGATCAGCCGGGCTACGTCGCCGGACGCACGCTCGACGATTGGAATGCCGCCTACGCCAAGGTGGAGGCGTATTTCCAGGCGTTGCGTGTCGGGAACCGGCTGCTCCTGGGTCAACTGGTATCGCGGGTCCTTGACCGGGCCATGGACCGGGCGCAAAGCGAACCGGCAACCGCCCCCATGGAGCTGGCGGCGGAAGAAATGGAGCGGGTGGTGACGGATTGGTTTGCCGCGATCCTCGAAGTGCCGCCGGATGAATCCGACCCGCTGCTGACCACGCGCGGCCGCATGGCGCTCCTGCTGGCGGACATGCCGGATCGATGGCAGGACCAGTTCTTAAAACCCGCTCCGTGGCCAGCGGAGTTCGTAACCGCGATGCGCGAGAGTTTCCTGAGGGCGGGTCCGGAATTTCAAATCTCGCGCATGGATCCCCGGCCGATCGACCTCGGGCCGATGACGACATTGACCGCCTGGGGACGCATCGGCTGGCTGCGCATGCTCGTGGCGTGGGTCGCATTCGCGGTGTTGTTGGTGATCGTCTTCAGCATGACCCGATGAGTGCCGCACCTGACATTTCGGCCCAGGCCAAGGAGCCCGAAGGAGCGGCGTCCTCGGACACAGTGAGGCGAAGGGCGAGCCATCGGCCACGGGCGCCCCGGCGCCGCTCGGCCCAGGTCTTTCTCTTCTTTTCGATCGCCATTGGGTTGACGGGTATCGGTTCCCTGCTCTTCGCGGACCTGCTGTGGCGGAGCGGGTGGTCGTCGTCGCGCGCGGTCCTGCTCATTCTTTTTGCGATTCTTTTCCTACTCGCCTCCATCGGATGCGTGCATGGGATTTACGGCTTCTTCCTGCTCCGGTCAGGACGGGAGCGGCAGATGAGGCAATTCGGGGACTTTCGCCACCGGTCGCTGGACGGTGCGAACACGGCGCTGGTTTTCACGATCTTCAATGAAGACGTGCGCCGGGTCCTGGCCGGCCTGCGCGCCGTCCATCAATCGCTGGCGGCGACGGGCGAACTCGAACGGTTCGATTTTTTCATCATCAGCGATTCCAATGAACCGGACAAATGGATCGAGGAAGAGCAGCGCTGGTTTGCGCTCGCGCGCGATCTCGGGGCGCTGGGCCGCATCCATTATCGCCGCCGGCTGGTGAGCGAGGGGAAGAAGAGCGGGAATGTGCGCGACTTCCTCCGCGCTTGGGGGCGGCGTTACCGCTACTTCATCGTGCTCGACGCCGACAGCACGATGAGTGGGTCCACCATCGTGGATCTCGTCCGCATCATGGAAACCAACCCGAGCGTGGGACTTGTCCAGACCGCGCCGCGACTCGTCAATGCCCGCTCCGCGTTTGGCCGGGCACAGCAGTTTGCCAACCGGCTCTATGGACCGATCTTTACCGCGGGATTAAACTACTGGTCGCGGGAGGCGGGCAACTATTGGGGCCATAACGCCATTATTCGCGTCGAGCCCTTCATGAATTTCTGCGACCTGCCGCAACTGCCGGGGCGGAAGCCATTCGGAGGACAGATCCTCAGCCACGATTTTGTGGAGGCCGCGCTCCTGCGGCGGGAATTGTGGGAGGTGTGGCTGGCGCCGGAACTCGGCGGCAGCTACGAGGAAGGGCCGCCGGGAATCATCGAGAACGCGCAACGCGACCGCCGCTGGTGCCAGGGGAATCTCCAACATTTTCTGGTCCTGTTTTCGCGCGGGCTCCATGGGAACAGCCGCATCCACCTCCTTTTCGGCATCCTGGGATATCTCGCGGGACCGCTCTGGCTCGCGTTCCTCGTGGTCAGCACCTGGATCCTCTGGTATCGCGAGAATACCGGCCTGTCGGAGATCGTGGTCGGGGCGTTTACCCCGATGATCAACCTGAGCCAGACGCAGCACGCCTTGCTGATTTTCGGCCTGGTCATGACCGTGCTGTTTCTGCCCAAGGTGTTGAGCCTGGTCGACCTCGCTCTCGATCCGCCGCGCCGCCGGGCCTTCGGGGGCATCGCGACGGCCGCGGCGGGGGCGGTCGTGGAAACCGTCTTCTCGGCGCTGCACGCGCCGCTCCAGATGCTTTTCCACACGAAGTTTGTGGCCGCGACGCTGGCCGGGACGAGTGTCCACTGGACGGCGCAACGGCGCGGCGGCGACGGCACCTCCTGGGGAGCCGCGCTCCGGCAGCACGCGGGCCAGACCGGGCTCGGCCTGGCGTGGGGAGCGCTCACGTGGTGGTTGGATCCGAAAAGCTTTTGGTGGTTCACGCCGGTCCTCGCCGGGATGGTGCTTTCGATTCCGCTTTCGGTGATCACCAGCCGGGAAAGCGTGGGACAGGCATTGCGCCGGGCCGGCTTATTTCTCACGCCGGAGGAAACGTCACCCGTCCCGGAGTTGGACGACCTGGAGCGACAGATGGCGGCGCCGGACACGCTGCACACCCTCGGGACCGGAGCCCATCGTGGTTTGCGTCAGGCCCTGGTGGATCCCTACGCGAACGCGATCCATGTGACGATGCTGGAGGAGAAGAAAGCGAACCCGCAGGAGGCGGCGAGTTTTGCGACGCTCGGCGTGGGCTCGGAGGGTGCCCACCGGCTCGGGAGCCGCCTTCTTGTGAAAGGGCCGGAGGCGCTGACCGGGGATGAGCGTCTGCTCGTGCTTTCCGATCCGCAGCTCATGCTTTCTCTCCATCGGGAGATCTGGACGCGTTCGCCAGCGGAATTGTGGACGGGGTGGAATCTGGCACCGGCGAAACCCGGCGCCTAAGTGAAGAGGTTGAGACGGTCATCGGGCCGGGCAAGAGCGATTGGAGAACATGAAAACAATTCCTGCTTTCGCCTGCCTTGGCGCCGGCCTGGCGATGTTGATCGCGGCGCTCACGGCCCAGGAGCCGACGCCGGGCGCTGGAAAATCCGCCAAGAAGAAAATTGTCGAGGCGGGCGCGGAAGTGCTCCCAAGCGAAGATCCGCTGCACGCGATTCACGCGCACGTCTGCGGATTTCAGTTCTACAATGGGCAGATGGACCGGCAGGTCGTCGCGCACCATTATTGTGCCCAGCTCAATGAGGACGTGATGCAGTGCCTTCTCTACGACTCCGACAAGGCGGATGCCCGATTGATCGGCATCGAATACCTCATTAGCGCCAGGGTTTTTGCCACGCTGCCGCCGGAGGAGAAAAAGCTCTGGCACAGCCACGTGCATGAGGTGAAGTCCGGCGAGCTCATCGCCCCGGGCATCGCGGACGTGGCGGAGAAGCAACTGATGAGGGATCTCGCCGGCACTTACGGTAAAACGTGGCTCACCTGGCAGGTCGATCGCGGAGACACTGTGCCGCTCGGCATCCCGCAGCTCATGATGAATTTCACGGAGGATGGACAGGTAAAGCCGGAGATCTTGGGTGACCGGGATGCGAAATACGGAATCCGCAGCAGTGACAAACGCCATGAGCGCGAGGACCTGCCGCTGCCCCAGATTTTGGACGGTGCGGACGATTGGCAAAAAGAGGGGGCCGTGCAACTGGACTCGACCACGGTCGAGTCGAAGACCATGATCCCGACTTCCCCAAAAAAATAGCCGCTCCCGGTTTCCGCAAGTGCTCCGCGACCTTCGATTTGCGCGGGGTTGGAACTCACTTGCAGGTGTTCAAAGCAGCGGCGCGAAGGGCGCGATGAGCCATTCGGAGATGCGCTGCCGGGCGGGTCGCTTTTGGAAATCTTCCAACCGGTAGGGATGGGCTTGTTCGAGGTCCCGGAGGAAGACCGCGTCCATGCCGGCGCCGAAGCCCTCATCGTACACGGTGATGTCGAGTTCCTCATTCGCCTGGGCGGAGCGGGAATCGAAATTTGACGAGCCGAATACCGAGAAAAGGCCGTCCACGACGATGGTCTTTGTGTGAATCATCGTGGGATCGTACTCAAACATCTTCACTCCGCCCTTGAGGAGGTCGCCATAGGCGCCGCGGCCGGCGGATTTGGTGAGCGGTTGGTCATTGTGCGGACCGGGAACGAGGATGCGGACATCGACGCCGCGCGCGGCAGCGGCGACGAGGAGATCAACCTGATTGTGGCTGGGTGCGCAGTAGGCATTGGTGATGTAGATGGACTTTTCCGCGGAAGCGAACGCAACGGCCTGCACGAGCGAGACGGGCGAGACTGAAAAGGAGTGGGATGCGATGAGCTGCGTTTGCAACTTGCCCGCCGGCGCCAGGGGCGGAAACTCGGCGAGGCCGCTGATGGTTTCGCCCGTTTCCCGAATCCAATGCTGCTGAAAGGCGCCCTGGAGTTTCGCGACGATGGGGCCCTCGAGTCGCGCATGGATATCCCGCCAATGGTCGGGCACATCGGCGTGTCCAGCCCACGAATTGGCAAACCCCACGCTCCCCGTAAATCCGAGCTTTCCGTCCACCACGAGGATGCGGCGATGGGTTCGACGGTTGAGCTTGTCGACGCGCCAGGAGTGAGTGCGATGGTAGTAAGCGAAAGTGCAGCCCGCCTGGCGAAAGACATCCTCATCGGAATTCGAGAACGAGGAGCCGGATCCGACACCATCCAGGAGGACCCGGACTTTCACTCCGGCCCGCGCCCGTTCGCAGAGGGCATCGCGGAATTGGTGTCCGATGTCATCGGAATAGAAGAGAAAAGCTTCAAAGTTGACGCTCGCCCTGGCGTCGTGGATGGCAGCGAGCATCGCGGGAAAGATTTCGTCGCCGTTGTGAAGTAACTGGATGGAATTGCCCTCCAGGGGCAAAGGATCGGCCAACGCGTGAGCCGACGCAAAGAACGACGGATCGCGCACGGAGAAATCGTGAACGGAGCGATAGTCGACCACCGCGCGCTTGAGGAAGACGATGCCGAAGATGGCGACTGAGAGCATCACGACCAACACGGTCAGGAGAACGAGCCAGAGCATTCTCCAGCGGGAACGATGGGCGGATGGTTTTTTGGACATGTTGGCGTGGGGACGCCAAGGCAATCGTTTTGGAAGCCGGAGCCAGATGGGTGAAAATCTAACTGAACCGGAACATCCACGCAGCCCCGGCGATGAGCAGTGCCGCGAGCAAGCCGATAATCGCGGCGGTGGGCGCTGCTTTTGGCGGAGATTGAAAGGTGAATTCGATTTCGCCGGTGCTCTGGTTGTAGTTCCGTTTTTGCGCGGTGATCTGGAGGGCCGGGGATTTGGGCTGGGCGGCGTTGCAGAGGTAGGCGCTCACATTGTGCTGATGCCGATTCTGGACGGTGAGGCGGTGCGCGCCGCCGGCGAACTCACCGCAGGCCACGCGGTATTCCAACTGGATGATGCCCCAGCCAGTGCGGAGGTCTTCGCACCTGGGAAAGTTTGACGCGGTGAGGGTCAGCTCACACGGTCGGTTATCGAGGCGGACGAGGAGGTCCTGATTGAGGGCGGCGGCGTAGGCGGCGGCTTCCGCGGCGGAGATGACGCCGTCGCCGTCACGGTCGATCTGATCCAGCACCTGCGCGGCCACTTCCGTCCCCGGCGTGAGATTGATAAGCAGGCGAATATCCCCGGGCTCGATGGCCACGAGCGTGGCCTGGAGATACTCGTCGAGCTGATGGCCCTGCGCGGCGGAGGGCCGTGCGGCCAGGGCGAACAGCAGCAGCAGCGGAGCCGCGCCGCGGAGGATCCTCGTTACGGCTTTAGCCATTTCGCCCCGTAATCATTCGTGGGGTCGCGGTAGATCGTGTGGATGTGATTGGTCGGGTCGCCTCCGAGGCGCTGTGGGGCGTATTCGATGACGACGGTGGGGCCCTGAATCCTGAAATAGGCGGCGCCGGGCTGGTCCACCGGCCCGCTCCACGTAAACCAGGTTTCGGTGAGGTTCTTGCGTATCTCCTCCATTTTCGCTTTGGCGGTGGCGTCCGGCAGAATGCCGGTCCATTCGCCGGCCAGATCGAGCAGCATCTCCCGCTGCTTGTCGGTGAGCGACGAGCCTTTGATGCCTTCCGGCTGGATCGTCTGTCCGTCGCGTCCCGGCCCGAGCACGAGGTCGTGCATGGCGACTCCGAGGACGGCCTGCTTGCGCTGCGCTTCGTCGAGCGAAGTGAGGAGGGCCTGGGCCTTGTCGGTCTCGCGGCCCAGCGGGCGCACGGTTTTGCCTTCCACCTCGTAGCGCGCGGGCTGCGATCCCGTATGGCTGGGGGCGAGGGTGCTTTGCTCTCCGACGAGCGTGACATTGATCGCGAGGTGATGACCGCCGTATTGGATGATCCACGGCTTCGTGGCGGAAGGCTGGCCCATGAACGAGATGTAGTATTCGTCGTGGCCGAACGTGGGCCCGCCGCCGGGGCCGCCGCGTCCGCCCGGGGGAGGTCCGCCGGGGCCTGCTCCGGGTCCGCCCGGCGCTGGTCCGGGGCCACCGGCTCCAGGGCCGCCCGGTCCACCGGGACCACGCCCGCGGTCGTTCTTCTTCAGGAATTCGTCGCCTTCGACGATTTGCATCATCTTCTCGTAACCCTGCGGGCTGAGCGCGGCGGCCAGGACCGCTTGGGCGGCGTCGCGTTGTTCCTTGGTCAGGTCGCCGAGGCGGAGTCCTCCTCGCGGGACGAACGAGGTCGGGAGATTCGACCACCGCTTGCGTTGCGCGCTATCGTTGAATTCGTACACGACCTTGCCGCGCTGGGTCTCGTCGAGGGTGGAGAGGAAGGTTTGGGCTCGCGCAATGATTTGCGCGGTCGCCGGGGAAGCTGGTTCCTCGGCGCGGCCCTCGAGCAGAGGGGTCGCGAGGCACGTTACGGCGACCAGGAATTTGAGAGTAGTGTTTTGCATGCGCGGAATAGGGGTTCGGCGGAGTATGACAGCTTTTGGCTCGGCCACTAGTTTTGAACGGGGCGCATGTGTCGTGCGAATGGGAGGCTCCGCTCAAGAACCCGCAGGATACTGGAGGTCCTTCGACTCCGCCCATGGTTGTCTCCACGGCACCACAGACCTCTCGCAAAGCCTCGAGTCCCCGCTCCGCTCAGGATGACAAAAGATTGGTACGGCGCTCGCGCTCGAAGTAACACGAACACCCGCGAGGCGCAGAGAATTAGTTGGAGTTCATGACGCGCCCACGAAGAAGGCCTAGCCGATCGGACTGTTCAGTTGAGCAAGGACGGCGCGCACTACCTCCGCCACTTCAATCGCTTTCATGCATCGGAAATCGAGGGGGCAGTCGCGGAGGAAGCACGGGCTGCAATCGACGTGGTGGCGGAGGACACGGTGAATCGGGCCGAGCGGGCCGGTGAGCGTGGGCTCGGTGGAGCCAAAGATGGCCACCGTGGGGACACCGAGGAAGGCGGCAATGTGCATGGTGCCGGTGTCGTTGGTGAGCAGCAGGTCGCACGTGCGCAGTTCGTCCATGAGTTGCGCCAGCGAGGTCTTGCCGACGAGATCGGTGACGGGGACGGCTGCGGCGGCGACGATCGTGTCGGCGATGGGACGGTCTTTTTCGACGCCGAAAATTTTCCATTCGCACGGCGTGGCCTCGTGGATCGTACGGACGGTTTCGGCGAAGCGCTCAGGAAGCCAGCGCTTGGCTGGACCGTATTCGGCGCCGGGACAGAGACCGATGGTGGGGACGCTCCTGGTTCCTGGTTCCTGGTCCTTGGTTGGCGTGCTGACGGCGGCAGGTTTTGGCTCCAGGCTCCCGAAGTTTGGCGCGGCGTCTTCCGAGCGGCTCCCGGAAGTCCCGCCCGCGTTATTTCGGTTCGGCGCCGAAAGAGCAGCTACTTCACTGGTGATATCAGCGCCGACAAATTCGGCGAGGGCGAGGTAGTGATGGACCTGGTGCCGGGGCGGTTGTGCCTCCGGCTCCTTCTTTTTCTTCTTCTTCTTTTTCTTGGGCTCGAGGACGGAGTCGAGGAGGCGCCGCCGGTTGTGGCCGGGGTAGCCCACGCGGCGCTCGATGCCGGCCAGCCAGACTTCCAGGGCGACACGCACGGAATTGGGAAAGAGGATGGCCACGTCGAAGTTTCGCCGGAGCTTGCGCGCCACGGCGAAGACGTTGTCTTCGGGAGCGATGGTGATGATCTCGTCCACCTCGGGCACGCTCTTCCAAACATCGGCAAGCTTGGCGGGAGTGAGGATGGTGACGTGGGCGTCGATCCGGCCGCGCTTGATGGCCCGCACGGCGGGCACGCTCATGATGGCGTCGCCCAGCCAATTGCTGCCGCGGATCAGGATGCGGAACGGCTGGAGATCCTTCTTCGGGTCGGTGCCGGGCGGGAGGGTGACGCCACGCTTGTAATTCGCGAGGAGGAAATTTGGCTTGGGCGTTTTCCACCGGTTGTGGACCCAGAACCACCCTTCCGGCTGTTCGCGGATCATGCGCTCAATGTCGGCATTGATCCGCACGGTGATTTCCTCCGCCGTCTCATCGCGGGGCTCGATGCGCGGCGAAAAGACGGCGCGCCAGCGGGCGACGCCCTCCGTATAGACGCCAGTCGTGACCAGCCAGGCGCCGGTGCGCAGGGCGAGCATGGCGGGGAGCGTGGTCGTCGAGGCGAGGCGACCGAAGAGCGGGGTCCACTGGCCCATGTCGCCCGCGTGCTGATCCGCGAGCACGCCTACGGCGCCGATGGAGCGCATGAAGCGACAGGCCTCGATGAAACCTTCCTTCTTTTCGAAGAGCGCGAGGCCGAGCCGCGCGCGATCGCCGCGCACTTCGGCGTCGATGAAGCGGTTGCTCAACGCCTGGAAGATGGTGCCGGACTTGCACGGAAAAACGATGGGCGAGATCTGGGCGAAGAGCTCCCACATCCCGAAATGGCCGACGATATTGACGATCCCATGGCCGGAGGCAACGGCCGCCTGGAGCACGTCCAGGCCATCGATCTTCACCACCGCCAGGATCTCCTCGCGCGACATGCGCGGGAGCTTGAAGCTGGAGAAGAGATTGGCGCCGAGCATGGCGAAATGCCGCCGCGCGAGGACCCGCAATTCATCCGCGGATTTTTCGCGGCCGAAGGCGATGCCGAGATTGTGCAAGACCAGCCGGCGGTACGGCCCCGCCACATAATACGCGCACGCGCCCAATCCCCATCCGAGGCGGAAAACCCCGACAATCGGCAGCAGACAAATCGCACTCGTGAGCAGCGAATAGATCGCGTAGACGAGGCGGTCCATCACCGCTTCTTCCAATACATCGCCTTGATCGGATGCTCGTCGAGCAGGTTGGCTTCCAAACCACCGAGCCGCTCTGAATCAAAAAATTGGATATTGACGAAATAGTAGAGCGGACAAATCGGAGCCTCGTCGGTGACGAGTATTTTCTCCGCTTGCTGGAAGAAACCGAACCGCTTGTCGCGGTCGTTCTCCTTCGCGGCGGAAGCGATCAGTTCGTCGTAGCGCTTGTTGCTCCAGCCGGTGTTGTTGTTGCCATCGCCGGTGAGGAACATCCCGAGGAAGGTGTTGGGGTCATTGTAATCGCCCACCCAGGTCGAGCGGGTGAAATCGTAATCCAGCGTGCTTTGGGAATTGAGCAGGACCGTCCACTCCTGCCGCGCGAGTTGCACGTTCACGTTGAGTTCATTGTGGAGCATGCTCTGGATCTCCACGGCGAGATCCTGGTCCGCATCCTGGTCCGCGCGATAGAGGTAATAGACGACCGGGAATCCCCTGCCATCCGGATAGCCGGCGGCGGCGAGGAGTTTTCTCGCTTCCTCGGGGTTGCGCTCGTAGCTCGGGGGCGAGACGTAGCCCTCCCCCGCGCCCGGCGGGACGAAACTGGTCGCTGGCTTCTCGCCCGCGCGGGTGATTCGTTCGACGAGGTAGTTCTTGTCCATGACCAGCGAAAAGGCGCGCCGCACGCGCACATCATCGAACGGTTTGCGCTTCACATTGAAGCGCATGAAATAGGTGGCGAGAAATGGAGCGGAATGGAAATCGGGGCGCTTCTTCAACTCGCCGAGCAGTGGCGTCGGCGCGAGGTTCTTGTCCATGATCAGATCCACCACGCCCGTCGCGTAGAAATTGTATGCGGTGATCGAGCGCGCGGTCGGGAGAATGTCCACGCTGCGCATCCCGACCTTGTCCGCATTCCAGTAGCGAGGATTCTTGACGAGCCGCACGTGATCGAAGGGCAGCCAATCGTGCAGCAGGAAGGGGCCGTTGCCCATGAAATGGGCGGGCTTGCTGTTCCAATCCGGATACTTCTCGACCGTGGCGCGGTGCACCGGGAGGAGCGTGGCAAACGCGCACAGGTCGATGAAGAAAGGCGTCGGATTCTCCAGGGTCACTTCGAGCGTCAAAGGATCGATGACCTTCAGCCCGACCTCGCCGAAATCCTTCGTCTTCCCTTCATTAAAATCCTTCGCTCCGCGTAGGTAGAGAAGCTGGCTGACGTACTCCGCCGCGGATTCCGGCAGGAGGATGCGCTTCCACGAATAGTAGAAATCCTCCGCGGTGACCGGATCGCCATTGCTCCAAACGGCGTTCGGACGCAAGTGAAACGTATAACGCAACCCGTCCGGCGAAATCTCCCAGTGATCCGCGACGCCGGGCTCGGCGATGCCTTGGGCATTGAAGACGGTGAGCCCCTCAAACAATGCGTAGGCGACCCGGCCGGACGCCTGTGCGGTGATCATCACTGGGTCGAGCAATTCCGGCTCGGCGCCATTGATGAAGACCAGTTCGGCGCGATCCAACGACCGCCCGCAGCCGCACAGCGCGAGGAAGGCGAGGATCGATAGGAGGCGGAGGGTGCGCATGGTCAAGGGAGCGTGGCAGGTTGCATCAACCCCGCCAAGTTTCCAAGTGCTTCTCCACCGGGCTCGTTCTCGGATGGACGCGGAGCGGGCGGGCCGATAAACAACAGGTCACAAGCAGCATTGATCTCCCCGGACAATCCATTCTTGTCCATGTATCCACGCCTTCTTCTCCTCTTTTCCTGCGCTCTGGCTTCGCTTCCGTTGACGGCGGCGTCGCCGCAGAAGGCGTCCGCGGCAAAGAAGAGTGCATCGCCGGGGACGGCCGCGCCGGCGATCACGGAGATCACCGAACTTCGGTGCACGTATTGGCGGGCTTCCCAGGAGCGCATCGAAATCACGATCGATCGCGGCAGTGACGGCCAGTTGTCCTTGAACAGCCGCGTGTCGCCCCTCGAGGGAAAGCCGCCCACCAAGAAGAGTGTCATGGACAAGCCGATTGCGCCGGGGCAATTGACTCCGATTCTGGATTTCGTGAATGCGCCCACGACGCGCAATGCTTTTGCCACCGAGAAGTTCGACGACAAGTTCGACGGTTCGCTCGTGCAACTGACCGTGGAGCAGAGCGGGTTCGGAATCCGGTTCAAGAGCCAGAATGTCTTTGGGGCCAAACCCGCGGTGAAAGATGCGGGAATGCGCCGTGCCGTGGAAGCGCTCTTCAAGCTGGCGGAGTTGGAGTTCGCCGCGGATGAGCTTTTTTGACAGTCTCTCCATCGCGGAGCGACGTTTGCCAATCGGTGGACAAGGTTGCGTGCGTTATGGGCAGACGTCGCTCCGCGACGGAACGTCAGCGAGATCGAATGCAGGGCATGAATAGCCTGGCTTCTTCCAGCGATCGCTCCGCGATGGGCGCGTGCCGCGCGTTTTCAAACGGTCTCCTTTCCCGCCCTTCCTACAGCATGGGCCCGACAGGGTTTCCACCGGTGGCCATGAACTGCACGAGCCCAAAGGCTTGCCGCTCTCGAAACTACTGGGGCGCCTTGGCCGGATCGGCAGGCTTGTCCGATGGCGCGGGCGCGGGTGCGGCCGGCTTCTCGGGCGCGGCCGCAGATTCGGGCTTCGCCGGTTCCGCTGGCGGTGGCGTCGCGGGTGCCGGGGCTGGAACGGGTTCCGCGGGCTTTACAGGCGCCGGGGCAGCGTCCTTCGCAGGTTCGGCCGGAGGAGCGGCAGGGGCTGGCGCGGGAGCCGGAGCCGGTGCTGATTCCGCGGGCTTCGCCGGGGCTGGCGTCGCGTCCTTGGCAGGTTCCACTGGAGGCGTGGCAGGGGCTGGTTCGCCGGGCTTGGCGGGTGCTGGGGCTCCCGGAACTGGAGCAGTCTCCTTCGAGGTGGCGGGGGCCGGTGTGCCGGGCGCAGAGGCGGGCGTTTCGCCGGGCTTCGCAGGTGTTTCTGGCGCGCCGGGTGCGGCTGGCTTCTGATCGGCGGGTGCGGCGGGGTTCTCGCCGGCAGGGGCAGCCGGCTTTTCACCGGGCGTTGCGTCGAGCGGGGGCAGGGCCGGGGACGGCGGCACCACGGTGGGCGCCAGGAGGCGATTCAGCCCCGCGTTGTGCGACTCGTTCTGCTTCACATAGAGGTAGGAAAGCAAGAGCGTGAGGCCGAAGAAAATGGCGCCGAGGTAACGCGTGAGGGTTTGCAGGACGTTGGTCGTCTGCGCGCCGAAGAGGTTTTCCGTCATGCCTCCACCAAAGGCGGCGCCGAGGCCTTCATTTTTCGGCCGTTGCATCAGGACAAGCAGGACGATGAACAGCGAAACAATGATGTGAATCACCAGGAGGATGTTGATGGCGATGTGGAGCATAAGAAAGGGGCGCGGAATATGGAGGAAAGTGGGCTGCGTGTAAAACGGAAGTTTCGCTGGGGAGGGTTCTTTGTTCTTGGTTCCTGGTTCTTCGTTTTCCGGCGCGGACGCTTCTCGTCAGACGGGTCGGGCGCGTCAGACTCGTCCGACACTCCCCTGACTGGTTTCGAGCCAGCGGGCCCAAAGCCAGCAGAGATCGGAAAGCCGGTTGAGGTAGCGGACGATCTCGGGGTTCACGGGAGCGCCAGTTTCACCAAGGGCGACGACCATGCGTTCGGCCCGGCGACAGACGGTGCGGGCGAGGTCGAGCGCGGCGGAACCCAGGGTCGCTCCGGGGGTGGCCCAGCCTTCGTAGGTGATGCGCTGGTTTTGCTCCAGGTCGTCGATGATGGCAGTCAGGGCGTCGACCATCGGCGCATCGACAAATTGGAACCGGGGCGAGGCGGCATAGCGTTCGCGGTCTTCGGGAGCGACCGCGAGTTCGCCCATGAGGACGACGAGTTCCTTTTGGATCGCGAGCACCGGCTCGGTGACGGCGGGGTCGCCAGCAGTAGCGCGGACGAAACCGAGCGCGGCGTTCAGTTCATCGACCGTACCGTAGGCGGCGACCCGGGGATCCGTCTTCGAGACACGACGCCCATACATGAGCGCGGTCGTGCCATCGTCGCCGGTCTTGGTTGCTATGCTCATTGGTCAAACGAAAAGGGGCGGCATGGGTATGCCGCCCCTTTCGCAATGGTTTACAGCCGGGCTGGCTTAACCGAGGGCCGGCTCGAGTTCGGCGCCGGATTCGGGCTCGCCACCGATATGGTCGCCCAAGGTCACGATCTTGATATCGCGGTGAGCCGGGAAGCCGGTGCCCGCCGGGATGAGGTGACCCATGATGACGTTTTCCTTGAACCCGCGCAGGTGATCGATACGGCCCAGGGTCGCGGCCTCGGTGAGGACGCGCGTGGTGTCCTGGAACGACGCGGCGGAGATGAAGGAATCGGTCTCGAGCGAGGCCTTGGTGATGCCAAGGAGCACCGGCACGGCTTCGGCAGGCTTGCCGCCCTTTTCTTCGACGCGGGTATTTTCCTGCTCGAAGGCGAGGCGGTCGACCTGGTCGCCCCAGAGGAGCGAGGTGTCGCCGGGCTCGGTGATCTTCACCTTGCGCAGCATCTGGCGGACGATGATCTCGATGTGCTTGTCGGAGATTTCCACGCCCTGGAGGCGGTAAACTTCCTGCACCTCGTTGACCATGTGTTCCTGAAGTTCCTGCGGCCCGCAGACATCGAGGATGTCGTGCGGAGGCACGGGACCGTCGGTGAGCTGCTGTCCTTTCTTCACGAAGTCGCCCTTGAAGACGATGATGTGCTTGTTGAGCGGCACGAGATGCTCTTCCTCGCCGCCGGTTTCGGCGTCGGTGACGATGATCTTGCGCTTGCCGCGGACGGTGCCGCCGATTTCGACGACGCCATCGATCTTCGCGATCTCGGCGGCGTCCTTCGGACGACGGGCCTCGAAGAGCTCGGCCACACGCGGCAGACCGCCGGTGATGTCCTTGGTCTTCGCGACCTTGCGGGGCGTCTTGGCGAGGAGCTGGCCGGCCTGGACTTTCTTCCCTTCACCGACCGCGACGTGCGCCCCGGCGGGAATGGAGTAGCTGCCCAGGATCTCCTTCGTCTTGTCGTCGATGATGACGATCTGCGGATGGAGATCTTCCTTGTGCTCGATGACGACCGTGCCCATGACGCCCGTGGCTTCATCGACCTCTTTCTTGATCGTGACGCCCGAGATCATGTCGCGGAATTCCACCTTGCCCGCCTTCTCGGTAAGAATCGGGACATTGTGCGGATCCCACTGGATGAAGGTTTCGCCCTTCTTCACGTGGCCACCTTCGCCGATGGAGATGGTGGAACCGATGACGATGGTGAAGCGCTCGAGTTCGCGGCCGTCTTTGGCCACGATGAGGACGCTGCCGTTCTTGTTGAGAGCGACCCACTGACCGTCGGTGTTCTGCACCGCCTTGAGACCGTCGGAGAAGCGGATTTCGCCGTCGTTCTTGGCCTTGACGATCGGCTGCTTGAAGGTGCCGGTCGCCGTGCCACCCAAGTGGAACGTACGCATGGTGAGCTGAGTGCCGGGCTCGCCGATGGACTGGGCGGCAATGATGCCGACCGCCTCGCCGAGCTTGACCATCTGGCCAGTGGCCAGATTGCGGCCATAGCACTTGCCGCAGCAGCCGCGCTTGCTCTCGCAAGTGAGGACCGAGCGAATCTTGAGCTGCTCGACGCCGATCTTCTCGATGGCGAGGGCGGTGGCTTCGTCGATGAGGTTGTCCTTCTTGATGATCGCCTTGCCATTCACGGGGTCCTTGACTGTTTCGCAACTGACCCGGCCGATGATCCGCGTGGCGAGATCGACGACTTCTTCGTCACCCTCGTAGATGGGCTTGACGATGATGCCATTGACCGTGCCGCAATCGGGTTCGTTGATAATGACGTCCTGCGACGCATCGACCAGCTTGCGGGTGAGGTAGCCGGAGTCCGCGGTCTTGAGCGCGGTATCGGCCAGACCCTTGCGGGCGCCGTGAGTGGAGATGAAGTACTCGAGCACGGTGAGACCCTCGCGGAAGTTCGAGGTAATCGGGCGCTCGATGATTTCGCCGGACGGCTTGGCCATAAGGCCGCGCATGCCTGCGAGCTGCTTCACCTGCTGGCGATTGCCGCGGGCGCCGGAGTCGACCATCAGATATACGGGGTTCAGTTCCTTGCGGCCTTCGTTGTGCTGCAAGGTGCTGAACATGACGTTCGAGATCTGATCGCCGGCGTGGGTCCACACGTCGATGATCTTGTTGTAGCGCTCGCCGTCGGTGATGATGCCGGAGCGGTACTGCTTCTCGACCTTCTCGATTTCGCGGTGGGCGAGATCGAGCTGCTCCTGCTTCTCTTTCGGGATGATCATGTCGGCGATGCCGATGGAGACGCCCGCGCGCATGGCCCAGAGGAAGCCGAGTTCCTTCAGGCGATCGAGGGTATCGACCGTGGCCTGATGGCCGGAGCTCTGGTAGGTGCGGAAGATGACGTCGGAGATCTGCTTCTTGCCGCAAGCCTTGTTGAAGAAGCCGACCTTTTCAGGCCAGATCTCGTTGAAGACGACGCGACCGGCGGTGGTCTCGATGACGTGCAGCTCGTTGTTGCCGTAAACGCTCACCTTGCCGAAGTCGGGGTTCTTGAAGCGGATGCGATCGTGCACCTTGATGCTGCGCTCGGTCATCGCGAACTCGACTTCCGTGTGGTCAGCGAAGAGCGGGAGGCGTTCGCCTTCACCCTTCACCTTGCGGGGTTCCTGCGTGAGGTAGTAGCAACCGAGCACGATGTCCTGCGACGGCGTGGTGATCGGCTTGCCGCTCGCGGGCGAGAACAGGTTGTTCGAAGCCAGCATGAGCATGCGCGCTTCCATCTGGGCCTCGACGGACAGTGGCACGTGAACGGCCATCTGATCGCCGTCGAAGTCCGCATTGTAAGCGGTGCAAACGAGCGGGTGAATGCGGATTGCTTCGCCTTCGATGAGCTGCGGCTCGAAAGCCTGGATCGACAGACGGTGCAGCGTGGGCGCGCGGTTCAGGAGAACCGGGTGACCCTTCGTGACCTCTTCGAGGATGTCCCAGACTTCGGGCGTCTGACGCTCGATCATCTTCTTGGCGCTGCGCACGGTGTGCACGTAGCCGAGCTCCTTGAGGCGGCGGATGATGAAGGGCTCGAACAGGACGAGCGCCATCTTCTTCGGCAGACCGCACTGGTGGAGCTTGAGCTCCGGCCCGATGACGATGACCGAACGGCCGGAGTAATCGACGCGCTTGCCGAGCAGGTTCTGGCGGAAA
>Ga0070658_10001141_pt1 | contig 22670 bp, 17 predicted proteins | sample KBSC13metaG_FD_64664 | JGI IMG/M metagenome (GOLD analysis project Ga0070658, IMG submission 64664) | Corn rhizosphere microbial communities from Kellogg Biological Station, Michigan, USA - KBS C1-3 metaG | ecosystem: Host-associated > Plants > Roots > Rhizosphere > Soil ...
TGGCTTCTCTCGGCGATACGAGATCGACTTCGATGAGGAGTACATCTGGGGCTAGTTGCTCCGTTTGTCCGGAGGTGTTCCTGAGTCCACGAAGGGGACAGATCCATAGCGTCGGGTGAACCCGACGTATGCATCACCTCGACCCCTCGTCCCCGAAAGGGACGAATCACACAGCGATGCCGAATTAATCCGTCCCCTTCAGGGACGAACGCCCGTTAACACCGTCTCGTCGGGTTTCACCCGACGCTATTGAATGTGTCCCCTCCGGGGACTAATGCCAGTCCCTCTGTAACCTCCCAAACCATCCCCCACGCCCCCCCAGCGATAACCTCTACCTTTGGCGTTACTAACCAAAGACGTGTCTCTCAGGAGGCACGATCGTTCTTCTTTCTCAGGCAATAGTTGGAGGTTTTTATGCCGAATCTAACAGGCAAAAAAGTGGCGATTTTGGTGGCGGATGGATTTGAGCAGGTCGAGATGACGGGGCCGCGTGGGGCACTCGACGAAGCAGGGGCAGAGACTAAGATCGTCTCGCCGAAAGACGACACTGTCGAGGGCTGGAATCACTACGACAAGGGCGACAAGTTCCCGGTGGACGTAAAGCTCGCCGAGGCTAACGCACAGGACTTCGACGCATTGCTGCTGCCCGGCGGCGTCGCGAACCCGGACCAGCTTCGGATGAAGCCGGAGGCGGTGGATTTCGTGAAGAGCTTTTTTGACGCCGGAAAGCCGGTCGCGGTGATCTGCCACGGACCGTGGACGCTGGTCGAGGCGGGTGTGGTCAAGGGCAAAAGGATCACTTCGTGGCCGTCCGTAAAGACCGACCTCATCAACGCCGGTGCCGACTGGGTCGATGAGGAGTGCGTCGTGGACAACGGCCTCGTCTCGAGCCGCAACCCCGGCGACATCCCGGTCTTCAACAAAAAGATGATCGAGGAATTTGCTGAGGGCTCCCACACGCGCGGCCGTGCCTCGGCCGGCTAAGTTGAGATCTTAGGGATCTAAATTGCCGTTCGCTTGAGCGAACCAATAGAGCACTGGACTTGAACAGGGCTTTAGCCTGGGTTGGCTAAAGCCCTGTTCATTGCCGGGAAGCTTTTGGCGACCGTCAGGTGACGCTCACTGTGCAGCATCGCTTCGCCGCATAGATCCTCGCCATTGCACGGCAGTTGTCAAAGACCTTCGCCGTGACCTCGCCTGACGAGGGCGAATCGACCGTTGCCGCCGCACGAGCTGCCTTGATCAGCCACACCTTTGCCGCCGCGGCGTTCAGGTCGTACGTCGGCACCCAGTCGAGGTCGGATGGCTGACGCCCGAGCGTGTCATTCAGAGCCGCATCGGTCAGAGCAGCATTCAAGTGCTCCTCCGTGATCTCCGGCTCGGTTTCCCACGCGGTTAGTAGTTTTAATTCATCCAGGTAGCTCATTGTCTCTCTCTATCAAATGCCCCGGTCTTCGGGCTAAAGCCCGTGTGAATTGATCAGCTCTTCGAAGCGATCAGCACCGCGAGTGCCGTCGGCCGGACGACCTTGGCGCCGTAGACATGAAGGCCCTTTACGGCATCGCCGAAGCGCTTCTCAGGCTTGTAGGTCTGCACGTCGAGCACCTGCTCGACGTACGCGGTCGCCATCGAGTGGCCGGCGATGATGCGGTACTTGGCACCCGCGGTGTTTGGCACGTTGTTGGACTTGAGGATCGCGAAGCCCGCCGCCTCGCCGACCTCTCCGTTACGCAAACGGCTGTCGCCCGCACCGGTGCCGCTGCGGACAAATCGATCGTCCTTGAGCAGCAGCCCGTGAAACCACGCGGGCACCACCACGAATCTCCCCTCGAGCGGCACGTCGTCCTCGTCGAGCAGCACGCCAAGATCGACGAGGTACTCGTAGGCGTCATCCTTGGTCGGCACCTTTGGCGTGGTCGTGCTGCCGATCTTGTTGCCGCCGTCCACACCCGAGTCCATCAGCCCGGCGATGAAGCTGTCAGCCACATTGCGAAGCTGCCATCCCGCACGCCGCATCGCCTCGTCGAGAACGTTCACATTCTGCTGCGCCCGATCGACGGAGTCGACGTAAAAGTTAAAGTACTTTTGCTGATCGACCGTCAGCATCTGCTCATCGTCCGTTAGCACCTCGGGGTCGGTGATGTCCGTGTCCTTGGTGTAATTGTCGATCGTGACGCTGCCGATCGACGCGATCTTTACCGTATTGCCGGCCTCGCGTATCTCGCCCTCGTAATCACGATTCGCAACGCCCGCCTGCCCGTAAACAAGCGAACCCTGCAGGGCCGTCAGAAGGCGCCCCGCCCAAACTGCTGGAATAAAATCGAGTGACATTTTTTCTCCTTATGTGTGTGTTGTGTCTTTGAACGCCGGCATCTCGCCGGCCTCTTCTGGATTAGTGAATTGCCCCGGGGGCTTCAGCCCCGTGGTTGGCTCTACCCTTGTATCGGGCTTTAGCCCAACATTCGGCTAAAGCCGGGATCTTGATGAGAACTATCCACGGGCTGAAGCCCGTGGCAATTCATCAGAGAATTACTTGCTTGAGAGCACGCGCCGGACGTCGTCCCAATTCAACTCCGCGATCTGTGCAGGAGTCATCTTCGCGAGTGCCTCGCGAGTGAGCGTGGGTGTGGAAGGCGGGCGAGCACCCGCATCGATCGAGGGAACTGCGGGAGCCGTGGCGAGAGCATTGTTTGTACTGCCAAACTGCTCCGGAAACTTGTCCATCAGTGCCTGAACGATCTCCGACGCATTCGCGAGCTCGCCCGCGACCGTGTACTCCAGCGCATGCTTTGCCGCCTCAAGCAGCAGCTTTGGCGTCCGTGCACCGGCTTGCTTGAGCTTGTCCTTGAGACTTGTGTGAGCAGCCTGCTCGGCGATCTGCTTCTTAAGCCGCTCGTTCTCGGCACGTAACGAAGCGAGATCGTCGACGGCCGCATTCTCCGCGTCGGACCGCAGGCTGCCAGCCTGCGTGTCTGCCCCCGTGTGTGAGTCAGCTGATGTCAAAGCGGTCGCTTCAGACGCAGGCAAGCTGCCTGCGTTCCGACGCGTCCAATCCGTTAAGCCGCCCGGCGAATCTCCGAACCGCAACTGTGGTTGTGTGGTGTGTGTTGTTTGTGTTTCGTGTTTCATAGTTGTTTGTTTGTGACAAAATGCTCTGAGTGTGGAAGCTCTACCTGATTGTGGGAACCAGCCTTGCCAACGTCATGATTCCGTCGGTTCTGATCGGCCTCACGGTCGCCGACGCACTCTCGGGCGACGCCGAGTATCCGCCGCTTCGGGCTTCAGCATTAAGGTTCGGGGTGATAGGTGTTGTCATCCTTCTGATTGCTGTCCTAACGATTCTTTTGGTTAGGCAAAAGCCGTGGGCAGGACTGGGTTTAGCGGTAATCGATCTTGGTCTTGCGCTTTTCATTGGTATAACCCTTTGGCAAACCTACCAGCCGATGTTTTATCCATCGCCAAACATGTTCCTGCCTAGGCGGGTGTTCGTGTGGCAAGACACAATCGTCTTAGCGGTCTTGTTCCTCAATACCTGTTCGGGCCTGATGCTCCTTATAGCTGGCTCTCTAACACTCTCTCCTCCAACAGCTCCTTCTCCGACAACGCGGCGGGGTCTTCCCAGTCGATAGTGACTTCGGTGTCGGATGTTCCCTCGATCTTCATCGCAAACCTCATCGCGTCCTCCCAGACCTGTCCAAAACTCGCCTGCCGGTCCCGTACCTTCGCGTTGAATCTCGTCTCGTTTTGCCGCAGACTCACGCCGCTCGCAAAGCCTGATTCCTGCAAAAAGTAGTGCAGCGGCGTTCCGGTGACCGACGCGATATCGACACGGAACGAGTCCTTCACCTTCAGAAACTGCTCGAGGTCCGCGGCCGCAAAATCTCCGAATGTCGCCTGCGGGTTCTCTGAGATCCAGAGGTGCTCGACCCCTGCCTTAAACGGGGCTACCCGCCGGCCCTCGTTATCAAACTCGATCTCGATCCCGGCCGCCCAACGCTGCCGGTATGCCGCAAACTCCATCGCCACCAGCATGTCGAGCACCGACTTGTTCAGCCCGTCCTGGATCGGGATCGCAGCCTCAAGCTCCGACCGCCCGAGATCCCCAACGTCCGCGTTATTTGCAAAGTGAAACACCGGCACCATTCCGAATGGATTTGGAGACACGTGACCGGAGTGCGAGAGTGACCGGGCGCCCACGGCAGCGACAAGAGCCCCGTTCTCCCGCCCTCCCGCTATCTCTCCCTCGAATGGCACGAAGGACCTCGCATCCGCTACGACGACATCCGCCTGCTGCCGCGACACAAACCTCTCCACCCGGTCCGGATAAAACAGATTCACCCGCACACGCTTGTCCCGCGTCGCCCACCACTTAGCCGCCCAGAGCATCTCGCCCGGATTCTCGTCGTCGTATGCGACCGTGATGCTTGCCGCTCGATTCGGGAAGAGCGTCGCCCTCCCCTCAGCATCCGGCCAGACGATCATATATGCGTCGCCGCATCTGAGGGCCTCCTTATGCACCTCCCCGGAGCGCAGTCCCATACGGCTCCGCCGCCAGATGTCGGAATCGCACCGTATGCGCAGCTTGTCCCGCACTGCGTCGCACACCACCGGGCACAGATTCAGCGCAAATTCCCTGAAGAGTGATCCAAAGGTGTTTTGAAACTTCGCGCTCGCAAACGCCAGGTCATGATCACCGTCGTAGTACCGCTGATACCGTGCGTACCGCGATGCGCTCAGCCGAAAGTTGTCGAGTGCTAGTTGTAGGTCGTTGCTCATATATATTTTCGTCGTGATTCCGTGCTGCTGGATGCGTGATAACATTCCGCCGTTATGCAAAAACTATTGATCATCGGCTGCTACGCCATGTTCGGTATGTCCATTTTCTGCCTTGTCGTCCTGCTGTTTAGCTTCAGCACGATGTCGGCCGAATCCGGACGTTTCGCTATCGAAATGGGGGCTATTTGCTTCTTCGGGATGGCCATCCTGCGAGTTGTGCAGGGACGTGACCGCTTACCCTGATCGCGTCAATCAAAGGCATGCAGCCCCCGCCGGGTTCGGCCCTCGATCACGCCAAACGCCAGGCTGACCGCATCTACCTGATCGTCGTGCCGGCCGCGCGGGAATGAGCAGCATTCGTCGATGAACTCCTCGATCCATCCGCCGCGTACAAGATAGACGCGTCCGCCCTCCGCCTGTGCCTGCCAGTGCAATGCACGCGTCACCTTGTCGGCCACGACCGGACTGGTCCTCAGCCTCGCCGCGTGCTGCCCGAGCTGCTTGCGTAGTGATTGGTAGAGCGCACGCCCGTGAATGGCGTCCTCGATGTAGTGAATAGTGTCCCGCTCCGCGGCTACGCGCTCGAGGACATACCGCTGCTGCGTTGGAAAGTCCATCCGCCGGCGCATGCCGCCCTCGATATAGAAATTCCCGTCGCGATCTTTGCCCACGCGAAAGCTCGCCGTGTAGTCGGCCGTCGTCCGCTCAGAGATCGCGAGGTCATAGCCCCGTATCCATCTGAGCCCTGCGGGAGCTGCGTCGACGACTCTCGTGAACCACGCCCGCTTAAAGATGTCGCCGTCCTTGAGAACAGGGTTTTGCTGGTAGAGCGACTCAAAGGAGTAATGCCCCAGCATCTTGCGAGTGCGTGCGAGACGCTTCTCATCAAATCTCTCCGGCCACAGCGGCTCGCCCGGCCGCCGCCCCAGCGGGTCATCCTCGCCGGCGAAGGCCGGCAGCCGCAACACCTGCCAACTATCACCGTCCTCGTCGTCGCCTCGCTTGAGCAGCCTGCCCGCGAGGTCGTCCTCATGCCAACGGGTTTGAATGACGATCACCTGACCCTTAGGCGTCAGCCGCGTGTAGATGTCGTCTGTGAACCACTCATATGTCTTGTCGCGAAAGGCCGCGCTCTCCGCATCGGCACGCCCCCTGATCGGGTCGTCGACGATCACGAGGTCGCCGCCAAATCCGGTGATGCCCGCACCCACACCAACGGCACGCACGCCTCCGCCCTCACGCGTTTCCCATTCCTCCGCCGCCTTTCTCTCCCGCGAGAGCGGCAGCTTGTGCGCGTTTACGATCTGCCTGACCTTTCGCGAAAATCGGTTGGCGAGTTTCTGGTTGTAGCTGCCGATGATGATGTTCATCTTTGGATTCTGCTCGAGCCGCCATGCTGCGTAGTGGATCGTGACCGTCTCGCTCTTGCCGTGCCTTGGCGGCATAAAGACCATCAGCCGGTCGCATTCACCCGACGTGACCGGCTCCAGCGTTTCGAATAGCCGCCGGTGATGCTTCGCATCCCAGGTGAGGTGCGGGCTGGTCGCCCGGGCCCAGTTGTAAAACTTCATCCGTGCCCACGAACGCTCTCGCTTATGGCTCTGCGTCCTCCGCGTCATCTCTCCGGGTTCTCTGCGTTTCGATCCCTGTTAACGCTTAGGCCGCTGAGGATGCGCCGACGGCGCAGAGACGCCCCTCGACTCCCCGTCGCGATCGTCCGCCGGCTTTCTTCTCTGATTGAGATATACCTGCACCAGCACATCGATCGTCTTGCCCGCGGCGAAGAAGATGATGGGCAGGACGACGGCCGATACCAGGGGCATCAGGCCGTCGCTGACGTTGGAGAGAAGGGTCGTGCCGGCACTGACCCAGGCGAGAAGTATGTTTTTTGTGTCGCTCATGAATGCCTCTTGCGTGTGTGCTATACGTTTGATAAACTCTAATGAACGGACGACGGGGCCACCAGTGCGTCGCTGCTTCGTGCGGCTCTCAACGCCGCCGCCCGTTCACATTTCAAATCTATCCGGTTAGCAGGTCCGGCGATATGCAGGATGGCCAAGATGGCGAAAAAGGCACAAATGACGCAGATGTCCTGCTTTAACGTACTTGCCGCACAACACGCAGCATGGCAAAGCGGGAGCCCGATTCTACCGGCATTTACTGTCGGCAAAGACGAGTTGAAGACACTCAATACACACGATCATGAAGAAACAAACAGCAGACTTGTCCCCGCCGACGATGCTCCGCCTCAGTGAGGTAGAACGGCTCATCCGCAGGGACCGCATCATCGTCCCCACACCCTCCCGCCGCACTCTCATCAGGATGTGCGACGAGGGCGTATTTGAGACAGCCCGGCGCCGCAAGCTCCGTGACCCATACCTCGTGACCGAGGACTCTTTCCTCAAATGGGTGGCCGGACTCTCGCGCAATGGGGACCTCTGCGCGTCCTGAGCCGCGGAGCCGTAAACGCCCCTCATGAGAGCGTCCGGAGAGCGATCAGGACATACGAAAAACTAGCGCCGGGCGCCGGCGTTTGGGAGTATAATTTCGTGTTACAGGTACAAGATCTATGTGTCCATCGGCGTCACAAATGAGTCGCCAAAGCGTACAGGCCGAGTGATATGGCCTCGCGGATCTGTGTCCTGAATATCTCATCGGGGTAAAAGCATATGAAACGTATCTCCGTTATCGCGGCCATGCTGCCGGCATTGGTCGTCTCACTCTGTATAACGGCATCGGCAAAACCGGCTGCACCGGCCAAGGCTTTTGTGAATCGCATCGAGGGCATGGTCTGGGCTCCTGGTCGCCGGCCTGTCGCTGATGTCTACGTAGAGCTGCAGAACGAGATGTACATGAGTCTGAGCCGCATCAGGACCACGTCGTCAGGCCACTTTGAATTTACCGTCGGCGGCGCCGGAAACTTCTATGTGCACGTCTTGGCTAACGGGACACAGTTCATGGACAAGACCGAGCCGGTTGAGATAGTGCAGGTCACGCAAGGGTCCTCGGACGAGGCCCACGTAGACATCTACCTCGAGGTGGACAGGCGTAAGGTGAATACGGTCGATGGTCCCGCCGAAACAGTTTACGCGCAGAACGTTCCCGACCGGGCAAGGTCGCTTTATGAGACCGCGCAAAAGGACATTGCGGCGGGCCGCCCCGAGGGTATGGCCGAGCTCGACCAGGCCCTCGCGATCTTCCCGGATTACTTCGCGGCTCTAAATTTAGCCGGCACGCAGTACGTTCAGCGTAAAGAGTACGAAAAGGCACTGCCGTACCTGATCAAGGCCATCGATATCAATCAGCGGAGCTACTCGTCGTACTACGGTCTCGCGTATGCTGCCTACCAGCTCAAACATTTTCCCGAGGCAACCGAGGCCGCAAGGGCCGCCACAGTGCTCGCGCCCAACTCTGTCAGCGCACAGCTGCTATACGGCACGCTCCTACGCCTAACAAGCAATTACCCGTTGTCGGAGAAGGCCCTGCTTGCAGCGGAGAAACTGTCGAAGGGAACGCCCCTGCCGGACGTGCATATGCAGCTCGCGATGCTGTATAACCACACCAAGCGAAACAAAGAGGCCATCGCCGAGCTCCAGCTGTTTCTAAAGGAGGCGCCGAACGCTCCAAACAAGAAAGAGATCCAGGACCTCATCGCCAAGCTGCAGAAAGAGCAAAGCTAAAGCGATCGATCAGCTCGGATAAGGAAGGCCCGCGGGTACTCGCGGGCTTTTCTCATCAGTTTTGCTGATCCGGTGGAACCAAGCCAACACCTTAGATCCGCTCCTTGCGTCAGTTCCTTTACCGTCGCCGAACGCGAAGAAGACGGGCACTCCGACCACGGGATCGCTACTCAGGTATCACAACCTTACTGCTCTCACATGCGCTGCTGATCAGGTTGAACCTCTTCTCGACCGCCTCATACCCGTCCTGCGTATCGAGACCACATCTTTGCTCACAGTGGCCTCCGTAGGCAGCGCTCAGTCGTACCTAACCTTGATGGTGAACGGCACGCGGGCGTACGTGGGATCCCGCTGACGCTCGACGTCATGTCATAGGTGTGGATACTCCCGGACTCCCAGAGCGCACGGTTTTTCTCCCATGCTTCTCTTGTTACCGGCGTGGCCTGCGTGAAGCTGGCGAATGCCGCCCGTGTTAGCGGAGAGTTTGAGTGAACCCGTCAACTATCGGCACAAAAAAAGGGCCCGGCAATTTGCCGGGCCCGAAAAATCTACCCTTGCGGGCAGTTCAAGTTAGAACTGGAAGCGGAAGCCGAAGCGGATAGCACGCGGCTCCTGGTAAGCGATCGGAAGACCGAAACCAACGTTCCGTGCTGCAGCACCATTTGCCGCCTCAAACGCAGCATACTCGGAGAGGATGCCGTGGCTGGTCAGGTAGTTGGTGGCACAGAGGACCTGAGGTCCGCCTGAAGCGAGTGTTCCGCAGTTGCTGATCGCCTTTGTCGACAGCTGCAGCGAACCACCGGTCAGGTTCTGGTTGACCGCAACAACGTGGTTCTGGTTGAACACGTTGATGACGTTGATCTCACCGACGAGAGCAAACCTTGCATCAGTACCGAACTTATAGCGGTGCTGAAGGTTGAGGTCTGTCTGTGAGAAAGCCGGGGTCCGGCCGAGATCACCACGCTGAGTCTTTGGAATAGGAATACCAAAGGTGTTGATGAAGGTGGTGATAGGCGTTCCAGACTCGAGTGTCGTGAAGCCCGACAGGTCGGTGTTCTGCGTACGGTTCCAGCTGTGGGTGTAGGTACCCGCAAGCTTGAACACGTGCGTACGATCGAGCGGCAGGAGGCCGATAGCCTGAGCGCCTGTACCCGTAAATCCAACCCACGGCTCGTCAAAGTCGCGGTTTGTGTTCGGGGTGGTCGTACGGCCGATGCCGGTCGCGGTGCTGACCTCGTCGGGGCTCGCGAGACCCGAGTAGTTACCCGTGAGGCGGCTCCACTGGTAGCTGGCATTGAGGTACAAGTTCTTGAAGTAACGCGTATCGTACTCAACCTGGACAGCCTTGTACTTGCGGACCGCCTTGGGGGTCTTAGCATAGCCAAGCTGCTGGTAGAGCTGAGCGGCAAGACCGTAACCCGGATTGCCGATAACGTATGCCTCACCGGCAGGTGACGGGATACCGATATCCTCGATCGCCTGGTCGAGATTCCTGTAGAGCACGCGAGCCGTCAGGACGGATGCACGCATAACTTCACGCTGGAACTCGAAGGTGTACTCGCTCTGGCGATAGGGCTTGATGTTCTGGTCCACACCGCCGGTATCAAAGATGTTGCCACCGATTGCGTTGGACGGAATACGATAGTCCTGGTCACACAGGTACTGCGAACCGGCTGGGTTCGGGCACTGTCCGCCGGACGGGAACGTATATGAACCCTTCAGCCCCTGAACATTGTAGCTGGTGTACGCTGGCGCACCTGCTTTGATGTAGAAGTAGCTGACGTGATAGAACTGCCCACCGAAGGAACCCTGCGGAAGAGCAAACTTGAGACGGTCAAAGAAGCGGCCGTAGAAGGCAGAGATCTTCGTCTTGCCGTCAGCGGTCAGAGCATACGCAACGCCGAGACGCGGTGCGATCTTGTCCTTCCACGGGAACTTGAGGTTGATCGAGTTCGTCGCGAAGGTCGGGATCGACTCCTCTTCGTCGCGAACACCCAGGTTCAGGGTCAACCGCGGGGTTACCTGCCACTTGTCCTGGATGAAGAAGTTGTTTGCCGTGTTGGTAGCATTACCAAAGGTAGCAAACTGGTAGGTCACGCCTGTACCGATCGAGTCTGCGGGGCACGGATACGTGTTACCCGAGGTGATGCTCCACTGGACATAGACATTGGCCGGATCCAAACAGCGATATGCGTAGTTCGGGCTGGTGGTGTCTGTGCCTGCGTAGTACAGGTATGTACGACCCGGGCCGGCGTTACCGCTGGCAACGTCGTTGAAGATGATGCTTCTCTGGAAGCCGCCCTTCAGCTCGTGCGAACCCAATCCATGGAACAGGTAGGTTGCCTGAGCGTCATAAGCTGTACGAAGAGAAACGTTCTTGGTGATGCCCGAGTTGGTCGAGACATTCACAAAACCCTGGGTACAGCCAGCCGCTGCGGCCGCTGAGGTCGGGACCTGCTGGCAGACATACTGCACAGAACCGATGGGCACACCGTATGCGCCGAGTTTCTGGTTCTGGAAGCCGCGGGTGTAACGGCCAAGGAAAACGAGCTTGCTCGAAGGTGTGTAAACGCCCTCAGCACGGATGTTGCTCGAGTTTTGACGGCCGCCCTGGAACCGGGCAGCATCGGAGCCCTGATAGGTCTGACCGTTGATGACCAGCGTGGAAGGCGAACCGACCGTGATCGAGCTGCCCGGGAGGTTACCCTTCTGCGAGATCGGGTCCCAGATGTAGCTGCCTGAGAGGCGAAGCTTCTGCCACGGCGAGGCGTCGAGCCTTAGCTGTGAGTAGTTGGTCACCTGATCAAGCGTGAAGGTCTGGGTGTGAGGTGCATTCAGGCCCGTAAGGGTCGAGTTGAAGGGTGTCAGGACGCGGCTCGAACCGTAGTTCGTGTAGTAGGTCGTCGTCCTCTGCTGATGGTAGTAACGCGGGCTGTGGATCGCGAAGAACCAGAGCTTGCCCTTGATGACGGGACCGCTAACGGTCGCGGTCGGGAAGAAGTTAACTCCGTTGTCACGACCGATCGGACGGACCTCGCGGAACTGACCGCTGCCCGGAACCTGCTGGTCCTGGGGATTGACGCCTGAGGTAACGACCGTCCAGCCTGCCCGGCCGGCAGCGTTCCACTTATAAGGACTAAACTGGATACCAACCTCACCACGCCACTGGTCGGAACCGCTCTTGGTGACGGCGTTGATCACACCACCGGTCGCGCCGCCAAACTCGGCCTCGAAACCAGAGGTCTTGACCTGGATCTCACTTACCGCCTGGTAAGGGATATCGTTGTTAGCATCGATCAGACCGGTCGCAAAGTTTTGCGTCTCCTGGCCGTCGACGATGAAGCTGTTCTCAGGACCGGTAGCACCGTTGATCGAGAACTGACCACCGAGGGGCTCAGGGCGTACCGCGATGGACTGCTTGATCAAGCTCGTAAAGCCGGTGCCCTTAGGCAGTGCTTCGATCTGTCGTGCCGACAGGTTGGTCTGAGCTTTTGTGTCCGTGGGGTCGATAACGACGCCCTCGCCGGTCACGTCGACCGTAGCGGTCGCCTGCGCCGTCATTGTAAAGTCCGTGATCGTCTTGTTGTTCAACGATACCTGGACGTTGTCTTTGGTCTGTGCAGGGAATCCCTGGATCGGTGCGATGCTGACCTTGTACATGCCTACCGGCACCTGGGTCAGCGAATACACGCCGTTGCTATCAGTCGTAACGGTACGGTTAAAACCGACCGTGACACCCTGAAGCGTGACGCTCGCGCCGGGAATGACCGCGCCGGCAGCGTCGGTCACGGTTCCCTGGATCTCACCCGCCGTCTGCTGGCCGAAGGCAATAGCCGACAGACCAAACATCAGCGACAGGAGAAGTCCTGCGAAACTGAGTCTTTTAATCATTTTTTCACTCCTCAAGATAAATCCTTGAAACTTAAAATCCCGAAAGGGACAATTGTTCGCCCTATACTTGCAAACGCCAAGCCACATTCATGCTCCTCTACTGAACACCTAAGCCCTTTATATTTCAACAGTTTGCAGGTGTGGACACGAGGATTCACCGGAGTGAATGTTAACTCGCATACATTTCATTGAAGAATCTCCAAATTGATGGATTTTCTAGCTTCGCGACTTCTGTGTAGGACACCGTCTGACCAAGGGGACGTGCGTCAGCCTTCGCGCCGTGCGCCGGAGGCGGAGAGGTGTCGGGCTGCCGTGCGTGCTACATTAGTCTGATTGGCGGAGAGAATTTACCGGGACTCTGTGCACAACATCATTCGTGTCAATACGGACACGGATGAGGGGCGGCTTGTTGTCGGGCTGATCGATACGCCGGAGTTTCAGAGACTGAGACGGATACGCCAGCTTGGGTTGGCGTATTTTGCTTATCAATCGGCGGAGCACTCGAGGTTTACGCACAGCCTGGGTGCTTTTCACCTGGCACAGCGGCTGATCGCGAAGCTGCGGCTGACGCACGACATTCCCGAGAGTGCGCAGACGGCGGTCAGAATTGCGGCGTTGCTGCATGACGTTGGGCACGGGCCGTTCTCGCATGTGATCGAGTCGATACTCGGATTTCATCACGAGGAATTTACGGTAGAGGCGGTGCTGAGCGGCGAGACGCAGATCGGCAAGCTGCTCCGCGCATACTCCGGCGGCCTCGCGGACGACATTGCCGCTATCGTCACGCACGAATACGCGCCGCATGCGCTCTCGCACATCGTCTCATCTCAGCTCGACGTCGACCGTATGGACTACCTGCTGCGAGACTCGCTGATGACGGGTGCCAAGTACGGCGTCTACGATCTGGAGTGGATCATCAAGTCGATCGACATCGACGAGGATCAGGACCGGCTGTATATCTCTACACCGGGTATCTACGCCGTCGAGGATTACCTGCAGGCACGCTATTACATGTACCGGCAGGTCTACTTTCACCGCACGCTGCGTGCTGCGGAATCGGTCTTGAGGGTCTTGTTCAAACGAGCTCTATCGCTGCGTAATAGAGGCGGAGATGTCTGGTCTGACGAGGGTACGCCGATGGCAAAGGTGCTGCGGAGCGAGCGTCTCGATCTTGCCGAGCACCTGGCCTTTGACGATGCCGACGTGCTGTACAGCATCAAGAGATGGCGGCAGTCCTCGGACCCGGTGCTGAGCGATCTGGCATCGAGATTCCTCGACCGGCGGCTCTTTAAAGCGTACGACCTCGATATGCCCGAGGCTGAACGGGCGGGTTTCATCGCGGACGTCCGCAGGTCTGTCGAGCAGGCCGGTTACGATCCCGACTTTTACGTGGTCGAGGACGAGGCGACGAACGCGGCATATTCCTTTTATTCAAAGCGGAACGGCGACACCAAAGATCTCATCTATGTACAGGAGGGATTTGCGAGACCGCGTGTGCGTGAGATCTCGGAGGTCAGTCCGGCCGTTCGCGGGCTGCAGGAGGGATACCGCATTCACCGCATATGCTTCCCCGCCGAGCTGAAGGACGACATCGCAAAGCTGTACCATTCTTGAAGGCCTCGACCCGAACATCGTTTGTACTATTCATACTGCTCTGTCTCGCAGCTCTTGGGAGGGCACAGCGTGTCGCGATCATCACACCCGACAATGCGGAGACGAGCAAGGCCGTCGCCGAGCGGCTGGCGAATGAGCTTGCGGGACGACTCAAGGTGATCGACAGCTCGATGGCCGCCGCAGCCTTTAGCGCAGCGGGGCTCAAGACGCCGTTCAATCTCTCCACAGAGGAGTCGAAACGCCTCGGGCAGTCTATCGGCGCCGAATTCTTCGTGCTTTTGCGGTCTGCAGTACAGCGTCGGAGTTCGTTTGAGAGGCCTGAGTATTACGAGGCATATGCGGCCGTGTTTCTCGTCAGCGGCCGCAGCGGCCGGCTCGTGTTTTTTACCAATATGAAGCACGAGGCTGACAACCCTCAACTCGCCTCAGAGCAGCTCGAGCGATCGATTCGAAGGCTGGCCGAGCACATCGCCGACGCAGCACGATCAACGCAGTCGAGTGAGCTCAGCGAGCCCCCGATATCGCCGATGGACGAGCCGCCCGATCCGGGTTCACCAGCGGCCAACGGCTTCAAGGCACCCATCCCTTTCCAGCGTCTCAAGCCTGAGTACACCGACGCGGCGTCACTCTACAACGTCGAAGCGACGGTCGAGGTAACTGTCGACCTAGCCTCAGACGGTAAAGTGCTCCGGACCAATGTCACGCGCTGGGCCGGCTACGGCCTGGACGGATCGGCTGTTACGGCCATTCGGGCAATGAACTGGCGGCCGGCAGAGCTAGATGGTAAGTTCCTGCCGATGCGATTCCTCGTCCGTTACAACTTCAAAAAGCCCGAGAGGCCATCCGCCCGATAGACACTAATTCCCATTGCAATTGGCCTCGATAGGAATATAATTCCGCAATCTCAGCAGAACGGAGCCAAGCCCATGCGGATCTCTCTCAAGACCTCGACCGTGATCGGTGCCCTCACGATGACACTGATCACCTGCCTCTTATCCGATCGCCTTCCAAGCGTCTCGGGCCAGGACACGTCGGATTACGAGGATACTCTCCACTACCCCGATGCTCAGTCTGTACGTGTGTACGGCACCATTACCTATACAGCCAGGGTGGACGACGAAAAGACCTCAAAAGACGGCATCACGTATAAGGCAAATATCACGGCCACGCATACAGAGAAGTACGAGCGCAACGGCGCATCCGACACATACGATATGAACGGCACGCTGACCGTCACATATCCCGTAGAGGACTGCGACGGTCATCCTATAACTCCGCGCAAGACGACCACATTCAAGCTTTCAAAGACCGTCCCGCGGGATCCGGAATTTAGTTCGTTCTCCGTCAGCGCGAGCGACAAGATGCACCTGGTAGCGATCGCGGTGGGCCCCGGCGGCTCGCCCGAGGGTGTCCGCGTCACCACCCACTCGCATGGTAAGGCCTGCGGCGGCTCGAGCGACGACGATAGCGATGCGGCATTTGCCGACTATCGCGTGCCTCTGCACTCGAACGCATCCTCAACCCCCATCCCGGACGTGAAGGCCTCGACAGCCTCTTGCGTAACACCGTATTCACCATTTGCACAGATCGCCTCGCGCATCGAGGCCGCCGGAACATTGCTCGGCGGATTCAACAAGGGTATGCCGCTTCACAGCAACACCGGGGGAGTCGGCGGTGACATAGAGGCGGTCTACGGCGGTAATGGAAACACCAGCGGAGAATTCACGACCCAAATGCAGGTAGCTGCCGAGGGCCTTGCCTGGAATACCGCACCGGTGTGGGCGGCAATGGCACGCGAGAACCCTGACTCTACTCCGGTGCTCCTGAACGGGAGCCTAACCGTCAGTTGGCAGCTTGGTAATGGTCAGCCGCCTCGTCCATCGGACGTTAAGCTCATCGTCACTGCCGATAACTATGAGAAATGGAAGCCCGAGGGCGGGCGGGATGAGAAGACACCGGGGAACGGCATACAGATAACGGCGAAGCTCTCCTACAAGGACGGTAAGCCTTTCGACAAGTGTGCGGATGTGACGTTTGCTCTTGAAGGGACATCTACCGAACCCGGAGTGTCTTTGAACTGGCCGGTGGAGGGTGCGACCAACGATCCGGACCTTCAGTTCGATACAGGGAGTAACTCCGGGCTCCTCATCTCCGATCCGAAAGGGCAAAGCGCCGTCTCGCGCAGCTCCGCCTCCGAGGTGAAAGCTCACGTGGCAAGCTACGACTGGGGCGCATACGGCACTTTGAAGGTGACAGCTCAACTCTCAGACGGTACCAGTGTCGCCGGGCACCTTCGGACCGAGAGTGGCCCGACTGACATTCTCCTGCCGTACCGCACCGGCGACTCAAAGATCGCCGATGCCTGGAGAACCGAAAAAGGTGTGCCGAAAGGGCAGGCCGATGATTTTGACGGCGAACAGCAAAAGGACAATAAAAATCTAGGCGACGGCTTCACGCTTTATGAGGAGTACCGGGGGGTTATGGCCACGGGTAAGCACGAGAGTCTCCTGCCGGATAAAAAGGACCTGATCGTCGAAGACCAATTGGAGATGCTCGTCGACACAGGCTTGGATCTTTTCAACAAGGCTTCGGATATTTACGTCCTCCATCTTAAAAAAGGAGAACTAGGCACGGACCGCATCGTAAACGCGAACCATGGCTATGCGTACGGCGGGAAACAGCACGGCCTTCGGCTTGTTCCGCACCACTTCGCGGTAGAGGACGGCGCGGAGACACTTGGAGAGGAGCCGGCGTCTTACGAGAGTGCTGTGTCGCCGAAGGATGCCGACGAGATCTGGATATCCGACACCCTGAACGGCCTGCTTAAAACTGTGCCGAAGGACGGGCAGAAGATCATCGATTCGACCATCGCACATGAACTCGCGCACGGATGCGGTGTCAAGCACCACGGCGCGGAGTACAAGCCGCTCCTGACCCGCTCGGTTACAGATCCTCCGTGGCAGATCTACAGCACCGCAGGTGTGAGGATCCCGCCTGCAGAACTCCCCACGCCGAATACCATCGATGGAAGCGTCGGGCTGCCGCAGAGCGTTGCCAGCGGAAACATCGACTGCATAATGATCTACAACCATTACTACAGTTGGGCGATGCCTGACGGTGCCACGGGACACGTGTACGCGGCAGCTCCGCCGGATGATCATCCCGGCACGATCTTCTGCACGTCGAAGGCGGGAACCGGCTGGAACGCGACCGACGCTAAACACCCTCATCCGCCCTATCCACTCTTTGGCAACGCCGAGAAGGGCGACTGCATGAGCCAATTCCAGGTAAAGGATTGGTGATCGATTGAGATCCAGAAGGGCTCTCGTACAGGAGAGGTGCTTAGGTGCTGTCGTGGTCGCCTTTACAAAAATTCACACTCCCGCAGCCTCTACGCTTGCGCGGAATCGACGTTGGTTCGGCTATAATCGTGCGTAAATCTCAGTACTTTCTTCAGGAGAAAATATGCGTTCACCTTTCCTTCGTTTTATAGCGGCGGCTGCCGTTGTGATGTCGATCTGGTCAGGCACCATGGCGCAGAGCATTGCATTCGACACCAGCCGAATGGACCGCTCTGTCAGTGCCTGCGACGACTTCTTTGAGTTTGCTAACGGTAATTGGGTAAAGAATACGCCCATTCCCCCATCGCAGTCCCGCTGGGGCAGCTTCAACGTGCTCGCTGACAACAATCTCGAGACACTTCACCAGATCCTGGAGAAGGCCGCGAAGACAAAATCACCAAAAGGCAGCGACATGCAGCTCATCGGCGACTATTACGCGTCCTGCATGGACGAGGCCGGTATTGAGAAGGCGGGCGTCAAGCCGCTGCAGCCGTACCTCAAGCGGATCGACAAGATCAAGTCGTCCAAGGACCTCGCACCCTCGATCGCGTGGATGCACAGCAACGGTATTCCGGCGGTATTTCGCGTTGGCGGCGGAGCGGACGCCAAGAACAGCAACATGGTGATCGTGAATGCCGGTCAGGGTGGCCTGAGCCTCCCGAATAAGGACTACTACACCAAGATGGACCCCAAGTCCGTCGAGATCCGCGTCAAATTTATCGAGCACGTCACGAACATGTTCAAGCTGCTCGGTGAGTCGCAGGACGTTGCCGCTCGCGATGCGCAGACCGTCATGGACCTGCAGATGAAGCTCGCCAACGCCTCGAAGGCACCGGTCGAGCTCCGCGATCGAGACAAGACGTACAACAAGATCCCTGTCGCCGACGCACAGAAGATCATTCCCAATATCAACCTGAATTCGTATCTCGCTGCCCGCGGCATGCCAAAGGTGACGGAGATCAACTTTGGCCAGCCGGAGTTTTTTGCGGCTGTCAACAAGATGCTCACGGACGTGCCCGTCGACGCCTGGAAGACATACTTCCGTTGGATGCTGGTGAACGATGTCTCGAACGCACTGCCGAAGGCATTCACGGACGAGAACTTTAATTTCCAGCGTACGATGAGCGGCGTCAAGGAGCAGGAGCCGCGCTGGAGGCGTTGCGTTCAAGCGACGGACGGCGCCGTGGGTGAGGCCCTCGGAAAGGAGTTTGTGAAGCAAAAGTTCACGCCCGAGGCCAATGCCCGTATGAAGGAGCTTATCGCCAATCTGTTTGCGGCGATGAAGAGCCACATCGAGGGCCTGCAGTGGATGTCCGCGGAGACTAAGCAGAAAGCGATCGCCAAGCTCACGGCATACACACGCAAGATCGGCTACAACGAGCATCCGCAGGGGTATGCCGGTCTCAAGATCAGCCGCCAGTCCTACGCTCAGAATGAGATCAACGCCGGGCTGCTCCAGCTCAACCGCAACGTCAAGGACATCGGCCATGCTCCGGACAAGACCCGTTGGGGAATGACGCCGCCTACCGTTAACGCGTACTACAACTCGAGCTACAACGAGATCGTGTTCCCCGCAGGTATCCTGCAGCCGCCCTTCTTCAACTTCCAGGCGGACGACGCGATCAACTACGGCGGCATCGGTGCCGTGATCGGCCACGAGATCTCGCATGGTTTCGACGATCAGGGTTCGAAGTCGGACGCGCAGGGCAACCTGGTCTCGTGGTGGACGTCGGAAGACCGTTCGAAGTTTGAGGAACGTGCCAACTGCGTGGTTGATCAATTTAACAACTACCAGGTCGCACCGGGCCTCAACATCAACGGACGCCTTACCCTCGGCGAGAACATCGGCGACCTCGGCGGTCTCAACATCGCCTACACGGCGCTGATGAATTCGCTCAAGGGCAAGCAGCCGGAGAAGATCGACGGCTTTACCGCCGCACAGCGTTTCTTCCTCGGCTGGGCACAGGTGTGGGCTGCAAAGTCGACCCCTGAGGCAGAGCGTTCGCAGGTGCTGGGCGACCCGCACTCCGCAGCTCGCTACCGCGTCGACGGCCCGCTCTCCAACATGCCGGAGTTCGCTCAGGCATTCGGATGCAAGCAGGGTGACAAGATGGTCCGCACGAAGGCGTGCGTGATCTGGTAGTCAGAACCGCCTGCGTCCGCGGGCGGCCAGTTTCTGAAAGACGAAAGTGCCGCGGAGCTCGGATGAGCGCCGCGGCATTTCTATTCGGCAGCGTTATTTCTGGACAAGACCGTGTACGTAATTCCCGCGACGAGCCCGCCAAGCAGATATAGCCCGATGGTCATTCCGGTCGTCTGAGCTGTCCGATTGCTCGGCGCGTTGCCCAGGCCCATCGGCCCGGGAAGTGTGACGGCACCGATCCCCGCGGCCAGGCCGAGTCCGGCTCCGGTGACGATGGCGTTCTCGCGTTTTGCGAGGCCAACCAGGCTGTAATAGCCGGAGTTTGAGATGAGATCGCCGATGAGTGTCAGCGGGTACAGCTCTCCGCGTGGCGGCACATCCTCACCCGCCGCCTCAAAGCCTTTGCGCATCGCACGCATTCCCAGGATCTCCATCCTCGGTGCATCCACGGTCACGCTCTGTAATGCCTGATGCGCGATATTCAAAACCGACGCACCCGCAACTCCGCTCGCTATCGCCTGTGTAGAAGACATACCCTTGTGATTCCCTCCACAGGCAGTCTCGCCCGCACGTCCGTAGAATGTCGTTCAGTAGATTACCTAAGGTAAATTAGTCCTCGAGAGCGCCGCGGTTGATGTAGAATTTACGCCTAAACTTTTCTACCGCAAGATGTTCAGAGAAGGCGACATGGTCGGCCCGTACAAGCTCATCCGCCGGATCGGCAAGGGAGCTTTTGGGGTCGTGTGGCTGGCGGAGAAACGCTCCGCGATCGCCACGACAAACGTCGCGATCAAGATCCCTGCCGATGACACCATAGACCTCGACGTAGTAAAACGCGAGGCCTCTGTTTGGGTCTCCGCGAGCGGGCATCCCAACGTGCTGCCGATCATCGACGCCGACGTTTACGATGATCAGATCGTCATCGTCAGCGAATTTGCACCCGACGGGACGCTGCTGGACTGGCTCGCCCGCCACAACGGCAGGGCACCCTCGACAGATGACGCGGTGGATATAATGCTGGGTATCCTCTCGGGGCTGCGGCATCTGCATTCGCGAGGGATCATTCATCGAGATCTAAAACCCGAGAACATTCTCCTGCAGGGTGACACACCGCGACTCGCAGATTTTGGCATCGCCCGTGTACTCAAAGGTACGTCGCACACAGCCGCCGCATCCGGCACTCCTCTCTACATGCCCCCAGAGGCCTTTGATGGGAAACGCGGGGAACACACCGACATCTGGTCCGCGGGCGTCATCTTTTACCAGCTCCTGACAGGACGCCTGCCATTCGAGGGGGACGGCATCACGGCCATTATGGGAGCCATCGTGAATAAGCAGCCCCAGCCGATCCCCGACTGCCCGCCGTACATATGGGCGGTGATCGACAAAGCGTTGGCAAAAGATCCGGCCGACCGATTTGCTTCCGCAGCCGAGATGCGGGCGGCGCTGCGGCAGACAACCTCCAGCTCGTCCTCGTTTGAGAACGTCGGTGACATCTCGATGCACCCCACGATCCGCGCGGCGGGAGCGAGCACGCAGATCGGCACCGCCCCGACGCTCACCGCCGAGCCCAGGCATGAAACTGCTGAGACCGTCCATCAACCCGGTGCGAAACGAACGCCGTGGCTCAGGATCGCACTCCCCGCTCTCACCGTCGCTGCTCTTCTGATCGGCGGATTTTATTTCTACAGGACTGCGGGCGCCGGCCGGGAGCATAGCACCTCGCAGACGAGCCAACTTCTTCAAAAAAAGACGGATGCATGGATAACGACCATCTTTAGCGCACAGGGCCAGAATGGCGGCATCCACGAGATCTCGGCCGGTGAGGACGCTGCACAGGTCTGGTCGACCGCGCAGTGCCTGACCGCCATTCTCGGGTCGCAAAAGGATGCGGGTACGAATGCCGATCGGATCAAACGCGGTCTCGATTTCATTGAGAATAACCGTCGTGCGGCTCCTTCACCGGGGTGGAACTACTACGGCAACGCCAACCCGTTTACCATTACCGAGATCGCCGGCTGGGTCGTGCTCGCGGAGGTGCTTGCCGTCGATAGCAAGCCCCCGCTCCTGAACGACGCGGACCGTCAGCAGACGGTCTCCCGCATAACGCGGGACCTCGACGAGATCATACAGCGGCAGGACAAGAATGGCGGCTGGCGGCCGATCAAGGAGGACCAGCCGGGATTCATCCGCACGTACTCGTCCGCCATCGCGCTTTGGAGCCTCATCGAGGCAAAGCGCTCACCCGCCGTTTCGCAGGCCATCGGCAGCCGCTACGATGACAATATTCGTCGAGGCATGAACTGGCTGCTGCTCAGCTATAAAAGCGGGCAAGGCTGGGTGCCCAATCCGAACCGTCCGGGGCAGCCCGGCCGCTTTGACGGGCTGAACGCGCAGGTGCTCTACGTCCTCTCCCGGGCGGAGACGATCCCGGCATTCTCCAGCCTGAAGTTTGAGCAGGCCTACGTGACCGCCAAAAAGGAATTCATCGCAAACCGGAGCCTTGCTGACCGGTTGGCCGGCAAGGACAACAGCAGCGTTCCCGACGTAGACATACGATTCACCGGCAGCGAATTCATGGCCGAGGGCTCGAGCTTTCTCTGGTTCCCGTGGACGCTCGCCGAGCTGTCGCAGCTCGCTCGCGACGAGAGCCTGACCCCGGAGGACCGCACCGCCGCCTCAGAGCTCCGGGCCGATATCCTGAATAAAAACTACGACCGGCTAAACAACTACGTCGAGGAAGGTGGGCTGATGTACATCTACGCAGAGAACCTATTTTGCACGTCGGTGTACCTTAACAGTACGCAGTAACTGACCTTCAGCTCGAAAAAAAAGGCCGGAAGCAGTTGCCTCCGGCCTTTGGGTTTTCATAAGGACGATCTCTTATAGATCGTCATCCTCATCGATCGTGATGCCCTCGGTCTCGAGAGACTCGTCAAAGACCTCTTCGTTCTCGAGCGAAGTGCCGTCGAGTGTCTCTTCTGCCTCGTCGTAACCCTCGTCCGTATCAAAGTCGTCCGGATCGGCCAGGGTCGGGATCTCGATACCGCCCCGGATGTAGTCAGCCATCTGATCGTACTCGTCCTGGGGCTTCTGGTTCTCGGTAGCATCCGGCGCAACCTTGACGTTGCGATAGTACTTGAGACCCGTACCGGCCGGGATGAGACGTCCCATGATGACGTTCTCCTTTAGGCCGCGAAGGTAATCGATACGTCCGGAGATGGC
>Ga0070658_10001142_pt1 | contig 22659 bp, 15 predicted proteins | sample KBSC13metaG_FD_64664 | JGI IMG/M metagenome (GOLD analysis project Ga0070658, IMG submission 64664) | Corn rhizosphere microbial communities from Kellogg Biological Station, Michigan, USA - KBS C1-3 metaG | ecosystem: Host-associated > Plants > Roots > Rhizosphere > Soil ...
TACTCAGGTCGAATGGGTGTCCACGAGGTCCTGCCGGTAACGTCGGAACTACAGCGAGCGATCTCCAATTGCGAATCCGCCGATGTGCTTCGCACCCTTGGCGAGAGCTACGGCTATCGAACCATGCAGCAGGATGTCCTCCGGCACGTCTTGAACGGCGAAACATCGCTCAGCGAAGCGCGCCGCCTGGTCTTCTTCGATACCGTAATGGCATCGATCAACGCCGCGACTAACTCGCAGGCGGAAGTCGAACCTGAGATCGTGCAAGAAGCCGCGTAAGGCAGGTAGTGAAACAGGGCGCCACCGTCGTTGACGGGCGCCCTGTTTGATTTGACCTTCTATCGACGTCGACGCACCGCCCGCACGATGCCTGCCACAAGTCCCGCGATGGTCACCCCGATGAGCGCCACTCTCAACCTCGAAATCGGTAATGGCGACGTTGGACCGGACGCTGGTTCAAGCGCCGGCGATGTCGACGGCAGCATGATCTTTGCCGCGCCCGGCAATACCTCGCAGGTGACCTCGGTCGTCTCGCCATAACTCTCGCCGTCGAACTCGACGGGCTGCGGTGTAGATGTCGTCAACTTAATCGACCGGCCCTGGAACACGTCCATGAACGGCGAATCCTGCGGCCGGCCAAGGATCGTCATGCCGAGCAGGTGCAGCCACTGGCCGATGCTTGCCGGCGTAATGATCCCGACATCCAACAATCCGTCGTTCGGCACCGCCGCCGGGTTAGCGTCGAGGCCCCCGATCATCTTCGCCATATTGGCAATCATCACCGTCTTGATGGGGCGTCGAATGGGCGTCCGTCCGTCAACGGAGACACTTGCCCAAACCCGGCGCCGGGGCAGATTCTTCAGAATCGCGCCCAGGTAAGCGAGTACTCCCCATCGACGCTTCATGCCTCGGTCAGCGTCGCGTATCATCTGGGCGTCGAGGCCGACGCCGCCCATGATCGCAAAGTGACGCCACCGCTCTTCCTGATCCGGGTGACGTACCCTGGCACGCGCCAAATCGATGGCGTGGACTTTGCCCTCCAGCGCCACCTCGATCGCCTCCGGGACCGCGCCCGGTATTCCAAGGTTGATCGAAAGTAGGTTTCCCGTGCCTGATGGGACGATCGCCGCAGGCACGTCGGTGTCGACGAGCGCCGACAGGACCTCCATCACGGTGCCGTCGCCGCCGGCCACGACGATCAAGTCCGCCCCCTCACGAACGGCCTCGTCGACAGTGGCCTTGACCTCGACGTCGGGAGCGGTCACGAGGAACTGACACGTATAGCCATAGCGTTCGAGGGCGTCGCCGATCGCCTTCTTCCTCTGCTCCGGATCACTTGTGCCCGAGACAGGGTTGAAGACAACCACGACGCACTTTTGCGCGGCCGGGGCTTCTTTCGATGTGGGAGTTTCTGTAAGAGTGCTCATCGCTATGAGCGACTTACCCAGTAGGGAAGCAGGCGCAAACTAAGGGGGCTAAAACAGAAAAAGCGGGAGCAATCTGCTCTCGCTTGGCGTCTCGGGTCGGAGTAAAGTATGAATGCATTATATCAGACATTGAGGCCAATGTCAACGGTTATTCGGTGTGCTTAACCATGGTTGATATCTGCCATCTGCCCAGTGTAGACCAGTGCGAAGGCTCCGTTACGCCCATGACAGGTCCTGATGCCTCTCGTAAATCGGAGATGATTGTCTCGTAATTGTTTCAAAATCTTTGGCTTCTTTCCTCTGAAGCCGAACCGTTCGCGACAATCGACTCGTTCTATGCCGTATGGTTACGTCGAACTCTGCTAAGCACCGGTCGCGTCGAGACAGCCGGTTGCTGTGGATCTCGGCTCTTGTGATTTGTGCCGGAGCGGTAGTCGCGTATATGTCTATGCGTCGAAATGAGGAGCCGCACGTCACACTTCCAAGCCCCGTGATGCCCAGTCCAAACGCCTTCGACTTCTTCACATCCGCGGCAAAGTCCGCAATTTCGCCCAGCGACATCAAACGTTCCCTCGGTACTCCTCCCGGTTATGGAAAGCGTCGCACGCTTCCTCCCGCGCCGCCACCACCTCCGTCGACGTCGGCGATGCTGGCAGTCGATCGTCAGGCCTTTGCCGTTGTCGACGAAGGCATGCGCTACCCGTTTCTTGCACCGCCGCTGCGCACAATCGAGCAAACCCCGTCGTATGTGTTCGGCTTTAGACGGCTGGGCAAGGCCTACGCCTTCGCGGCAACTGACGCGGCGACAAAGGGAAAATGGGATGATTTCGCGCGCTTTGGCGTGAACGGCCTGACTTTTGCGGTCAAGACTACCCGCGGTGGGGCGACGCTCAACGACAGGATCGCCGACGATATCGAAGGCGATGTTAGGGAGGCGATGTGGTCGAATGTCGACAATACACCCTCGGCGACGGCGAGGCGGATCGCCGCCGGCGTTGAAAACCTGGATTCGTCGCGGACGTCGATGGCGGACATCTTGACCGAAGAGAAGTGGTACTCCACGGCCTGCATCCTCGAATACACCCGGAAGATGAATTGGCGCGAGCAATTCATCGACGACGACGCCAACGATCTCCAAACGGAATTTGACCGAATGCGAATGCGGTTGAGGCTCGCGTCACTGGGTCGCCGCAACATCATCGACGACCACCTCCGATGGATGGACGCTCAGATATCGGCCGCTAGGGGACCATACGGTACGAAGCCTATCCGCACGCCGATGAATGCCACGACCGGACTGTTCGTCGGAACAAATACCGTGGTACCCATGGCGGAACACGTCGCGAATGTCGCGCAGGATCGGATGCTGGCGACCGCTTACGCGCTGCGGGCATACCGCATGGATCACAGCGCGTGTCCAGGCAGTCTCGATGCACTCGTGCCAGTCTATCTCAAACAGGTCCCGTTCGACCCCTTCACCGCCGGGTCGATCTTGCGATATCGAACGACGCCAACCGGCTATCTCTTGTACAGCATTGGACCCGATGGCGTCGGCGATGGCGGAAAGCCGTTCGATAATGGCGACCGTGGCGACGAGATGCGATATTGGGTGGATATGTCGACCAATGGCGACATCGTCGCGGGCGTCAATCGCGGGTTTGCCATACATGGATCGATGTAGGAGAAACGCCGTCCGAGTTCGCGAAACGTTATAGCGTCCAGTTACGTTTCCAGAGACATGAGCAAACGTCGTCAAAAGGAGCCGTGGACACGCGGTGACAAGGCCATTGTCGTTGGCGTTGTGCTGGCCGTCGCGTTGACGGCTACGTTCGCGATCGTCGACATGGTCAATAGCGCCGTCCCTGATATCTACATTCCCCGAGCCGAGATGCCGAGCCCGAACGGCTTCGACTATGTCGTCACTGCGTCTCAAATGGCTGTGGAGGGCTATCCGATGGAGGGATCGAAGGTGCCGGGCTGGACACCGCTCCTCAATAGTGTGGCCCCGGGAATGGCAGGTCCGTTGCCAAATTCCAGCGTTGTACCGCGAAGCCAGTATGCGGGGAAGCCCGATCTGCACGATAAGAAGACGATGGCGCTGGCCGTTACCTTACTCAAGACGAATGCCGGTGTCGGCGCTGGGTTGCGGCAAGCGTTCAAATATCAGTACCTCACCCCCTCTGTACGCTCTTATACCCAGCCACTTCCCTATCTGGCGCCCTTCCGGCGAATGTCGCGGATGCTTGCCTTCCAGGCGGATGTCGAGTTCGCGCGAGGGGACGTCCATGGGGGCGTGACATCGGCGCTCGACGTCGTCCATCTTGGCAATCTCATTCCGCGGGGTGGGACGGAAATCCACTCCTATGTCGGCTCGTCCTGCCAGGCTGTCGGACGAGCACCGCTCTGGCATGAGGTCGCCTCTCTCGACACTACGGCGGCACGCAACGCGGCGTCTGAGTTGGAAACGGACGACAAAAACTACGTCTCTTGTGTCGATACTCTGAACGAGGATAAGCTCGCCGGCGAAGCCGGGTTGGTCGAGATCATGCGGCAGCCGCATTGGCAGAGTACGTTCCGGTCGGTTGTCGGAAACAACGGCAATGGGCAAACCTCAAGCGCCGTGCAGGACTATTTCGGTCAAGCCATGATCAGCAAGCGGTCGATCATGTCGAGCTACGTGACGGCGGTCGACTCAGAGATTGCGCAGGCCAAGCAGCCGTACAACGTCAACCCGCCCTCGGTGCCCGTCAATCCAATCGTCGACGCGTTCCTTGTCGAGAATCGCGGTTTTCGGTTCGAGCGCACCTGCAATCAGGCGGAGAACCGCCTGCTGATGACGGCCTGCGCGCTGCGCGCCTACAAACTCGACCATGGCGGATACCCTGCGTCTCTGTCACTGCTTGTTCCTGCCTATCTCCACGCCATTCCGCTTGACCCGTTCACGGCGGCGTCGCCGCTGACGTATCGACTCACTCCCTCTCCTTTCCAAGGAGAGGGGCGGGGTGAGTTTTCCGCGGAGAAATCGTATATACTGTACAGTGTTGGCCCGGACACAATCGACAACGGCGGACAAGCCGTTATCGAGGCGCCCAGTGGTTCCAATTCTGACGGGCGCGTCCAAATCGAATCGAAGGGCGACATCGTTGCCGGCATCGACCTATGAAGACGAACTCAAGGCCGTGGACGAAGGGCGAAAAGGCGATCGTCGTCGGTGTGGTCATCTTCCTTGCGGTGGCGACCGCTTCCGCGATGTGGATGAACTCCGTTGACACTGTGCCGCTGGTTAACGTTCCCACTCCAACCATGCCCAGCCCGAACGGTTTCGATTACATGGTGGCGGCGAGCAAATCCGCCGTCGAAGGCTGGCCGATGCGAGGCAATGCACCGCCCGGCCCAATTGGCACTATCAAAGATCTCGACCTCTCCGATCCAAAGGTCAAGGCCGCGGCTGACGCGCTCATTCTACAGAACAAGGGCGCGCTTAGTGCGGTTCATCAGAGCCTCTCGTTCCCGTATGAGACGCCTCCGCTCTGGTCATTTACTCAGCCTGTGCCCTATCTCGCCAAGTTTCGAGGCCTCGCGCGGGTGATTGCGTTCCAGGCCCAAGTCGACGGTCATAGGGGTGACTACCATGGCGCGGCAGCGTCATCGCTGCAGGCAATTGAGATAGGTGACCGTATTCCTCGGGGCGGCGACCTTATCCATTCGCTGGTTGGCCAGGCTTGCGAGGCGATTGGACGCAAACCGTTGTGGGTCGACATCGGTAAGCTCGATGCTGCCGACTGCCGGCTTGTCGTGAAGACGCTCGACAACGTCGACACTCACCGGACCGCCTACGTAGAAGTTCTCACGCAAGAAAAGTGGCTCGGTGAATCCGGCCTTCAGGAGATCTTCCGATCTCCCAACTGGAAGTCGTCGCTGACGAGTCTGGCCGGTAACACCAGCAATCCGCAGCAGATCCAAATGGCGTTCCGTAATTCCATGATCGGCAAGCGCCAGGTCATGGCCGACTACATCAGTCACATGGACGCGGCGATCGCAGCCGCCAAGGAGCCCTACGGAACAAAGGCGGCGTCGACGCCGACCGACCTGATCTCGGACGTTCTGATCGTCGACGACGACCTTGCGCGGTTCCGCCTGACATTCGGCGAAACCGAGGATAAGCTACTCATGACCGCCTGCGCCCTGCGCGCCTACGAACTCGTTCATCACGGCCAGTACCCGTCGACCCTCGCACAACTCGTCCCCACCTACCTCCCCTCCGTCCCCCTCGACCCGTTCGCCGCCTCGTCCCCGCTTGTCTATCGGCGCACTTGCGCGGTCTACGCCCTGTACAGTATCGGCCCCGACGGCCACGACGACAAAGGCGTTGCCGTCTACGATCCCTCCCAAACAGCGAGGGCTCATACGGTCGACGTGACTTCGAAGGGCGACATCGTTGCAGGGCTGAATCTATGAAGCGCTCGCGTGCTCCGTGGACCAAGGGCGAGAAGGCGATCCTGACGTCGATCATCGTAGTCGTTGCGATAGTTCTCGCCGCAATCGGTTGGAACGCGTACGAAAACGCCGACCCAATCGTCCACATCCCCAAAGTATCGATGCCGGCGCCCAACGGCTTCGACTATGCGCGGTCGGCATCCGAGGGCATAGTCCAGCAATGGCCGATGCCGGGCTATCTGCCACACTCTGCAAAGTTCGCGCCGTCCTCCTCGCCAAAACCTAACCTTAAAGACCCGGCCGTACTGACTGCCGCGCGGTCGCTGCTCAAAAGTGAGGAGGCCAACTTCAACACGCTTCGCGCGGGATACGCCTATCCGTTCCGATGTCCGCCCGTGCGTTCCGCCAAGCACCTTGCCCTCTACCTGGGCAACCTTCGCGGCCTGGCACGCGCTCTGGCGTTCCAAGCAGCGGTCGACGATGCAGCAGGTGACACCGACAGCTCCCTAACCGCTGCCCTCGACACGATCCGTCTGGGCAACAAAGTGCCCCGAGGTGGCGGAAACTACCACTCTAGTTGTGGCGCCGCCATCGAAGCGATCGGACGCCGGCCGCTATGGAACATTGCCGGCCGCCTGACGTCCCGCCAGTGCCGTCGCGTGGCCTCGACGCTAGAATCGGTTGATAATATGGCTGTACCAATCAGCGATACATTTCGGGAGGAGGAACTCTCCAACGAAGCTCTGATGTCCGAGGCATTTCACGACCAAGATTGGCGGGACTACGTGGAGAGGACAGCACGCGATAGCGCCGAGTTGTCGGATTCGAAGCCTGATGACGGAGCCATTCACAGAGCCGCTCTCACAACAAGCAAACGCGGGCTGATGGCGGATTATATCGCCAGGATGGATGCGATTATTGCCGCGGCAGCGAAACCGTACAGTACGCAACTGACGACGTTCCACGCTAGCCCAATCGTCGACGCCATGACTTTAGACTGTGACATGGTTCGTTTTCAGTCAACGCGCCAGTCCGCCGAAAATCGACTGCTTGTTACCACCTGTGCCCTGCGCGGCTACAAACTCGACCACCACGCTTACCCCTCGACCCTGTCACAACTCGTGCCCGCCTACCTCCACTCCGTCCCGCTCGACCCATTCGCCGCTTCGTCGACGCTGGCCTATCGAAGAACGCACGAAACCTACGTACTCTACAGCATTGGCCCTGATTGTCGCGACGACAACGGTGTGGCCGTCTACGACTCCACTCAAACGGCGACGCAAGCGCACAGGGTCGACGTCGATTCAAAGGGCGACATCGTCGCGGGCCTGAATCTATGAGCGCGCGTGGTCGACATCGATGGACGGGCAGGGATCAACTCCACCTCCATGCTTCGCCTCCTCAGCGCCGCAGACATCAGGCTGTCAGATCGACAAATACCAGGAGGAAACCGGTGTCAATTCCCTATTGACATATTTCAGAACGGCTATTATAATCATCTAATCTAACCAGTTAGATTAGATGATTACGAATTGACGGTTCAGCATGGGAAGACCTCAGTGTAATCTACCCGGTTAGAAGACGCGTTGACATCGACCGAGAAGTCGAGTCGATAGGCTGCATTTTCCAGTTTTATAGCTACATTTGCAATACAGTGGTTCGCACGTGTTACTTCAGGCAATCTCCCGCCAAAGAGATGCCCGCATTAACCACCTGAGGTGGTCAAGGAGTATGAAATGAAGAGACGACCTCTTATCGTTCTCGGTCTCAGCGCGCTGATGCTGGGATCGATCACCACGGCGCGCCCGGCGGACGCGCAAACGGTCAATTGTACCGGTATCGCGGCGTGGAGCGGCAATAGTGTCGCCTACGCTGTAGGCAACCTGGTTACCTACCAGGGCAAGGAATACAAGTGTCAGCAGGCGCATACGTCGCTGTCCACATGGGACCCCGTCGACGCCGCGTCGCTTTGGGTTCTTCAAGGCACATGCGCCACGACGACCGGGACCACCACCGGCGCGACCTGCGCCGCCGTTCCGCCCGCCCCGGTGGGACTGGCCGCTGTCGGCACCACGCAGACCAGCACCACCATCACCTGGACCGCCGTAACTCCGCCGGCGAACTGCTCCATCACCAGTTACACCGTATTCCGAAACGGCACCTCCATCGGCACTGCGACCACCAATAGCTTCGCCGTGTCCGGGCTGACCGCCGGCACCACTTACCAGTTCTCGGTGCTTGCGACCGACTCGTTCGGCAACAGCCCACAGAGCGCCGCAATCGCCGTTTCGACGCCCAATAACACCTGTACCACCAAGCCCGGCATTCCCGGCACACTCACGGCGTCCAACCTCACCAGCACCAGCGTAACCATTAGCTGGCCCGCGGTGACCCCGCCGGCGAACTGCTCGATCACCGGCTACACCGTCTTCAAGAACGGCGCCTCGGTGGGCACGACGACCTCGACATCGATGAACGTCTCCGGCCTGACGGCGTCGACCACGTACTCGTTCACCGTCGCCGCGAGCGACGCAGCCGGTACGGGTACGTCGAGTGCGGCCTTGAGCGTCACCACCCCGGCCGCGCCGACGTGTACGACAAAGCCGAGCGCTCCGACCGGACTTGCCGCCTCCGGCACCACCAACACGTCGACCACGCTAAACTGGAGCGCGGTCACCGCGCCGGCCAACTGCTCGATCAGCGGCTACACCGTCTACAAGGGAGGCGTCGCGCTGACCACGGTCAGCAGCGGCACGTCGTATACGGCGACCGGCCTGTCCGCGTCGACCACGTATTCGTTCACGGTCGCCGCCGTCGACGGCGCCGGTACCGGCACCGCGAGTTCGGCGGTCAGCGTCACCACGTCGGCGAACCCGCCTCCGACGAAGCACTTCATGGCCGGCTACTGGCACAACTGGGGCGGCGGCGTTCCGTACATCCCGATCGGATCGGTGAACTCGCAGTACGACATCATCCTGGTGGCCTTTGGCATTCCCGCCAATAACCAGGTCGGCCCCGACGTCACCTTTGCGCCGACTAATGAAACGGACGCGCAGTTCATCGCCGGCATCGGCACGCTGCACGGGCAGGGACGCAAGGTCATCCTGTCCATCGGCGGCGGCAACGCGCACATCTCGTTGAACAACTCGGCGGACATCAACACCTTCGTTACGACGGTGTCGGGCATCTTGAACAAGTACCCCTTCGACGGTATCGACATCGACTTCGAGAACGACTGCCTGCACCTCGATGCGAATGACCTCAACGTCGCCGCGCCCACTACCCCGGTGGTCGTCAACCTGATCTCCGCGCTCAACCAGCTTCATGCGAAGTTCCCGAACATGATGCTGACGTTCGCGCCGGAAACCTTCATGGTCCAGCTCGGCTACCAGTTCTACGGACCTGGCCCGAACAATTCGGCGGACAACCGCGCGGGCAGCCAGCTCGCCGTCATCAACGCGGTGCGCAGCTGGGTGAGCTACGTATGGACGCAGGACTACCAGTCGCTCAACATCAAGGCGCTCGACAACACGTCGTACGCCATGGGCAATGCCGACTTCCAGGTCGCCATGACCGAGATGCTGCTGCGAGGCTTCCCGTGCGGAAACGGCGCGGGGACGTGGGCCGGCATTCCGGCCGCCAAGATCGGCATCGGCTGCGGCGCTAACGCCAATGCGGCCAACGGCTTCGTCCCGAATGCGCAGGTCAAGCAGGCGATCGCCTACTTAACCAAGGGAACCTCATTCGGTGGAGCTTATCATCTCCAGGGCGGACCGTACCCCGGTCTCGGCGGCGTCATGGTCTGGTCGCTCAGCTGGGACAACCTGAATGGTAACGCGTTCTCCAGCGATATCGGCCCGGTCGTCCACGCCCTGCCATAGGACTATCGGCAAAAAGGGCCGCCTGCGCATAGTGCGCCGGCGGCCCTTTTGCTAGTCGACCTATGGATAGTCGATGAGGTATCCGGCAATATTGACCGTTGCGCTACAACTCGTGCCCGTGTTCGCCGAGACCTGAGCAATAACATCGGTGCCGGGGTCGGCGTACATTCGGGTCATCTGATTGAAAGACACGACTGTTGCGGAGTTCGGGACCACCGTCCAGTAATTCGTTGAGATACCGATCGATGTCTCGAGAGTGACATAGGCGTATCCGCCGACCGGGTACTGATTCAATGCCGCCGAGTAGTACTCGATCACAAGCCGCTTGTTGTTGGGAACTGTGTAAGTGAATGTCGCCGTTTTCGATGTCGACGAGTGCGGCAACAGGGCGAACTGGATCGGCTGCTGTGCGCCAGTGTTCAAATCCCTGACCGGGATCGCGCTCGCGCTGCCATTTGTCACCTGAACCAGGGAATATCCTACGGTGCTTGATGCCGGCCGAGACGTCGTCAGTACGATGGCGCCGGTGAAGACTATAATTGCGCCCGCAGTGTACAGGTAGCTTCCGAATTTACGCATGTTGTTGCTTCCTTCTCATAAATAGTGGTTACGAATTGCCGCTTAGATCGTTACATCATACACCGTGCAACACCCAGGCTTTGTTATAGTTCCATTTACAACCTGTGAACGGCGAAATAAAGTACGTCTGGTACTCTCAACGTTGGATCAACAGAAACCCGTACTCTCGACAGTAAGGCTGCTTGAGGGTATTTTCCAATATATAGGTATGAACGCGCGCATTGGAATACATTCCGAGGCATCGATGGAAAGTGATAGACCAAGACTTGAATTGGTCGACTTCGACAAGCCGGAATTATCGCTCGCGGATATCCTCTCGTCGCTCAGCTACGCGCTGGATCTCACCGGCGGAAATCCGATGGGGCACGCGCAGCGAACCGCGTTAATCGCCATGCGCCTCGGCGCAATGTACGGTCTGCCGGAGTCCGACCAGACCAATCTTTTCTACGCCGTTCTCATGAAGGACGCCGGCTGCTCCAGCAACGCCGCCCGCATGTTCGAGATCTTCGGCAACAACGATCTCAAGGTCAAAGGCAGAATCACCGTCGTCGACCCCACGAACCTCATCGAGGCCGCCAGCTTCATCATGGGCAACGTCGTCCCTGAGAAATCGTTGCTGGCAAGAGCGATGCGGACACTGGACATCGCCGCGCATCGGGAGAGGCTTGAGGAGACGGTCAAGACACGGTGCAACCGAGGCTACGAGATTGCGTTGACGCTTGGTCTGGGCGAGGACGCTGCCCGTTGCATCTACTCGTTGATGGAGCGATGGGACGGCCGCGGTAGTCCGGACGGTCTCAAGGGTGATGCAATCCCGCTGCTTTCGCGCATTGCCAATGTCGCGCAGCACGTCGAGGTGCTTGGAAAGACCTATGGCCTTGACGCCGCATTTGAAATCGTCCGCAAGCGATCCGGCAAGACCTTCGACCCGGAGATCGTGAATCTGCTGCTGCACAGCCGTAGCGACCACGTACTCTGGGAAGCCGTTCAGGGTGACCCGCGCGAGGAACTGCTACGCCTCGATGTCCACACGTCGGCCAAGCAGACGACCGCCGATCGCATCGACTCCATCTGCGACACATTCGCCCAGATCGTCGATGCCAAGTCTCCCTTCACGGGCGAGCATTCGTCGAGGGTCCGTGAATATTCCGTGATGATCGGTGAGGGGCTGGGCTTCAAGAAGGACCGCCTGACGACCCTGCGGCGCGCCGCGTTGCTGCACGACATCGGCAAGCTGGCCGTGCCCAACACGATCCTCGACAAGCCGGCGAAGCTCGACGACGAGGAGTGGAAATGCGTGCGGATGCATCCGTACTACACGCAGCAGATCCTGTCCAAGATCCACGGCTTCGAGCGCATCACTGAAATCGCCGCCTCACATCACGAACGGCTTGACGGCCGCGGCTATTTCCGGGGACTGACGGCCAATGAGCTCGACACGGACATGAGGATCGTCGCCGTCGCCGATGTATACGATGCCCTAAGCGCCAAGCGCCCCTACCGCGATGCGCTGGCTACGCAAGAGGTCTTCGCAATCATGGACAAAGATGCCGGCAGCGCGCTCGACGCCCGCTGCCTCGATGTCCTCAAGTCGTCAACGATGACTCTTGAGGATCTTCAACAAAACGCCTACGGGCGTCGTGCTCTCAAAGCGGCCTGATCCTTGAAGTTCCCTTCCTGGAGGGAGGGATTTTAGAGGTAGGTAACCCGCATCTCGCTCGACGCGAACAAGGGGGTTCGCGGTAAAACGGGCGCTGAGTCTGCTACGGTCCACCGGCCACTCGCCGGTAGAGAGGAGCGATCTCACATACATTTGCTTTCGGTAGATAAGTGCAGCGGCGGGGCGCGATGCGGCGTCCCCGCCGCTTTCTTTGTTTTAGTCAACACGTCACCTTCCGGCCCCGGTCCCTGACAGCCCCGGGCCTATTTCGTCGACCGCCTCCCTCGCCACCGTCGATGTCGAGACCGCTCGCTCATTGGTAAGGCCGGCCACGATGTCGCCCTATCCGAGTGCGTGGGCGCACCGATTTCGTGATTCAGGAAGGTTATTGAGTGGGAAGACTATAACAGGATCGGCAATACTCATCTTGTCGCTTACTACCGAACTTGGAGATGCACCATGGCGTTTACTCTTCCGCCTGAGATTTCATTGACTTACCTTGGCCACTCGACCTTCCACCTTGTCACCCCCGGCGGACTTCGTCTTCTGATCGACCCCTGGGTCCAGAACAATCCGCGATGCCCTGTTGATAAGAAAGAAGTCGGCCCCCTTGACCGTATGTTGATCACCCACGGTCACTACGACCACATCGGCGACGCGGTCGACATCGGCAAGGCCACTGGTGCGCAGGCGTTCGCGAACTTCGAGACGGTTACCTGGCTCGGCTCTAAGGGCATCAAGAACCTCGCGCCGATGAACAAGGGCGGTACGATCCGCGACGGCGGAATTGCGGTCACCATGGTCCACGCCGACCACTCGTGCGGCATCACCGACGGAGACCAGATCGTCTACGGCGGCGAACCGGGCGGCTACGTCATCGAGCTTGAGAACGGCTATCGCATCTACCACGCCGGCGACACCGCTGTCTTCAGCGACATGGCGCTGATTGCTGAGATCTACAAGCCCGACGTCGCCCTCCTTCCTATCGGCGACCGTTTTGTGATGTCTCCCAAGGAAGCCGCGTACGCCACTCGCTTCCTGAAAGTGCCCGCCGTCATCCCTATGCACTTCGCCACTTTCCCGCTGCTCACCGGCACGCCCGATGCCTTCCGGGGCGAGCTTGATGTGCTCGGTGTCAAGGCCGAGGTGGTTGTGATGGAACCCGGGGAAACGCTTGGAAAATAGGGACAGGCCGCTTACTTTCCTTCAGAAACTGCTGAAGAAGGCGAATCCTCGCGGCCCTATTGCCCTTGATCTCACTGGATTTTCGCCCGAAGGAAAGGCGTCGGCATCGCAGGCGTCATTGGATCAGGTGCTGCCATTGGCTGACCGTGTCGTCGTTCGTGATCTGATGTGGATGAATCGACCGGAGCCAACGGCCGCAGACGGAAAGACGCAAGGTGTTGCCGACGATCCAATCGTCTTTGAGACAACAGACCCGGCAACAATCGAGGAATTGTCGACGTATCTTCGTATTAAGGATGGGGACACAGGACATTGTATGTGCCTGGGCGACGCCCACATCTTATTCTTTAGAGACGATCAGCAAATTGCTCGGATCGGCCTGCACCATGGCCAAACGATCCGTTGGGATGACAAATGGTCATGGGACGCTGAATTGGTGGATGGAATTGGTTTACTGGAGTGGCTGGATCGACACGGCTATCCAGACCCGTTGATAGACTATCGAGAAGACGAAGTCACATGAACTATCGACCCCTCGGCAAAACTGGCTTGACCGTTTCCGAAATTGGCTTCGGCGGATGGGCGATCGGCGGTAACGCCTTCGGCAACTCCTACGGTGACACCGATGACGACGTCTCACGCGCTGCCCTCCGCGCCGCCCTTGACGCCGGCGTGACACTCTTCGACACGGCCGACGTCTACGGCCATGGCCACAGCGAGGCCCTGATCAGTGAGGTGGTCGACCACTGGGACGGCGCCAAGCCGGTCATCGTCACCAAGGGCGGCGTCAACTTCTATCGCAAGGACGGGACGCTGGAGCAGGACTGGACGCCTTATGGGGTCGCTCACGCCCTTCAGCAGAGCCTCTATCGACTCCGCCGCGATACCGTCGACGTCTGGCTGCTCATGAACCCGCCCGTCCGCGAAATGCAACGCTGGAAGGTTTGGGAGACGCTGGAGGCCCTGCGCCGCGCCGATAAGGTGCGCTTCTATGGCGCCAGCGTCGCCGAGCCCGAAGATGCCGTGTGGCTGATCGAAAATGGCGCCCCCGTCGACGTCATCGAGGTCGCCTACAGCCTCTTCTACCAGGCTCCGTCTATTCACCTCTTCGACCTCGCCGAACGTGCGGGGGTCGGCATCCTCGTCCGCGAACCGCTCGCCAACGGCTTCCTTGCGGAAAAGGATCACACCCGCGTCTTCGACGAAGGCGACATCCGGAAGAACCTGCCTACGGAATACGTCGACGCTATGCGCCATGTCGACGACCGTCTCACCTTCCTGTCGACGGGCATTGGCCGCACTCCCGCGCAGGCCGCCCTGCGCTTCGCCCTCGACGAACCGTCGATCGCAAGCGTGGTCGTCGGCATGAAGACGCCGGAGCAGGTGACGGAGGATGTCGCCGCCGTCGATGTCGCCCCGATCGACGATGCCGAACGGCAGCGAATCTCGGAGGCCTTCCACGAATGAAACTCGTCACCGCCGCCACAATGCGGGAAATGGATCGGCGCGCCATCGAGGAGTTCCACATTCCAGGCATGGTCCTGATGGAGAACGCGGCGCTACGCGTGGTCGAGGCCATCGTCGAGCGGTATGGGCCCCTGGAAGGCAAGCGCGTTGTCGTCCTTTGCGGCAAAGGCAACAACGGTGGAGACGGGTTCGCGATCGCCCGGCACCTGCATGTCAGGTACGGCGCCAAGGTGTCGGTCGATACGACACTGCCTAGCTTGCCGCCCTCTTCCCAGAAGCCCGAGGGAGACGCGGCTACTTGCTTGATGGCCGCATTGTCGGCAGGAGTGCCGATCCTGACTTTCACCGCCGACGCCTCAAAAATGTACGGAAGCGCGGTGGCGTCGGCCGACATCATCGTGGACGCGCTCCTTGGAACAGGGGGACGCGGTCCGGTCGAAGGTCTCGCCGCTCGATTGATCGCCATCATCAACCGGAGGCGAACGGGAAAGGTGGTCGCCGTCGACATCCCGTCGGGAGTCAATGCCGACACGGGCGGAGTCGACGGAGGGGCGCTCGAGGCCGATCTAACAGTGACATTTGCCCTCGCCAAGCCAGGCCTCGTCTGCTATCCCGGTGCGGCCAACGTAGGCGAACTCGTGGTCGCCAATATCGGCATGCCCGCCGCACTCGTCGACGAAGTCCCCGCCTTCGCCGTCACCACCGAAGCCGCCAATGTCGCGCACGTCGTCCCCAAACGCGAGAATGGCCGCGACACTAACAAGGGCAAATTCGGCCACGTCCTCGTCGTTGCCGGCTCGCGCGGCTTCCTGGGCGCCGCGAATATGTCCGCCCACGCCGCGGCGCGAACGGGGGCGGGACTTGTCACGCTGGCCGTGCCTGATAGCCTTCTGACTGCGGCCATGTCGACGGTCAACCCCGTCATCATGACCCGTGCGCTGCCCGAAACGGGGGAGGGGACATTCGCGAAAATCGCCGTCGACGCTGTCCTCAAGCTGGCGGAGAAGGTCACGGCGGTGGCGATAGGGCCGGGGCTTGGATCTCATGTCGACGAGACCGCGGAGTTCGTGCGCGAGGTGGTCCGTCGATGCCCGGTCCCGATTGTCGTCGATGCCGACGCGCTCAATGTCCTCGCCTCCGAGCCTGACCACGGACAGTCCATCATCGCCGGCCGGACGGCAGCGACAGTCCTCACCCCGCATCCCGGTGAGATGGGGCGCCTCGTTGGCAAGTCGACGGCCGACGTCCAGGCCGACCGCTTCGCCGTCGCCCAGGATGTCGCGGATCGTTATAAGTGTACTATTTTGCTCAAAGGGGCGCGCACGGTGATCGCGTCGCCGGAGCAGCCGTTCAACATTAATATGACCGGCAACCCCGGCATGGCGAGCGGCGGCATGGGCGACGCGTTGACGGGCGTCATCGGCGCCCTGCTCGGCATGAAAGTCGATCCGCATGCGGCGGCGTCGGCCGGCGCTTATCTCCACGGCGACGCCGGTGACATCGCCGCGGAGCGCATTGGCGGCGCGGCTGGATTGCTGGCAACGGACCTCATCGATTCGCTTCCTGCCGCGCTTGGCCGGATCGTCGGGTAAAATGTATGAAAGTACTACCAAAACGCCAAGCGACGGACGTACCTTATGACTTATACAGGTGACATGGAAGGCGCGGAGCACGGGATGCCATATCTCGTCGGCACGGAAGGTGTTGTCGCCGGAAGCCGATTCTTGCTCAGCTCGACAAAAATGACGATCGGACGCGATGACGACAACGACATCGCTGTTGCCGACAAAACCATCTCCCGCCGCCACGCCGCGCTCATCCGCGACGACAGCGGCTATCAACTAGTCGACGAGCAGAGCGCCAACGGCGTCTACGTCAACAACCTGCGTGTCGAGCGCATCTTCTTGCAGACCGGCGACCGCATCAAGGTCGGCGACTGCCAGTTCCGCTTCGAATCGGGTGAGTCGACTGTCTAGGCCCGAGGTGATTGTCGATGGTACTTCGCCTGCGTGAAATCGTCCTGTCCGTGCTCGTACTTGCCGGCCTTCTCATCGCCATCCATTTCGCGGTCCAGGCGAGGTGCCTTATTACGGCGTGCTTACGGCCAACGGCAACCCACCGTTGGCCCGTCCATAGAACGACTTGTTGATGAACTTGCCGTTGGCTTCCAGGATCTCGGCTCCGAATTGCATGTCGAGAACATACCAGTCCTTGCTCAGGTAATCGTGTGTGTACGCCAGATAGTGGATGAACGGCTGAAGATTTCCACTGAAGCTGTTGACGCTGCTGGTCCGCACAAACGAGTAGACTTTCCAGCCGACATCTCCCACCCAGACGTCCCACGTGCCCGGTACTCCGTCGATCCTCACCGCCGTCGCCACCTGATCTCCAGCCGGGCGTTGACCCGCTTGGCCGATCCAAACCATCACCTCCGCCGACGGCTTCTGCGGATTGTTGTCCGGACTCAAGAAGAGATCGTAGGCGACGTCGTAGTGGTTGAAAGTACCTGTCGTTTCCCAGGTTGTGCTGGTGGGCAGTGACGGATTCGAGCTGACCAGGACAGGAAACCCGTCGCGTTTCGGCGTCCAATTCGCGCCGAAATTCCAGCCGGCAACGATACTCGGATAGGACTTGACACTGCGGTTTGTAAACGCCCAGTTCACAGTGGCATACCATCCGTCGCCGTCGGGCCAGATTTTCTGGCTACCGTTCGGATCAGCGTCCATTCCCCACTTATCGTTTTGGACCACGTAATCTCCCTGATTGAATTGACAGAACTGCTCGCCGCAAGCCTGACCGTACGCGCGGCTTTGTACGGCAACAGGTGCCACACATATAATAAATCCGACAATTTGACAGATCCGTGCCGAAGAGGTTTTACTCATTCTATTTAAATCCTCACTGTGTCGCAATTAACGCTAACAACTACCTTGGTTTGGGGTATAATCACATTGCTACAACGTTGTAGTTAGATTATAACGCGGATAGGACTGATTGTCAACATTTGCAGTATCGGTTTTGCATTTAGACGTTGCTGCTGCTGCTCTGGACGCAGTATTGTCGACCTTACTACTTTCGACACAATGGGAGGAAATACGATGAAGGCATTCGGATTGATTGGCAGTACCGCTATGGTTGCCCTAACTTTTTCAACCCTCAACCTGACTTTCGACACGCGTCCCGCAACGGCCGCCGACAATCCGGCCGGCGCCGCAATCGTCGTGTGGGACGGGACGGGAGCCGGGTGGACGAACCCGACGACATCGACCATCCGGCCTGAGGCAACCGACGTTCACGGCGGTGACACGGCGCTTCAGTTCAAGTTTAGCGGCAATGGAACCTGGCTTGGCGCCGGCTGGAACTGGCTCGAGTTCAAGAAAGGGGCCTACGGCACCGATATCTCGCGGATGCACTTTCTGACTTTCTGGGTGAAATCGACTGGGAATGTCGGCGACCTCCAGATCAACCTCCTCTCCAACGGCACGGTCGCCGATACCCCCGAACACCACACGGACAAGGTACACCTCTCCGACTACTGCAAGGACCTGCACGACGGCGCCTGGCATCAGATAAAGATTCCGCTGACCGCCCTGAAGCAGCCGGAGGGTTTCGACGCCCAACATGTCTGCGAGATGCAAATGGGCGTCTATGCCGACAAGCCCGTTGACGGCAGCTATATCTTCGACGGCGTCGAATTCCAGCGGTAAATCCTTAGCCTTCCGAATAGACGACGGCCGCCCTCCAGACAGGAGAGCGGCCGTTGTTAGTATCGCGCCTTCACCGTTCGTCTTGCTTCACTATTCTCGTCACCTTTCTGTCCCTAGTTGATGGCCCAGGTTTGGGCGTTGGTACTGTTGCAGGTGTACGTGTCGACGACGGTGCCGTTGGCGGTGCCGGCTGCGGCGACGTCGAGGCAGAGGCCCGAGTTGCCGGCTTTGAGTGTGTAGCCGCCGGTGACCGGGGTCAGCGTCCACGTTTGGTTAGCGTTGCCGCTTCCGCACGCCCAGATGGTGGCCTGAGTGCCGGGTGTCGTGGCGCCGGCGCTGTCGAGGCAGTGGGCGCCCTGAACTTGCAAGGTGTAACTGCTGCCGCCGACGTTGGTGAATGTCCACGACTGGTTGGTCGCGCCGCTGGCGGCCCAGATCTCGACTTTGTTGCCGTTGGTGGTGTTGCTGCCGGTGTTGTCGAGGCGAGTGCCGGTGGCGTTCATCGGGGCCAGGGTATGGGCGCCGGTGATGACATTCGAGCTTGCGGCGAACGTCACGTAGTTGAGGTTGAAATTCCCGCTGTCCTGCCAGACCGTGAGGATCTGTCGACCAGCCGGAAGGGTTGCCGTGGCGTTGACGGTCGTCCACGTCTGCCAGCCGCCCGTCGGTGCGACAGCGACCGCGCCCGACAGATTTGAGCCGCTAGCGTTTTGGAGATGGAGCGTGCCGTTCGCCGTCGCGCCATTTGCCACGCGGAAGCCGAGGTTGTAAGTTCCGGCTGTCGACACGTTGACCGTGTACCTGAACCACTGGCCCGCCGCTGTCCAGCCGATGTTGGAGCCGCCGCCGGTGTCGGTGCACGCCTCCAGATCGACGCCGTCGGTGCGGTAGCCGTTGCCCGATCCGTTGATGGACGTCACGTTGTACGCGACGCCCTGGCCGCCCGTGTCGTAGTTCTCGGCCTGAACGGTGCCAGGCACCGCGGCAGGTGTACCGCCGAAGGGGTTCTCGGTCGACACTGTCTGCGCAAAGCTCATGTAATTGAGGTTGTAGCCGCCGCCGTCCTGCGACACGGTCAGCACCTGCTGCCCCGCCGGCAGCGTGACATTCGCGGTGACATTGACCCACGTCTGCCAGCCTCCGGTCGGCCCAACGGTCACGGTGTTGCTCAGGTTCGTCCCTCCCGAGTTCTGCAGGTGGAAAGTGGCGTTGGTCGTGCCTCCATTGGCCACTCGGAAGGTGACTGCGTAGGTCCCCGCCGATCCCACATTGACCGTGTAGCGGAACCACTGGCCGGCCGCCGACCAGCCGGAGTTGACGCCGCCGCCGGTGTCGGTGCAGACTTCCAGGTCGACGCCGTCACTGCGATACCCGTTGTTCGAGCCGTTGACCGTTGTCACGTTATAACCGACACCCTGGCCGCCGACGTCGTAGTTCTCCGCCTGTACCGTCCCGGGGATCGCCGCCGGGGTGCCGCCGAAGGGGCCTTCGGGGATGGTCGCCCCGCCGATGCTGGCGAGGTAAGGATGCAGCGTCGACGCCAGTCCCTGGTTCTCGTTCTGGTCGTAGTTGATGTCCCAGGTCATGACGCCCGCGAAGTTCGGGTAAGGTCCGCCCGCGAGGTGGTAAGCCTGTCCGTTGTATATGCCGGAACCAAGGTATTTCGCTGCGTTAAGGACGTTCGCCGGCGACTGCCAGTCGAGGCCGTCCGCGCCGTCATGGGTGGCGGGGAGGCCAAAGCAGACCTGTGCCTGCGGGATAGCCGGGAAGTTCTGACCGTTGCCCATGTGATAGCCGAGCAGCAGCAGCTCACTCATGCCGGTGTCGAGGTCATTCGTCCCCTCGTAAATCAACTGACCGTTCCGTGCATACATCGCACCCGCCGACTGTCCGCCGCTCAGGTTGTAGCACTGGGTCTCGACAATCTGGTTGTAGTTGCGCATCGCATACACGATCGGCAGATAGCTGCCCCAAGTGATGCCGCTGTTTGAGTCGAAACCGTAGGCTGAGTACGCGTCGACATCCGTCACCTGGTCGGCCATCGACACGATGAAGCTCGACCCAAAGTGGTTCGCAACCGCCTGAGCGCCCTGAATGTAGTATTTGATGGCCGGGGTGGTGGGATTCGTGAAGTCGTTATCGCCGCTGTGCAGATTGAAGACGCCGCTTTCGTCATCCAGGTCGATGCCGTCGAAGCCGTAAGACGAGCACAGGCTCTCCACCGAGTTGGCGAAATTGGTGACGTCCGTGGTGTTCTGCAAATTCAGCGCCGGCGCGCCACCACCGCCGAGTGAGAGGACGATCTTCTTGCCCGCCGCGTGTTTGGCGGCGATGTCGGACCGAAACTGGGAGTCGCTCTCGACGCTTTGCCCAAACGTAATCGTAGCGCCATGCGTCCCTGACGGCGTCCCGAACGCAATGTTGATAATGTCGTAGTTGTTAGATACGCTGCCCAGCGGGATATTCCCGTAGGTTTCCCAATATCCGATCATCTTCGCAGCCGACGCCGGTTGTGCCAGCAGTACACACAGTCCCGCGGATGCCGCTAATGAAAGTCGAAGCTTCGACAAGTTCATTAAGGTACTCCTTTAGCTTTCCCTCAGATTCTCCGACCTCGATCCTCTGTATTGCAAATATAGCGTTAAGTCCTTATGTAAATCGCCACTTTGCAGCGAGGTAGTTCACCGGTCAATCGATTATAACACCTTGGCATGTTATTGTAAATAGCCAATATTGCGGTTGTCGTCAACCTTGGAAGCGGTTAGATGAACTGTTATTTGGCCGAAAGTCTAGGTAATACGTTTCATGGGTGAAATCTTCAGTGGATCTTTTTGCGTTCGGATCGGTCAGCCTAGGTGGCAGGGGGCGCCGGCGCCGCCGCCACAACCCGGTTGCGGCCCGCGCGCTTGGCATCGACTAGGGCGGCCGACGCACGCGCCAGCAGGGTAGGAGCGTCGACACAGTCGATCGACGTCGTCGCGACGCCGAGACTGACGGTGACCGGTCGATGGCGCCAGGGGGCTGTTTCGATGGCGGATCGGAAGCGCTCGGCGAGGGCCTTGGCACCCTTGGCATCGGTGTGGGGGACGATGACGGCGAACTCTTCGCCGCCGCACCGGGCCACGCAGTCACACTCGCGGGCCGTTTCCATGAGGATCTTACCGACTTCGGACAGCGCCGCGTCGCCGGTGACATGGCCGTTTTCATCGTTGAACTGCGCAAAGTGGTCGATATCGAGGACGATGAGGGACAGGGGCGTGCCATAGCGTGTAGCCGCGGCGAGGTCGACCTGGAGTTGATCGCGGAAGGAGCGATAGTTTTTAACGCCGGTGAGGACGTCCATATTGACAAGCTCGATCAGGCGGGCATTTGCGGCGGCGAGCGCTTCTCTCTCGGCTTTGACCGTGAGCCGAAGGTCTTCCATCTCCTCGTTCTTCGCTTCCAGTTCTCCCTGCAGCGCTTCGAACTCCTCATTCCGCAATTCAAGACGCCGCTCCACCGACTTGCGCTCGGTGGCGTCGATACAGACGCCCACGAGATGCCACTTTCCTGGTGAAATCGCCTCGATGACCACGTGCTCTTCAATCCATTGAACTCGGTCGTCGCGTAGCCGTACCCGAAAAGTTTGGTTGTAACCGGACACACCGGAAAGCAAAGCCCGCTTGGCGTTATCGGAGCAGACCTTGTCGTCGTCCCTAAACCTCGCACTGCCCAGTGTGATGGCCAGGTCCTCGTCGACGACACGTTCAACGTCGAACCACGACGGAACCATCCGCGTAAAGTCGGAACGGAACGACCAGTTGAAGGCCGGTGGGTCGCTGCGTATAAGTTTCACCACCGCTGCCCAGGTAAGCCACTGCGCGCTCTGAGTCAGCAGCTCGTTGTCGGACTTCAGCTTGCGGACATACTCGCGCAGTGCATTGACGTCCATGGCGTCCAACGGATCGGGCAGCGAGTCGTCCCGGCAGTTGTTCATTTCGAGGGCGATGACAGCCTCGACAACGGCCTCCTGCGACGCCGGCGTGCAGATGCCAAGCATGCGAAGACTTCCGTCGCCCTGTCGCTGGATCTCGACTCTCTCGTTGATCCAAAAGACGCTGCCGTCCCGCTGTCGAATTCTGAATGCCTGCTCATATCCCGTGCAGCGATCGTTTATCGCTTGCTCGGTGTTGAGATGACATCGCCGGCTGTCGACGGGGAGTCTAGCCCTCGATATTGCGCCCGCGATCGCTTCCTTATCGAAGACCTCAACGTCGAGCCACTCCGGCATCGAGATGGCAAAGTCGTTGTGGAATTCCCACAGCCAGCCGTCCGTC
>Ga0070658_10001144_pt1 | contig 22615 bp, 20 predicted proteins | sample KBSC13metaG_FD_64664 | JGI IMG/M metagenome (GOLD analysis project Ga0070658, IMG submission 64664) | Corn rhizosphere microbial communities from Kellogg Biological Station, Michigan, USA - KBS C1-3 metaG | ecosystem: Host-associated > Plants > Roots > Rhizosphere > Soil ...
TTCTCCAGCCCGGCGAACGCCCCGCCCACGATGAACAGCACGTTCGTGGTGTCGATCTGGATGAACTCCTGGTGCGGGTGCTTGCGGCCGCCTTGCGGCGGCACGCTCGCCGTCGTCCCTTCAAGGATTTTCAGCAGCGCCTGCTGCACGCCTTCGCCGGAGACATCGCGAGTAATCGACGGGTTCTCGCTCTTGCGGGCGATCTTGTCGATCTCGTCGATGTAGATGATGCCGGTTTCGGCCTTCTTGACGTCGTAGTCGGCGGCCTGGATCAGCTTCAGCAGGATGTTCTCGACGTCTTCACCGACATAACCCGCCTCGGTCAAAGCGGTGGCATCGGCGATCGCGAACGGCACGTTCAGCATGCGGGCCAGCGTCTGCGCGAGGTAGGTCTTGCCACAGCCAGTGGGCCCGATCAGCAAGATGTTCGACTTCGCCAGCTCGACGGCGTCGGAGCCTGCGCGCTCCTTGCCGGAGGCCTGGATGCGCTTGTAGTGGTTGTAGACGGCGACCGAGAGGGCCTTCTTCGCGACGTCCTGGCCGATTACGTACTGCTCAAGGAAGTCGAAGATTTCGCGGGGCTTGGGGAGTTCGTCCCACTTCAGGTCAGTCGACTCCGACAGCTCTTCTTCGATGATCTCGTTGCACAGGTCGATGCATTCATCGCAGATGTAGACACCCGGGCCCGCGATGAGCTTCTTGACCTGCTTCTGGCTCTTTCCACAGAAGGAGCACTTGAGTAGGTCACCACCGTCGCCTATGCGTGCCACCCGGATCCGTCTCCCTTGAGGTTGCCTGCTGCGCCTGTCGCGCCTCTATAGCGACCGACTGTGGCGGCCGACCGGACCTTCAGATCTTTACCGAAGGTACCGCCTCGGGAGGCGATTGTCGGCCCTTCTGGGCGTGTCCGCCGGAATGGCCGGACGACGCTTTGCTTCTGTGGATCTGTTCGTGCGTCGTGCCGGGGTGGCCTAATGGGCCGCAAGGGTGAGCTTGCGGCTCACGATCACTTCGTCGATCAGGCCGTACTCGACCGCCTCTTCGGCGGTGAGGATCTTGTCGCGCTCGATGTCGATGCGCACCTGCTCTTCGGAGCGGCCGGTGTGCTTCGCCAGCATCTGCTCGAGCAGCGACCGCATGCGCAAGATCTCGCGCGCGGCGATCTCGATGTCGCTAGCCTGACCGCCGGCCTCGCTGCTCGGCTGGTGGATCAGGATGCGCGAGTTCGGCAGCGCGATGCGCTTGCCCTTGGCACCCGCAGAAAGCAGGACGGCGGCAGCTGACGCGGCCTGCCCCATGCAGATCGTCTGCACCTCGGGGCGGATGAACTGCATCGTGTCGTAAATGGCGGTGAGTGCTGTGAACGAGCCGCCGGGCGAGTTGATGTAGAGCTGGATGTCGCGGTCGGGGTCCATCGACTCGAGCGTCAGCAGCTGCGCCATGACGTCGTTGGCGGACACATCGTCGATCTGCACCCCGAGGAAGATGATGCGCTCCTCGAAGAGCTTGGTGTAGGGGTTGTGAATGCGATCGCCTTGACTCGTGCGCTCGCGAAATTCGGGAACGATGTAGCGGCTCGCGGGGCGATCCGCGGCACTCCAGATGTCGCTCACAGATTCCTCCTCGACGTTTCTCAGGAGACCGAGGTGGTCTCGGTGGGCACCTGGCGGGCGCTGCGGACGACGTGGTCGACGAAGCCGTACTCTCGCGCTTCGTCGGCGGAGAACCACCGCTCACGGTCGGAGTCACGCTCGATCTGATCGACGTCTTGCCCGGTGTGCAACGAGATCAGCTCTTGCAGTTTCTTCTTCGTGTACAGCATTTGCTCGGCCTGAATCGCAATGATGGACGCCGAACCACCGACACCGCCCAGCGGCTGGTGCATCATGATGCGCGCGTGCGGCAGGGCGTAACGCTTGCCCTTCGCACCGGCACACAGCAAGAACTGGCCCATCGACGCGGCGAGACCCATGCCGACCGTGGCGACATCGCAAGGCACGTATTGCATCGTGTCGTAGATGGCCATGCCCGCATCGACCGAACCGCCCGGCGAGTTGATGTGCATGTAAATGTCGCGGTCGCCGTCTTCGGCCGCGAGTAGCAGCAGCTGCGCGCAGATCTTGTTCGCGATCGCGTCGTCGACCACGGACCCAAGAATCAGGATGCGATTCTTGAGCAGCCGGTTGAAGACGTCGTCGTCGGGCGAGACGCCGGACGACGGCATCCGCAGCTGCGGAGCGTCGGAGTTGCTGTAAAGCGTCACTTCGGTCACCTGCTCATCTATCGGCGGATCGAACCGCTGCTATCCGTTGCTTTTGCCTTAACGACAAATGCGGTGCGGATAACGCGGGCCGACACGTTCAACCGGAGTTATCGGGTGTCGATGATGCGACCCTAACCGCCCGCACCCCCGATTCGGCACACTCCAGCGCGCTGTTCGCTGAGGGCGCACGAGCAGCTGCGGCGACCGGCCGATGCTGAGCGCACGACCGCCAGCGCGCGAGCGGTCAATGCGCGAGCGGTCAATGCGCGAGCGGTCAATGCGCGAGCGGTCAATGCGCGAGCGGTCAATGCGCGAGACGTCAGACTTGCGCTGCGGCATCCTGCTCGAGCTGGCTCAGGTCGACTTCGCGACCCGACGCATCGGTGATCGTGGCGTGTTCGAGCACAAACGCGAGCGCCTTGCCGCGCAGCACGTCAGAAACCGCCAGTGAGACGGTGCCGCTTCGCATGAGCTGATCGGCGTAGGCGTCGGGGCTCACCCCGACGCGGCTCGCACGACGCACGATGTAGTCGGTGAGCTCGGCTTCTTCGATCGCCAACTCCTCTTTCGCAGCGATCGCGTCGAGGATGAACTGGGTGCGCATGTCACGCTCGACGTCAGCCAGCACGTGCGTCTGATGCTCTTCGAGCGTCTCGCTCTGCGATGCCAGGTAACTGTCGAGATCGAGCCCGTTGGCAGCCAACTGGTCGTCAAGATTGCGGGCGCGCGCGGCGACCTCGCCTTCGACGACCTTCGCTGGAAGCGGCAGTTCGATCGCGGCCAGCAACGCCTCGACGACCTTGTCGCGAGCCGCCATGCCCTGCTCGAGCCGGCGCACCCGCTCGAGCCGGCTGCGCAGATCGGCACGCAGCTCGTCGAGCGTGTCGAACTCGCTGGCCTCCTGTGCGAATGACTCGTCGATCTCGGGCAGCTGCTTGACGCGAACGGCCTTGACGGTGACCGACGCACGCCCGGCCTTGCCTGCGTACGGCCCGGCGAGCGGCGTGTCGAACTCGGCCGACTCACCCGCCGACAAGCCCACGAGCGCCGAGTCGAGGCCGTCGAGCAGATTGCCGCTGCCCACTTCGTAGGAGAGCCCGTTCGCGACACCGTCTTCGACCGGCTCGCCGTCGGCGGTGAGCGCAAGATCGATCGTGACGAAATCGCCTGACTCGACCGGCCGCTCAACGGTCGACAGCGTCGCAAAGCGGTCGGCGAGATTCGCCACCTGCTCGTCGACTTCTGCATCGGTAACGACGGCGTCGTCTACCGAGATCGCAAGCTTGTCGAGGTCTGGCAGTTCGAACGCCGGCCGGACGTCGACCTCGGCCGTGAAGGTGAGTTGCTCGCCGTCCGCGAAGTTCGTGACCTCGATCTCGGGCTGGCTCAGCACCCGGACGTCGGCGTCCTGAACGGCCTGGCCGTAAAAGTGCGGGATGGCCTCGTTGACGGCTTCCTCGAGCACGGTGCCGCGGCCCACCCGCTGGTCGACGATGCGCGGGGGCACCTTGCCGGGCCGGAAACCCGGGATGCGGATCTGCCCGGCCACCTTGCGGTAGGCGGCGTCGAGGCTCGGGTTGAGCTCCTCGAAGTCGACCTCGACGGTGAGCTTGACCCTGGTGGGGCTCAGGGTCTCGACGGCGCTCTTCACGGGCGGGGCTCCTCGGGAGTCGATAAGTGGCGGGCAGGCCGGACGACGAAACACGTCCGGCAGACCTTCGAGGTTATCCAAGCGCCGCGCGAGGCGTGCGCCCGAGGTCTCGCCACCCCGCCGCCAATTTCGTGATCGCGGAAGAATCTCGACCGTAGGACGCGAATTTCTTCCGTGATGACGAAGAGGTCGAGTCGGGGCGGGGAGATTCGAACTCCCGATCTCCTGCTCCCAAAGCAGGCGCGCTAGCCACTACGCTACGCCCCGGGGCGCGCCGCGTAGTCTAGGCGCTGCTCGGCCGGGTTGCAGAATCGCTACCCGTCGGCGCCCCCTACGTCGCTTCCCGCTCGCGCGCGAGCAGCTGCAGATGCGCTATGGCCATATCGATCGCGGCCGCCATCGGCGTGACGTCACGGGAGGTCTGTGCCAACAGATAGCCGCCCTGCACGGCCGCGACAAACCCCGTCGCAAGTTGAGCCACGTCGGCGTCTTGTGGAATGACGCCGTCGCGTTGAAATCGGCCGAGGAGATCTTCGAATAGCTCTTGCCAAGCTCTGAACAGGTCGTGAAGCGTCGCCCGGGCGATCGAGTCCTGATCAGAAACCTCGTTCGCCAATGAGCCCAAAGGGCACCCGTACCGGCCCTCTTGCAGCGCATTGCGCTGAACGAGAGCATCGCGCCAACGTCGCAGACCCGCGAACGTCTTCACTTTCTCCAGGCGTTCTCGCTCACCGGCTATCGTCCGCTCGCCCACGAAATCGATTACTGCCCGTACCAGCGCTGGCTTGTCTTCAAAATGTCGGTACAGCTGCGATTTGCTGATGTTGGTCGCCGAGACGACATCGTCCAGAGTCGTTCCACCGACCCCTCGCACGCGCATCAGATCAGCGGCGGTCGCAACGATTCGCGAGCGCGTCTTCGCACCTCGTGCCGTCAAGCGCGTGGCGCCGGTCATCTGCGAGTCCTCCCCCACGCTGGGATGGTACTGACGGTGCTCGTCGAACTGTGCTGCTCTGTTCGTACTCTGGACTTCTGTTCGTACTCTGGACTGTAACGTCCTTTCGAGCCAGCAGAGCTTGGCTCTTCGCAGCCTGCGAATTCACGGCGATCCGGGACCAAAACAAATCTCTGCTGCGTTATCCCCGACACCACGGCCAAGAAGGAGAAACGCATCATGACCAGCGGCATCAACGACACCGGTCAGATCACCCGCGAATCCGGCACTGAGACAGCCGTGCTTGCGGGCGGTTGCTTTTGGGGCATGGAGGATCTCATTCGCCGGCAGCCAGGAGTGTTGGAGACACGTGTCGGATACACCGGCGGTGACAACGACCACGCGACCTACCGCAACCACCCCGGTCATGCCGAGGCAGTAGAGATCGTGTTCGACCCAGCCCAGACGACATACCGCGACATCCTGGCGTTCTTCTTCCAGATCCACGACCCGTCGACGTTGAACCGGCAGGGCAACGACATCGGCACGAGTTACCGTTCGGCCATCTTCCCGCTCACGCCTGAACAGGAGACGGTAGCTCGCGACACGATCGCGGACGTCGATGCGTCGGGACTCTGGCCGGGCAAGGCGGTGACGACGATCGAGCCTGCGGGCCCGTTCTGGGAGGCCGAACCCGAACACCAGGACTATCTGCGTACGTATCCGAACGGCTACACCTGCCACTTCCCGCGACCTGACTGGGTGCTGCCCAAGCGCACGGCAACCACCGCCTAACAACGGCTCACGGTGCTCGCGGCTTGCCAGGCGATACGAACCAGATGCTAAGTTGGACGAAATCGTCCAGTTCTGGTTGACGAGATGACAACGCCAGCGCGATCTGCGTACAGGGAGGTGCCGGATGAAGGCGATCGTCGTGACGGAGCAGGCCGCTGGGGCGACCGGGATGAGACTGGCGGAGCGTCCCGATCCACTGGCAGCGATCAACGACGTCATCGTTGAGGTACACGCATCGGGATTCGTTCCGACTGAGGTGGAGTGGCCGTCGACCTGGACCGACCGCGCCCAGCAAGACCGAGCGCCGTCGATCCTCGGGCACGAGCTGGCGGGGGTGGTCAGCGCCCTTGGCTATGGCACGACCGGGGTGTCGATCGGACAGCGGGTATTCGGCCTCTCGGACTGGCACCGCGACGGCACTCTCGCGGAATACGTGGCCATCGAGGCACGCAATCTCGCGCCACTGCCGGGCGACGTCGACTTCACGGTGGGCGCGAGCCTGCCCATCTCGGGCCTGACCGCGTGGCAAGGATTGTTCGATCACGGCCACATTCGGCCAGGGCAAAGCGTGCTCGCGCACGGCGCGGCCGGCGCTGTCGGGGCGATGGTTACGCAACTCGCGCGCGAGACTGGCGCGTACGTCATCGGCACGGGCCGCGCTGGCGACCGCAAAAAGGCGCTCGAATTCGGCTCGCACGAATTCGTCAACCTCGACAACGACACCCTCGAAGACGTCGGCAAAGTCGATCTAGTTTTTGACGTCATCGGCGGCGACATCCAGAAGCGGTCCGCCGCCTTGGTTCGGGCCGGAGGAACCTTGGTCACCGTCGTTGGACCGTCCGAAGCGCGGCCCAACGACGGTTTGGCGATCGACTTCGTCGTGGAGTCCGATCGCGGTCAACTGGGCGAAATCGTCCAGCGAGTGCGCGACGGACGACTGCGAACGAACATCGGCGACGTCGCGACGCTCGACGACGCCGTCGCTGCCCTCAACCCGAAGCAACGACGCAAGGGGAAGACCGTCATTCGCGTTCGCCCGTAGGACACGGCACGCTTCTGCCCGAGGCCCGCAAACCACCAGGGTCGTGTCCGCGCTACCCTTCCCGAAGGCCGTGAGGCTCAATGACCAAGTCATCGAGCGCTCTCTCACCGCACCGTGAAGCCGTTCTCTCACGGGTTCTCGCACGCAGTCTCGCGGGTGTAGCTCAATGGCAGAGCCCCAGCCTTCCAAGCTGGCCATGCCGGTTCGATCCCGGTCACCCGCTCCATAGCTAGCACGAACGGCTTTGGCGTCGTCGATCCCATACCTCAGGTCAAGACCATTGAGGTGCAAAACGTCCTTGTCGCTAACCACTGCGGTCCCGCCGACATCACTGCATCGGTCGGGGCAGACGTATCAGTCGGGGTAGACGTCGAGAGCGGTGGCTTTGACTGACAGCCACACCTGGCGCCCGACTGCGAGGTCGAGTTCGGCGATCGCCTCGGCGGTGACGTCGACGAACGCATCGGGCCGCCCACTCGCCGCTAACCGGACGAGGTCTCCGTGCTGCTCGACGTTCGTCACGGCGGCCTGCCACACATTGCGCGAGCTACCCTCTGGATGCTCGCGATGCACCGCAATGTCGCGCGGCCGGGCCACGACAAAAACCGGGCCGTCTAGTGGCTGTGCCGTGACCAAGTGCCCGCCGCCGTCGAGGTCGACTGAAGTACCCGTTGCCTTACCGCGAAAGAGATTGAGCCCGACGAGTTGCGCAACGTAGCGCGTGCGCGGCTTGCCTGCGACATCGCGTGGAGTGCCCTGTTGAACCACGCGCCCAGCCTCGATCACCACGATCTGGTCGGCCAGCACCAACGCATCGAGCGCGTCATGCGTGACGACTACGGTTGCGCCGCCGAACGCGGCGAGATGCTGACGCAAGTCGGTGCGCACATTCATGCGGGTGCCCGCATCGAGCGCGGCCAGCGGTTCGTCGAGCAGCAACAGCTGAGGTTCAGGCGCGAGCGCCCGGGCGATCGCCACCCGCTGCGCCTGCCCACCCGACAATCCGGCCGGTCGGCGATCGCCGAATCCTTCGAGCCCAACGCGCGCCAGCCAGCTGTCGGCGACCCGCCGGGCGGCGGCCTTGTCGAGACCGCGGGCGCGCAGCCCGAACGCGATGTTGTCGCGGGCATTCAGCCGCGGAAAAAGCAGGTAGTCCTGGAAAACCACACCGACCGACCGTTCTTCGGTCGGGCGGCGAATGCCGGACGACGCGTCGTCCCACGTCGTGCCGCCAACGGTAACGGTGCTGCCGTTGCGAGCGAGCAGACCAGCGAGAATCTGCAATGCAGTGCTCTTGCCCGCGCCGTTGGGGCCGAGCAACGCCAGAACTCCCCCGGCCGGAATGCGCAAGGTAACGTCGAGATCGAAATTCCCTCGTGTGGAAACCAAATTCGCCTCAACGAGATTGTCCCGGTCGGCTACGGTGGCCGCGCTCATGGCCGCAACCAACGATCGCGCAAGCCAGCCAGAATCGCCACCGAAACGACGAGCAGCACAAGGCTCAGCGCAATCGCAGCGTCAGGATTGTCTTGCAGCGCAAGGTAAACCTGAAGCGGCATGGTTTGCGTTGTGCCGGGATAGCTGCCCGCGAAAGTGATCGTGGCACCAAACTCACCAAGCGCGCGCGCCCAGCACAGAACCGCCCCTGCGGCGATGCCTGGGCCGAGCATCGGGAGGGTTACGTAGCGGAAGGTAAACCAGCGCGAGGCGCCCATCGTGGCCGCAACCTGGTCGAACCGCGGGTCGAGCCCGCGAAGGGAACCTTCTACCGCGACGACGAGAAAGGGCATGGCCACAAAGGTTTCGGCGACAACCACACCGACGGTAGTGAACGGTAGCGAGATGCCGAAAGTGCTCCATAGCCATTGGCCCACGACGCCGTGCCGACCGTAAGCGAGCAGCAACGCGATGCCGCCGGCAACCGGCGGCAGCACGAGCGGCAAGATGACGAGCGCGCGAACGACCCCGCGACCGCGAAACTCCACTCGTGCAAGCACCCACGCGATCGGAACGCCGAGAATGATGGCAACGACCGTTGCAGACGTAGCAGTCTCGAGCGACAGGCGCAACGCGGTGCGCACCGCCTGACCACCAATGAGGCCGGGCAAATCTCGCCAGGGAGCCTGAACCAGCAACCCGATCAAAGGCAGCAACAAGAAGGCTGCGCCGATCAACGCCGGAACGAAAATGCCGTACGGCGTATGAACTTTCCGATGCGGCGGCACCAATGGCAACGACTGCGCGAGATCGGTCACGGCTCACCCAAAGATGTGGTGACAGCGATTGCCATTACGGCTTCTCGAACCCGGCATCGCGCAACACCTGCTGCCCAGTACTCGACAGCACGTATTCGACAAACGCCTTACCGGCAGCGGAATTCTTACCCGTATGCGTAACGGCAATCTGGTAGCTGTTGATGGCATTAGACGCTCCAGCGAAATCGACGCCCGCCACCACGGCGCGCGCCTGCTTGACGTCGGTGCGGTACACGAGGCCGGCGTCGACCTCGCCCAGTTCGACTTTCGTCAAAACCGACGTGACGTTTTGCTCCAACGTGACCGGATGCGGAGTGAGATGTGCGGCCTGAAACGCCTTCGCCGCAGCGGCACCACACGGCACGCTAGGTGCGCACAGTGCGAGCTTCACGCCCGAGCGCGTCAGATCGGCCAGGCTCGAGATGTGCGCCGGATTCGACGGCGGCACTGCGATTTCAAGCACGTTCTGGGCAAAAACCTCCGGGTCGCCGGCGTCGCCGGCCCCGGTCACGGTGGCCATCGTTGCGATGTTCGCCGACGCGAAAACATCGACCGGCGCGCCCGCAACGATCTGCGCGGCGAGGGTGTCAGACCCGCCGTACGACCGCACCACCTTCACCCCCCGGTGCGCACGCTCGAACGCCGTGGCGATCGCATCGAAGGTGTCTTTCAACGACGCGGCCGCGAAAACCACCACGGTGCCACCGACCACCTGGGTCGAACCGCCCGCGTCTCCCGAACTGCCCTGCGTTGCCGAACTGCTTTGCCCGGACGACGAACCACATCCGGCGACGGCGAGGCCGAGCGTTGCCGCTACGGCCACTGCAGCGACCAGCCGCCGCTTCATTGCCGCGCCCTCATGGTTGGGCCGGCAGTTCGACGACGACGTTGGTCGACTTGATCGACGCAATGGCAAGCACGCCAGGCTGCAATCCGAGCTCGTCGGCGGCTTCACGGCTCATCAGCGACACGACGCGCGACGGGCCGCACTGCATCTCGACCTGCGCCATCACGGTGTCGCGGGTGACCCTGGTGACGATGCCCACGAAACGATTACGGGCCGACGCCTGGACGACCGGCCCTGGTTCGCCTTGGTCGGCCAGCGTGGTGGCGAAGCGCGCTAGCTCGGCACCGTCTACCACGCGCCGCCCGGCGTCATCGACGACGGTGGCGAACTTGCCGGCGTCGGCCCAACGCCGCGCGGTGTCGTCGCTGATGCCGAGCAGCTGCGCGGCGTCTGACATGCGATAAGTCGACATGCCCTCACCGTAACCGCAAGTGCGGTAGAAGTCGCGGAAATATCCACGATTTGAGGAGATGCCGAAACCCTGCATGCACCGCAAGCACGGAGACCCGTAGCGCTCACGCCAGGCAACGCCCGCGGCGCCCGCGGCCCGCGCCCGCGGCGCTCACGCTCGCGCACCGGTGTTCGCGGCGCCGGCGTTCTACAGCGGCACGTGGCGCATCGAGTGAAGGGTTGGGTTCGCCTCCAGGGCCCTGCAGACGAACCCAACCCTTCAGTCGATGTGCTGCTTACCCAACGCCAGGCATCGCCCCGGTGTCGACGTCGGATGCCTTCGCGGTGATGCCCACGACCGCAGCGATGAGCGCCACTGCACCGAAAATCACGGAGACCTGGAGCGCGGCCGAGACGCCGTGCGACAACACGTGGGTGGCGAAGGCTCCGGGCAACTGATGTGAATGGTCGAATTTGGCCTTCGCTGCAGCATTGGCCTGCGCGAGGAACAACGGTTTCTGCTTTGCGTATTCGTGGTTGCTCGCCGTGGCATACGCGGTGGTCAAGATCGCCAACCCGACGGTGCCACCGATCTGCTGCATCACGTTGAGCAGCCCGGACGCCGACCCCGACTCGCGGGGTTCGACGCCGGCGACCGCGACCACGGTGATGGGGACGAACAAGAACCCCATGCCGATCGCGAAAACGACCATGGGACCAAGCAACCCGTCGACGTAGCCGCTGTTGGCCTTGATCAGCGACAGCCAGAACAGGCCGGCCACCGACAGCGCCGCACCCGCCACCATGAACGGCTTCGGGCCGACCTTCATCAACTGCTTCGAGGCGATACCAGCGCTGACGATGATGCCGGCGCTGATCGGCAGGAACGCGAAGCCGGCCCGCAGCGGGCTGTAGTGCAGTACGCCCTGCACGAACAAGGTGAGGAAGAAGAACATGCTGAACAACGCGCCCGCCAGCGACAGCATGACGATGTAGCTGCCCGACCGGTTTCGGTTCGCGAACATGTGCAGCGGAGTGATCGGCTGCGCACTCCGCCGCTCGATGAGCAGGTAGCCCACTAGCAAAACGAGGGCGGCACCGAACGACGCGATCGCAAGCGGGTTGTGCCAGCCGTCGGACGCCGCGCGGATGAAGCCGTAGACCAGCGCCGACATTCCGAGCGTCGACGTGACGGCACCGAGGACGTCGAAACGGCCGGGATGACGCTCTGATTCGTTGATGAACAGCGGCGCCAGCATGGCGATCGCGATGCCGATCGGAATGTTCACGAACAGCACCCAGCGCCACGACAGCCACGAGGTGAGCATGCCCCCGGCGAGCAAGCCGATTGCCGCACCCGAGCCTGAAACGGCCGCGAAAACCCCGAACGCGCGGTTGCGTTCAGCACCCTCGTCGAAGTTCGTGGTGATCAGCGATAGAGCGGTCGGCGCGACGATCGCACCACCAACGCCCTGCAGTGCGCGGGCAGCAAGAAGCCACCAGGACGTCGTGGCGAGCCCACCCAGGAATGACGCGAAGGTGAACAACGCGATACCGAAGACGAAGACGCGTCGCCGGCCGAGGATGTCGCCCGCTCGACCGCCGAGCAGGAGCAAGCCGCCGAAGGTGAGGGTGTAGGCATTCAGCACCCAGGTGAGGTTGGTCGTCGAGAGCTTCAGCGCGGTCTGGATGTGCGGTAGCGCGATGTTGACGATCGTGCCGTCGAGCACAACCATCAACTGCGAACCGGTGATGATCGCGAGAGCAAGGCCCGGGTGGTGCCCACGGCGAGCGGCGCCCGCTTCGGTGGCGACCAACTCGGCCGAGGTCGCAGACATGGACACTCCCTTACACAGAAGTTGCAGTTACAGTGAGAGTGAACGGTAACGTTCACTAAGCCGTGGCCACGTTATCGCGGGCCACTAGGGAACGCAAACGTTCTTTATTGTCGAAGCTCGTCGAACGGAGGTGAGCCTCGTTGGCAGTCCGGCGAGTGACGCTAGACGCGACCACTGACAGTTCGGCCACGCGTGCCGACTCGGCTGCCCCGGAGGCCCCACCGTCCGAGCAACTCACGCCATCCGAGCAACTCACGCCGTCCGAGCAACTCACGCCGTCCGAGCAACTCACGCACTGCGACGGGCTCGCTGCTTGTGCGCTTCCGGCTTCCGAGGCTGCAGTGCGTCGACGCGGGCGCACTCTCGAGCAAGCGATCTTTGATGCCGTCGTCGAGCAGATGAACGCTGCCGGCTTCGCTGGACTCACGATGGAGGGAGTCGCGGCGTGTGCCCGCACCGGTAAGGCCGCGCTCTACCGGCGCTGGCAGTGCAAAGAAGACCTCGTCGTCGACGCGCTCAACCATGCGCTGCCGTCGTTCGACAGCCAGCCCGACACCGGAAACCTGCGCGACGACATCGTCGCCGTGATGGGTCAGATGCTCGACGTCATCAACAGCAACGCGGGCACCGCCATCATCAACTTGATGGGCGAACTCGACCGCGACCACGAGTTCGCCAAGACCTTGCAAGCTCGGGTGTTAGCGCCTCGCAAGACGTCGATGCACACCATCATCGAACGCGCCGCCGACCGTGGCGAACTCGAGCGAACCGCGGTCAGCCCGTTCGTCGTCGAGGCGGGCCCGGCGCTGGTGCTGCACCACCTGTTCTGTTACGGACCGCCGATCGACCGCTCGGTAGCGGAAGCGATCGTCGACGAAGTGGTGCTTCCGTTGCTGCAAACGCACCGCGCTGCTCGAACGGCGGAGCCGCAAGCTACTCGCGCCAAAACATGACGAGCGCGCGATCGTCGCTCGCATCGGGAGCGACGGTCTCGATCAGCCGGGCGACACCACCGCGAAATCCCTGCGTCACAAGCCTTTCTGCCTCGCCCATCAACTTGTCGATGCCAACCGAGAGTTCACGCTCCGCATTCTCGACAAGGCCGTCTGTGTAGAGCAACATCGCGTCGCCGCGCCCCAGAATCCCTTTCGCAGCAACGAATTCCGCCCGTGGAATCAAACCCAGCAACGGGCCCTCGGAGTCGAGCACCCGCCAGGTTCCGCTACCGCTGACGAACTGTGCGGCGGGCGGATGCCCCGCCGACTCGACCACGTACTCACCCGTCGTGAGATCGCAAACCAAGTGGACGGCGGTGGCGAACCCCTCTTCCCAACCTTGTCGCAACAGATAGTCATTGGCCGCCGGCAAGAAACGCTCGGGCCGAACCGCGCCGAGCAATCCGCCCAGCGCGCCGGATAGCAACAGCGCGCGGGTGCCGGCGTCGACGCCCTTGCCCGAGACGTCGACCAGTGCCATTTCCAGCGTCGAGCCGTCGGCGGTGATCGCCGCCACCAAGAAGTCGCCGCCGAACGATGTCGGCCCACTCGATCTGAGCAACGTCTCGCAAGCCCAACCCTTCGGCAAGGCAGGCATTTCACCTTGCGCCCGCAATCGGTCGCGTAGGTCGACGAGCATTGATTCCCCACGCATGCCCCGAACACCGAGTGTCTCGCGAGTGGCGGCCAGCCGGTAGGCGAACACGCCCGCGGCCACGACCACTACCACCTCGCCCGGCCGTGTCTCCTTCCAGCCGAGGATCCCCCAGTCACAGGCGATCACCGCCGCAGTGACAGCGCCCAGGAACAGCAGCTCGCGCCGGGGAACGAGCAGGCCGGCGGCGAGCAGCGGCAGCACGACGCCAACCGGAGGCACCCAGTCGGGGCCGACGATCGGAGCCAGCACGCCGATCGAGACGATCAGACCGCCGATCCAAAACGGGGTGACGGATGGTTCCATGAATCGGCTCCGCCGTACCGAGTTCCACCCGGAGCGCAGCACTGAAGCAGCTCCGCGGCGCCGTCGGGGCCGGGCTACCGGCACATTGCGGACAACCATGATCAGTGATCGTAATCGGGCAGCGGTGCCAGCGCGATGTCGCGACTGATACCGGTTGACCAATTGACCCCGGCCTGACTGGGCCGTAGTTCTCGACATCCGTATGGTTGACGCCATGGCACGCGAAGGTTCGCGATCAGGTTCGGGCTCGTCGGGCTCAGCTGCTGCCGCGGGCGCGCTGCGCAATCTTGTCGGTGCCGGCCCATCGCAGGTCGGAATCGTCGGCGCCCTTCGGGCCCGCGACGTTTCAAGGCCGGACGACGGGCACCTACGCGCCGCGCTGGCCAAACCTGCACCCGTGCCGCGGCTGACGCCTCAGGAAACCTCGGGTAACACGCCGGTCGCTTCGTAGTCGGCCACCATCGCCAGCCGCCGCGCATGGCGAGCCTCGGCGGCGTACGACGTTTCGAGAAAGACCTCGACGAGCCGCGCCGCCTCACCAACGGTGTGCTGGCGAGCACCGATGCTCACCACGTTGGCGTCGTTGTGCATTCGGGCCAAGGTGGCGGTGTCTTCGTTCCACACCAATGCCGCCCGAATCCCTTTCACTTTGTTCGCCGCGATCTGCTCGCCGTTGCCTGAGCCGCCGATCACGACGCCGAGGCTGTCTTTATCGGCGGCCACCTTGATGGCGGCCGCAATGACGTACGGCGGGTAATCGTCGTCCGGGTCGTAGCTCTCAGGACCGCAGTCGACCGGCTCGTGACCGTTGTCGGTCAACCAGCCGATCAGATGTGTTTTGAGCTCGAAGCCGGCGTGGTCGGAGCCGAGGTAGACGCGCATGGCGCGGAAGTCTGCCAGACGCCGCCTGCGCGCGCGTTACGACGTCTGCGGTTTGCGGTCTCGCGTTCGCTTCAGCTCGAAGAATCCGTCGACCTGGCCGATCGCGCGGACGGCATCCCACAACTTGCCGGCGTCCTCGCCACGCGGGATCGGAGTGACAACTGGGCCGAAGAATGCCGTCGCGTCGAAGCGGATCACGGGCGTGCCGACATCGGTACCGACAAGCGCCATCGCATCGGCGTGAGAGGCGCGGAGTTCATCGTCGTCATCGGCGGACTCGGCGGCCGCGGCGAGTGCGGCATCGAGGCCGACATCAGCCAGCGCCGCCTCGAGCGTGGCTCGCTCGTTCGGCTCGCCGAGCACGTGCAGCCGCTCGCCGATCGCGGTATAGAGCGGGCCGAGCACATCATCGCCGTTCGCTCGTGCGGCGGCGATGCACACCCGCACCGGGCCCCATGCCTGCGTGAGCCACTCCCGATAGCTGTCGGAGATGTCGTCGTTGTTCTCGTTCAATACCGCGAGACTCATGACGTGCCACTGCGGGACGACGTTGCGAACACGGGTGAGTTCGTGCACCCAGCGCGAAGTGATCCAGGCCCACGGGCACAGCGGATCGAACCAGAAATCGAGCGTGACGGGTGCTGATCGATCGACCGGTGACTGGTTCGTCATGAGTGCGCGTTCCTCTCACGTTCGTCTTGCAGGTTCCAGCCACCGCAACCGCGGCAATTACCGGTGTGTTCCCGTGCGCAGGACCGGTCATGACAGACTCACCGAGCGACCGCTGCACGTGGTGGTTGCACTGGTCGCGAGCACGACCGACGTAGGGTTTCGACTGTTACCACCGTCGATGCCCGAAACTGTTTCACTGCTGCCGACGATCTCGAGCACTAGCGACACTGCTCACCAGAAAGGCGGGCCCGTTGCCTGGCAACAACCTGAGCCGTGACGATGCCGCACACCGCGCGCGGCTCATCTGCCCGCCGCGCGCTTCGGCGGGGTCGACCGCGCCAGAGCACGAGCGCGCTGCGCCGTCCGGTGAACCGCCCGTGCTGCAGACCGTGGTCGAGCTCGACCTCACCCCCGAGGCATGCGATGACGCCGACCACTTCCTGTCGGCAACGACACTGCGATTCGGCTGCACCGAACCGGGTGCGTCGTCCTTCTTCGATCTCGACTGCGATCGGGTGCGGTCACTCGTGCTGAACGGCACCGAGCTTGACCCCGCATCCGTACGCGAGGCAGACAAGTTCACGATCGCGAACCTGCAGGCCGACAACGAACTGCGGGTCGTCGCCGAATGCCGGTACATGCATACGGGTGAGGGCCTGCACCGATTCGTCGATCCCGTCGACAACCGCGTCTACCTCTACACCCAGTTCGAAACGGCCGACGCGCATCGGGTGTACGCGTGTTTCGACCAACCCGATCTGAAGACCACGTTCGAGCTCAGTGTTGTTGCGCCTGCCGACTGGCACGTCGTCACGGTAACCGCGCCCGATGTCGCCCCCGAAGGTCTCGACGACGAACCGACCACCAGCCGCACAGCACGCTGGCACTTCCCCCAGAGCAAGCCGATGTCGACGTACGTGACCGCGATTGTCGCCGGGCCCTACCACGTCGAAAGCCACTCGCATTCGGGTCGCGGTGGCGAGATCCCCCTGCGGGTGTTCTGCCGCCGGTCGCTGGCCGAATACCTCGATGCCGACGAGATTTTCACGGTGACCAAGCAGGGATTCAGTTTCTTCGAAGAACTCTTCGAACGGCCGTATCCATTCGGCAAGTACGACCAGCTGTTCGTGCCGGAATTCAACGCAGGTGCCATGGAAAACGCCGGTGCTGTCACGTTCCTCGAAGATTACGTGTTCAGATCGCGGGTCACCGACACCTCGTACGAAGCACGCGCCAGCACGATCCTGCACGAGATGGCGCACATGTGGTTCGGTGACCTCGTCACCATGCGTTGGTGGGACGACCTCTGGCTCAACGAATCCTTCGCAACCTACATGGCCAACCTCGCGCAGGTCGAAGCCACCCGCTGGACACAAGCGTGGACCACCTTCGCCAACGAAGAAAAGACCTGGGCCTGTCGGCAGGACCAACTCTCGACCACGCATCCGATCGCCGCCGACATCGTCGACATCGAAGCGGTCGAGACCAACTTCGACGGCATCACTTACGCCAAGGGCGCTGCGGTGTTGAAGCAGCTCGTGGCGTGGGTCGGTCGCGAACCGTTCTTCGCCGGGCTACGCAACTATTTCGACGCGCACGCTTGGAAAAACAGCACGCTGCAAGACTTATTGGGAGCACTTGAAGCGGCGTCGGGCCGCGACTTATCGGCGTGGTCGAAAGAATGGCTCGAAAGTGCAGGCATCAACACGCTCCGGCCCGGGATCGAGAGCGATGCCGACGGCATCATCACCTCGTTCGCCGTACTCCAGGAGGCGCCGCCCGAGCACCCGACGTTGCGCTCGCACCGGTTGGCGGTCGGTCTCTACAGCCGAACCGACGGCAAGTTGGTACGTGAACGCGTCGTCGAACTCGACGTCGTCGGTGCGCGCACCGAAATCCCTGAGCTGGTAGGGGTTCGTCGTCCTGAACTGATACTCGTCAACGACCAGGATCTCGCGTACGCAAAGATCCGGCTCGACGAGATTTCGCTCGCAACGGTCACCGAATCGATCGGCGACATCGTCGACTCGCTGCCACGCGCGCTGTGCTGGGCCGCCGCTTGGGACATGACTCGCGACGCCGAGATGGCCGCGCGCGACTATCTGCGCATGGTGATCCACCTGCTTGACACCGAAACCGATATCGGCGTGCTGCAAAGCGTTCTGCGGCAGGCCCGGCTCGCCGCCGAACGGTGGGCCGACCCCGCATACCGCAGCACTGGGCTCGACATGCTCGCGTCAGCTGCACATGCGCATCTGCAGAACTCCGAGTCGGGCAGCGACCACCAACTCGCGTTCCTGCGCGCATTTGCAGCGAGCGCAGATTCCGAGCGACACCTCGATGTGGTGAGCGCAATTTTTGCTGGAAATACTGAGGTTCCAGGCTTGCCGCTCGACACCGATCTGCGCTGGTCACTACTCGCACGGCTGGCTGCTCATGGCCGGGTCGGCGCCGCCGACATCGATGCCGAACTCGCTCGCGATAATACGGCCGCCGGGCGCAGGCACGCTGCCACAGCGCGGGCCGCAATGCCTACTGTAGAAGCAAAAGAAGACGCGTGGCGACGGGTAATCGAATCTGCCGACACCCACAACGCCGAGATCTCGTCAATCATCGGCGGCTTCCAGCAGGCAAGCCAGCTTCAATTGCTGAAGCCTTACGTCGAGCGGTATTTCGCCGCAATCGGCGACGTTTGGCAGAACCGCACCGGCGACACCGCCCGAACGATCGCCGAAGGGTTGTTCCCGTTTCTCGTCATCGAGCAGAGCACGATCGATCGCATTGACGACTACTTGAACACCCGCAAACCGGCGGCCGGCCTGCACCGCATTTTGCTCGAGCACCGCGACGCTCTAGCCCGAGCATTACGCGCGCGCATGCGCGACATCGCAGCGAACACCCACTAACCCGCTGAGAGCGGTTTCGTCCACACCACGGAGTAGCGCCAAAGGGCGCGACGTCGAAATCTCACGCCGGGCAGCAGATCTTGCACAATCGATCGCATGCGCCGGTAAGTCTCGGGTGGCGGCCAAACCGTCGGCGACGAGTGCTGCCAGAACGACCTGCGTTGCAGTCGAGTCTTGGTCAACAGGTGAAGCGATGTGCGAGCGGTCAGTAGATCAGCGCGCAGGTATTCGACCCCTGCGCCACCATCGTCACCGCAGCCGACGTCAAGGGCATCGCGGCAGCTGGGAGGAACGGCTCGCAGCACCACCGCATGGTAATGAATGTTGTGATTCCACCGCCGATATTCGGCTGCGAGCGGCGGCAAGCCGGCGACCCCCGTTAGCCGGCGTCGTGGTCGTGTAACACCCGCGGACGTGCGGCCGACTCAGCCATCATGCGCACACCGTTGACGATGCCGCCGGCGAGATCGCCACCGTTGAACGACGTGGCCATCGACAAACTGACGAGCGCCGCGGCGCGGTCGTCGAGCCGGCGACGTGCGATGTCGCCGGTGACGATTTCGACCCGCCGTTGCTCAGGCTCGATCAAGGTGAGCACGGCGATGTCGGCGGCGTTGCCCAGGCTCGCGTGGAGCCGCCGCGCGTAGTCGCGGACGTCACCTTCTGCGTGACCGATGTAGACGGAGAAATGCAGGCCGGTTGCTTGGCGGGCACCGGCGATCGCGTGCCGGATCTGGTCGGCCTGGCGCTGCGTGAAGGCGTCACCAACGGGCACTTGCGCCACCCCCTTCGTTGATCGCGGACGGCGGAACCTCTGCCGGCGCAGCGTCGGTCGGGCCGCCGAACCACACCGAGCCGGCGGTCCACGGACGCCCGGGGCGATACCGCGGCCCGCGCACCATCGACGGCAGGTACACCAGGAACGTAATGACGAGGGCGGCGGCGACCGGAATGCCGACGAAAATCAGCACGGTCTGTACCCAGGTAAGCCGCCCGCCTGGATCGCCGCGTTCGCCGATGGCAAGTGCGGGAGCGGCGGTGGCAAGCACGAAGCCGGTTAACCCGGCTACGGCGAGAGCCGCTCGCGCGACCATTCTCTGGGTTCGACGCGGGATCACGATTCGCCTCGCCTGTGTCAGTTAGTCGATCGGCCGGCTGACTATTCGAGCCGATCAGCGGTCACTGCCGATCAGCCACCATCAGCCGACGCCACCGTAACGGATACCGGTTTGCCCGCGACCACTTGGGCCAGTCGCCGGGCGCGTGCCGAACCGGTGAGCTCGTCGATCAGCACCGGCCGATTGGCAGCGTCGGCCATCGGCACCCGCCAGTTCGGGTACTCATCGATCGTGCCCGGCTGGTTGATCGGACGACGGTCACCAACCGCGTCGGGCAGATAAATCCCTACAAGCAATGCCGGGGTCTGCGCTACGTAAGCGTGCAGCGCGTCGACGATGCGGTCAACGTACGGTTCGATCCGGGCGGCGAGCCCGCCGGGCTGGCCGGCGTCCGAACCGCCGGTGACCGCGGCAACCGCATGGCTGTCGAGCAGGCCCTGCGCGACCAGCGCCTCAAGCCAGGCGACCCGATCCGATTCGTCGGCGGCACGCTCTTCATCGACCGCGCGCTCGAGCAGGCCGAGTTCGGCACGGATCTCGACGTGCCTGCCGGTCAGGTAGCCCGCAGTGGGTGGCAGGTCGTGGGTGGTTACGGTCGCAAGGCAGGCGTCGCGCCATTCGTCTGGTTTGCGCGGCCGGCCGTCGTCGCCGTGTTCGAACCAAAGGATCGATGTGCCGAGCACCCCGCGCGCCCGCAGATAATCGCGCACCCAGGGCTCGACGTTGCCGAGGTCTTCGCCGACCAGCACCGAGCCGAACCGATGCGCTTCGAGCAGCACGATGCCCACGAGCGCCTCGTGGTCGAGCCGCACGTAGGTTCCGTCGGCAGCGCTCGCGCCGTCAGGAACCCACCACTGACGGAAAAGCCCGATGACGTGGTCGATGCGCAAGCCTCCGCCACGGGCGAGCGCGGCCCGCACCAGGTCACGAAAGGGCGCGAACCCCGTGGCGGCGAGCTTGTCGGGACGCCACGTCGGCAGGCTCCAGCACTGGCCTTGTTGGTTGTACATGTCGGCCGGCGCGCCGAGCGACACACCACGGGCCAGAACACTTGCGTTCGACCAGGCGTCGGCGCCGTCGGGATTCACACCGACCGCCAGGTCGTGCACGATGCCGATCCGCATGCCGGCCTGTTTCGAGAACCGTTGTACCTCTTCGAGTTGCTCAGCGCACAGCCACTGCAGCCAGCAATGGAAATCGATGGTTTCCCTTTGTTCTGAGCGAAAATCGGCAACCTCGACCGAACCCGGATCGAGGAAGCGCGCAGGCCATTGCCGCCACGGCAACCCGAACCGGTCAGCCAACGCGCACCACGTGGCGAAATTCGTGAGCGCCTCACCGCCGGCCTCGACGAACGCCGAAAAAGTGGCTTGCCGCTGCGAATCGCGCCTGGTGGCGAACGCGTCTTCGAGTACTCGCCGTTTCGCGGCCCAGACCGCGTCGCGGTCGATCGGGTCGTCGGTCTCGTTCCCTGCCCGCAACCGATTCGCGGCCGCCTCGACCACCACCCTCGGCAGCGCAGCAACTTCGGGCACATCCTCGATCCGCAAATAGATCGGGTTCAGGAACTGCCGGCTCGACGGAAAGTATGGCGACGGTTGCATCGGCGCCACCGGTTCAGCCGCGTGCAACGGGTTGACCAACAAAAACCCGGCGCCGAGTTCGGCACTCCATGCCGCCAGATCACGCAGATCGTGGAGGTCGCCGATCGACCATGATTGACTCGACCGCACCTGGTAAAGCTGCAGGGTCAACCCCCACTCGCGAGCGTCAGGCAACTCGACCCGATCGGGTGTCACGATCAACAATGCGCGCGCCGCACGTTCGCCCGATGTGGCATGCAACGTGTGGTAACCCAACGGCAGATCGTCGGGGATCGCGAACGTCGCCTCGCCGATGAGGGCACCGTCAACCTCACACGGATCAACCCACACCATCAACTGCGTGAGCAGGCGGCGGCCGCCGTCGTCGTCGAGCTCGACGACGATCTGCGCCGACTCGCCGTGCGGCACGTGCATCGCCACCGTGTCGGCACGACCCGCCCTCGCTACGACGTACGGCGGCAGCATCCGCCGCCAGCGAGCAAGCCGAGCGTCGTCAAGTGATTGCTCGACGGCCGCCGGATCGCTCGCGTCGACTCCAAGCGCGCCAAGCACAGCCCGGACGGCGGACGGCGACGCCTGGGCTGCGCCGCCACGCCAGTCACCGAAACTCGTGGCAATGCCGTGCGCATGCGCCAATTCGACGAGTCTCGGATCGAGTTCGCTCATCGCCGGTGACCACTGGCCGGTACGCAGCCCCACATGGAGGCGACCCTACGCGGTGGCCCGTAAAGCGTCAGGACCGTTGAGGCAGCTCGGTTGACAAGGCGGCACCCGCTTGATCGAGCATCGTGTGATCAGGCGGTCGCCGACTGGTCGAGCGCAGCACCGAACGATTCGCCGTCGAGATAGGGGATCCAGCGCGGATCGCTACGTCCGGTGCCGAGAATCCGCCACGCGAGGCCACTCGGCGCACGCGGCGGCCGGTGCAATCGCCAACCGATCTCGGCCACCGTACGGTCGGCTTTGACATGATTGCAGCGCCTGCAGCACGAGACGACGTTCTCCCAGCTGTGACTGCCACCACGACTGCGCGGAATGACGTGATCGAGGCTCGTGGCTGGTGCTTCGCAGTAAACACAACGCCCGCCGTCGCGTAAGAACACGCCACGGCGGGTCAGTGGAATTGCCGTGCGGTAGGGGATTTTGACGAACCTCGTCAACCGCACCACGATCGGCATCGACATTGCTGTGCTGGCGCTGTGAAGGAGCACATCGCCGTCCTCGACTGCGATGGCTTTGGCGGCGAGCACCAAGAGAAGCGCGCGGCGACCCGGCACGACGCCGATCGGTTCGTACGTCGCGTTGAGGACGAGCGCATAAGCCACGAGTGCCTCCTGCTGCGCACAGTCTCGCCGGTTCGCCCGCCTCGCGCCAGCAATTGAGCCGATGCCGCGCACGCGTTGCGCTCAGTTGGCGCGTGGCTGGCGGCCATTAGGGTGGCCGTCATGAGCCTGTCCCGGAG
>Ga0070658_10001145_pt1 | contig 22609 bp, 18 predicted proteins | sample KBSC13metaG_FD_64664 | JGI IMG/M metagenome (GOLD analysis project Ga0070658, IMG submission 64664) | Corn rhizosphere microbial communities from Kellogg Biological Station, Michigan, USA - KBS C1-3 metaG | ecosystem: Host-associated > Plants > Roots > Rhizosphere > Soil ...
AAAAAAGAGAGTGCCGGGTCTTGAGTCCGGCACTCTTTAATAAGGAGATATCTTACACACGGTTAGGATAACAGACACGTAAACGAATAGCCTCTGCTAAACGGCATATTTTGTCTCCGGCATCAGAAAAAAGTGGCTGTATCACGTTGCCGCCGGCCTGCACAGGGGCGGTCGTGGCGCGCCTTTCGTCTGCGGCGCCTGCCTCCAGCGCTGTCTCGTGCACTGGCCCCGCACCGGTCACTTTTTGGGGGGGACGGTCGGAGAAGAGGGCAGGGCGGCTCCCGTACCCTTTTTCGTGTCCAGAACGGTCACCTTGAAGTCGATGCGGTTTTCGCTCGCCATGATGCGCGGGTCGTACTGGTACGGTTTCTCCCCCCGCATATCGTCGAGGCGGCGCACAAACTCGTTGAAGGGATCGGCCTTTTTAGGATCGAATTTCACTTCGACAGGTTCTGCACGCAGCGCGGCGACGCTCACGGTGGTCTCCCCGGCAGGTGTCTTGGGATCCAGCGTTAAACTGCCGACATAGATAGACTTATCCGCGCCCTCCTGGGGAAGAAGTTCTGCAACGGTATCCTTATGCGCCTCTCTGGCGAACACCCGCACCTTATGGTCCGGACCGGGCGGACACTGAAGCTTGACTTTGATTTTTACAGGAGCGCCTGCGGGGAGGAGCGTCTGTTCTATTACAGGTTCCGTCAGCGTCAGTCCTTCCTGAACGACATCGGATTTCTTGTCTCCGGCGGTGGGGGCCATCTTGATCGTTTCCAGCCAGGCCTGCATGCCCAGCGGCGTGGCCTTGTCCGTACAGGGGCCTTCCAGCCAGTAGGCGCCCGCTTTGACCCGCGCCTCCTTATAGTTGGGAGCGCTGACCAGAAGCGTCGCCTCCCCTTTATCCACGACCGGCTTCTTGCCTTTCGGCGCAGGGCCTTCCCCGACAACAGTTTTTGCCGCGACTTCACGCGCCTGTTTCGCGGTCTGGTCGGGAACGGTCTTGTCGGTAAGCGTCGGCGCGATCACCTGACCGACGAGCGGCGCGGGCGTGCCCGTTGCGACCGACACGAACGCGGATTTGAGGGTCTGACCCGGATTAACGACCGCATTTCCGACGACCTTGACCGGCGCCATGGCGACATCGCCTACCGCCCGCACGCACTGCTCCAGAAGGCCACGTCGTGCCGAGGCCCGCAGATGGAGCGCGTTCATGGGATCCGCCGCAAGCGCATATTCGCCCATAGCGTTTGTCTTCGTCCAGGCGACCACTTTTCCGGCGGGATCCTGCAGCGCTACCGTTGCACCGGGCAGCGGCTTGCCGTCCACGTCGAGCACATGGCCGTAGAGCACCCCATTGCGAAATTCGGCCGTAGAGGGCAGCGCCAGTTGTGTGGTGGCAGGCGGCTGCGTCGGCGGCGTCGGTTTGGGCGCTGCGGGGGCCTGCGCCGGCGGATTTGCGGCGGGCGGCGTTTTAGGCGGCGCCGTTTGTGGTGTCACGGGCGGTGTCGCAGGGGGCGGAGTCTGCGCGACTGCCGCCGACCCGGACAACATCAGGAGGCACATACCCAGGGTCGGACGCAGGCCGCGGATGGCGCGCGGGACACAACCTATTGGATAACCTATGGAAGAACGAAACGGTCGCAATTTCATACCCTCAACTTTCCGGAGACGCTTGTGGACTCTCCAGGAGGTTCCCCTTCATGAGGAACAGACGTAGGACGACCGGAACGTCGAATCCGTTCCCTCCCATTATCCCCGATGGCCGCGGGAACTTTGCCATAACACAAAGGCGCGTCAACCGTTCGACCTGTGGAGAAAATCCGGGAAAACTCTGCGTGTGGCGATTGACAGGGGCGTTCGTCGCCTGCTATACTTTAAGTTGTGTTAGGGCGCGATGCGGCGCTTTTTCTTCAATCCGGTTCTCTCCTCGATCGCATTCGGACGGGTACAGTGTCGTCGCCGTCTTAATCCAGCGCTCTCTGTCCGACTCATTTTCGTGATGGGGCGGGAGAGGCGTTTTTTTGTTTGGACAAATTCCCCACTTCACAAGGAGACGCGCGTAACATGACGCCCAAAGACGTTATCGCTCTCGTCAAAGAGAAGGAAGCGAAAGTAGTCGATATTCGCTTCACCGACCTGTTCGGTCAGCAGCAGCACTTCTCGATCCCGGCCTCCGTCCTTGACGAGGACAAGTTTGAGGAAGGATTGGCCTTCGACGGCTCGTCCATTCGCGGCTTCAAGGCCATCAACGAGTCGGACATGCTTCTGATTCCCGATCCCAACACCGCCTACATCGATCCCTTTACCGATGTCGTGACCCTCAACATCGTGTGCGACATCGAAGACCCGATGACCCGCGAAGTCTACAACCGCGATCCCCGCCAGGTGGCGAAGAAGGCCGAGAAGTATCTCGCCAGCACGGGTATCGCCGACACCGCCTACTTCGGCCCCGAAGCGGAGTTCTACATCTTCAACGATGTGCGGTACGATCAGACCTCCCACTCCGGCTACTACTACCTGGACAGCGACGAAGGCATCTGGAACTCCGGCCGCGACGAGAAGCCGAACCTGGGCTACAAGATCCCCTACAAGCGCGGCTACTATCCCGTGCCCCCGAACGACAGCCTGCAGGACCTCCGCACCTACATGATGCTCAACCTCATCGAGGCCGATATCGAAGTCGAGATGCAGCACCATGAGGTCGGTACGGCGGGCCAGTCGGAGATCGACATGAAGTTCGACACCCTGCTGGTCATGGCGGACAAACTTCAGAAGTACAAGTATATCATCAAGAACACCGCGTTCCAGCACGGCTACACCGTGACCTTCATGCCCAAACCGATCTTCCAGGACAACGGTTCCGGTATGCACGTGCACCAGTCCCTCTGGAAAGACGGCAAGCCCCTGTTCTACGACGAGAAGGGCTACGGCCAGCTCTCCGAGATGGCGGTCCACTATATCGGCGGTATCCTGAAGCATGCCCCGGCGCTGCTCGCGATCTGCGCTCCGACCACCAACTCCTACCGCCGCCTGGTTCCCGGCTACGAGGCTCCGATCAATCTGGTCTACTCCGCTCGTAACCGCTCCGCCTGCGTCCGTATCCCGATGGTGAGCAAGTCGCCGAAGGCCAAGCGCATCGAGTTCCGCGCGCCCGATCCTTCCGCAAACCCGTACCTCTGCTTCGCCGCGCTGCTGATGGCCGGTCTGGACGGTATCGAGAACAAGATCGTGCCGCCCGCTCCCGTCGACAAAGACCTCTACGAGATGGAGCCGGAAGAGAAGCACGACATCCAGCAGACCCCCGGAACCCTGGAAGAGTCGCTCGCCGCGCTCGCCGCCGACCATGAGTTCCTGCTCAAAGGCGATGTCTTCACCAAAGACATGATCGAGACCTACATCGAGTACAAACTCGCCAACGAATGCAAGCAGGTCGCGCTTCGCCCGCACCCGTACGAGTTCTTCCTCTACTACGACATCTGAGATCTACCACTCCAAAATAGATCGCCCCGCTCTTATCACAGAGCGGGGCGATTTGTGTTGAGGTGCGAAGAGAATGCTATTTTACTTTGGAGCCGCCTTCACGATAAGGGCGGCAGTCTTAGCGGACCAGGTGGCGGCGACGGCGGGATCGGTTTCGGCGACGATCAGGGTGACGGTTTTGCCCTGGGAGAGTGCGGCGAGGAGAGACTTCTGGCCGGGTTCGCCTTTGAAGAGGTCGTAGTCGGTAGGGTGGGGTTTGGTGGGATCGGCTTTTTCGCCGGATTTTGAGAAGGTTGCTTTGGCGAGCGCTTCCCCGTGGAGTTGCGTGCCGTTAGGATTGTACGGATACTTCAAGGGGCTGGTGGCGGACTTGATGTCTGCTCTGTCATCTGCCGAGAAGAAGAACTGCACGCCGCCGTTCGCGGTGAACGCGGCGTTGCTCTGCGTCATCTGCAGGGCGATCCCGGTGATCTTGTATTTTCCGGCTCCGAACTTTTTGTCAAGGTCGGCTTTCAAGCCCTTCGTCTCGAAGCGCAGCACGCCGTAGTTCATGTACTTGTCATGGCTCTTGCCCTCGACATTGAAGTAGCGATCGGCGTTTGCGCCCTTTTTGGGGCCATCGATCTGGATCATCGCGCTCTGCGTCACCGGGACCGGAAACGCCGTCTGCGCGGAGGCCACGCCACCGAGCAAGAGGCTCCCAACGACGGGCAGAGAGACGAAACGGGAAAGACATAGCATGGCAAAAAGGCTCCTATCGTGAAGAGATGGGAGTGTGCGCGCTTCCGCCTCACACTGCTTACAAACCGTTATTGTGCCCGCTAAAGCGGGCCTTCGGCGCTTGCGCCCCCAGCGAAGGGCTTCAGCCCATCGCACTATTTGCCGAGGAGGGCGCGGACTTTGATGCCGATGTCGGTTTCGCGCATCAGCGACTCGCCGACGAGAATGGCGTTCACGCCGGCCGCTTCCAGGGTTTCGACGTCCTCACGGGTGCAGATGCCGCTCTCGCTGACGATCAGGCGGTTGGGATCGGGCGGCAGCGTCGCCAGTAGGTCGAGCGTGACGCTCAGGTTCGTACGGAAGGTGTGCAGATTGCGGTTATTGATTCCGATCAGGTCGGCTCCGGCGTCCAGCGCCTCCTGCATCTCTTCGGCGTCGTGCACCTCGACGAGCGCGGTGAGATCGTACTCGGCAGCCGTCTTGATCAGGCCACGCAGGTCTTGCGGGCAGAGCGCGGCGACGATCAGCAGGATGGCATCGGCTCCCGCCGCGCGACTCTGCGGAATCTGCCAGGGATCGACGATGAAATCTTTGCGCAGGATCGGGGTGGGAACCGCTTCCCGGATCTGGTGGAGATACTCCAGTTTGCCCTGGAAATACTTCGTGTCGGTGAGGACCGAGAGGCAGGTCGCGCCGTTGGCAGCGTAGGTCTGCGCGATCTCGACCGCATCGAAATTTTCACGGATCACCCCTTTGGAGGGAGAGGCTTTTTTCACTTCGGCGATCAGGGCGGTGCCCTTCCTGTCGGCCAGCGCCGCACGGAAGTTGCGGGTGGGAGGCGCCGACTGCAGTTGCTCCTGAAGGGTTTTCAATGGAGTTCGCTCTTTTAGAAAGGCGACCTCCGTACGTTTTGTCGCCAGGATCTCGGATAGAACGCTCATGGTATCTCTCTCTCTTGCTCTTCAGTGAGTCTCTTGCGGGGTCAGGTGGCGGGTGAAGGAGGCCAGCTCCTCCAGTTTTGCGAGGGCCGCGCCGGAGGAGAGCAGGACACGGCTCTGGTGAAGGGCATCGGCCCAGGAGTCCGCCAGGCCACAGACCCGGAGGGCGGCGGCGGCGTTGACGGCGACCAGGTCGCGGCGGGCACGGGCGCACTCGTCCTGGGCTTCCCCGTTCAGGACTTCGCGCACGATGACGGCATTGGCAGGGGCGTCGGGGGCGGGCGCGAGATGGTCGCACGAGGGCAAGCGCCCCGTCAACTCCAGGTCCTCGCGAGTGAGGGTATAGGTGACGATCTCGCCGTCGCGCAGTTCGCTGACGGAGGTGGCGCCGAGCGTGGAGATCTCATCCAGGCCGACCTCGCCATGCAGCACCATGGCGCTCTCACTGCCGAGTTCGCGCAGAGCGCCGGCGACGAGAGGGCCGAGTGGAGCGGCATAGACGCCCATGACCTGATGGGTGGCTCCGGCAGGGTTGGTAAGAGGACCCAGGAGGTTGAAGATGCTGCGTACGCCGATCTCGCGGCGAGGGCCGTTCACCTGCCGCATCGCGGGATGGTGGGACTGGGCGAAGAGGAAACCGATGCCGACCGTCTCGATACAGGCCGCGCACTGCTCCGCGGTCAGATCGACCCGCACTCCCAGCGCCTCCAGCACGTCGGCGCTGCCGCAGACGCCTGTCACCGCCCGGTTGCCGTGCTTGGCGACCGCGATGCCTGCCGCCGCGGCGACGAACGCCGCCGCGGTCGAGACGTTGAAGGTGCGGAACGTGCTGCCGCCGGTACCGCAGGTGTCGAGGAGAGGCCGACGGCCGACATGTACGGGAACGACCCGCGCCCGCATCCCCTCCGCGAAGCCGGTCACCTCCTCGACGGTCTCGCCCTTCATCCGGAGCGCGACCAGGATGGCGGCGATCTGCGCCGGGGTCGCGCTGCCGTCCATCAGAATATCGAGCGCTTCTCGGGCCTCGGAACGGGTGAGATGCTCGCCGCAGACCAGCTTCTGAATGACTTCGGTCGCCATCGCTTACAGGCCCTTGCCGGGCGCAGGGGAGTCGGAAGTCGGTTCGCTCAAGCTGTCGAACGCGCTGAAATCGACAGGGCCGGGGCGACGATGGACGGTCGGAGGAGCGGAGGAGGCCGCGACCGCCTGGCCTCCGTGAGCGAAGACGCTGTTGGGATCCAGGCCGCCCGCCTGACCTGTGCCGACGCCGGCGCCCGGCTGATAGATGGTCACCAGTCCGCCGGTGGTGGCGGCGCTGACATGGAACAACTGATTGGTCAGTGCGTGGGTCTGATTGATGGCGTTCCGCCCGGAAGAGATGATCTGTTGGATCAGGCCGGGTTCATCCGCGCGGATGGCGACCAGGCGGTTGCGGGTGGGCAGAGAGAAGACGATGTCGCCCTGCAGCCGCTGAATGACATAGTCCCGGAAGCGCTCCATAATGATCCAGGTGGCGGTGAGGTGATCGCCTTCAAAGACCAGGCCGACCTCCTCGCCCTGCGCATTTTTGCGTCCGCCGCCCCCACCGGCCTTGAGCGCATTGGTGACAGGAGGCAGAGGCGACATATTCATGTTGTTCATCGACTGCTTCAGCGCCTCGGCATAGTCGACGCCCCAGCTCTCCAATGTACTCTTCGTCACGCCGACAACGGTGCCCGGCAGCTCCCGCATGATGATGACGGAGAGCTCCCCGGCAAACGGAGCGTAGGGCAGACTGTCGGGTGGTGTGTTCCGCTGCATGGCGAGATGGGCGCTGGCAAGATATTCGGCGGGCTTGAGCGTGGGACGCAGGGTCATCATCGCTTCCGACCAGGTGTGCTCGGGCACCTCCATGGTCAGCGACGCCACCCAGCGACCGATCAGCATTTCGCGGTCGTTCGGCTTGCGTGTGTAGTCGAGGTAGAGGGTGCGCAGATTACAGGAGGTGGCGGGTTTGTTGGCCTGTATGATGTTAAAGCCTACCTCCGTCGTTTCAATTTTTGCGCCGGGCAGACTGCGTCGCACCGCAAGCCGCACCATATCCCGAAAATCCGGGAAAGGAACCACTTTTTCCTGACCCAGAGTGATACCGAAAAGTTTCATCGCTGTCCTCAGAGGGCGGCATTGGGATGCCTGCCAACCATCAAAAATTGGGGAGGGGAACTTACCAGACCTTTCGGACTTATACTACCTCATAGAGGGAGGGGAACGCAAATATCGTTTGCTCGCCCGCAATGCGGTCCGACCCCACGCGGTCCGCAACGGGCCTTTCCCAGGAGAGGAGCCTCCGTTTTATCGGAACTTTGATCTGCTCTCTATCGTTCCCTCTGAATAGATACGCGCGCCCTCCCGCAGGGGCTGATGAGAAAGGATCGACACGATGACTGCACTCTCTCCTCCCAAAAATTCGTCCGGTAAAGAGGCAAAATCCGTTGCACAAAAGGAAGCGAACGGGGTATCTCTTAACAGAGGATATCCGGCGCCGGCTGCGCTGGCGACACCGACCGATCTGAACCCAAAAGATGTGAAGGCCGTTGTGGAGGCGATCAATCCTCTGGTAGCCGATGCCTTCGCGCTGTATGTCAAGACCAAGAACTTCCACTGGCATCTCTCGGGCAGCCATTTCCGAGACTATCATCTGCTGCTGGACGAACAGGCGGACCAGGTGTTCGCGACCATCGATGTCCTGGCGGAACGTGTGCGGAAGATCGGCGGCACGACGATCCGCAGCATCGCCCATATCGCCGCGCTGCAGACCCTGGAAGACGATCATGACGACTGTGTCACGCCCTATCAGATCGCCCAGAGGTTGATCGCCGACAACAAGGCGATGGCGGCCGCCATGCGCAAAGCCCATGAGATCGCGGACGACAGCAAAGATGTCGCGACGGCCAGTCTACTCGAAGTCTTTATCGATGAGACCGAGCGACGCACCTGGTTTCTCTTTGAGATCAGCCAGGGTGGGGAGCATCATACCCAGTAGTCCGGGTTACCGGAGTACGCGGTAATTTTGCGACAGGATGCAACGTAGTTAACCTATGTGAGGACGTTTTTCAGGCAGAAGCCAACTATTTTCCCGCCAATCACGCCAAGGACGACTCTTTGGCATGATAATTGCTATAGGAAAATATGAGGAGAGCGTAACAACTCACAACCCGAAGGAGAGCCTTGTGCTGTTGAATCGGGCTTGACAGGAATGGAGGTTCCGGACTCCCTTCCGCCCGTTTCCGCCTATCGAGGTTTTCTACTAGAGCGGTTTCGTCGGCTTGTTTCGACGGGGCCGCTCTTCGTTTTATGCTCCGAATTCGCTTTCATTTGTGTCTTAGACTCGATCAGGATAACGTCCTATGCGCGCTGCACGAACCACCTCCTCCCTCCCCAAAGCACCCCGCAAGCCGACACTCAGCCCCACGCGGATTCGCACGTTTCTCGAATGCGCGCTCAAATACCGCTTCGTCTATGTCGATAAGATCGGGAGGTTCTATATGCGCTCCCGAGCGGGCTTCAGTTTCGGCAGCACCCTCCATCATGTGTTGCAGGAGTTCCATGAGGAGGGCGCGACCCACACGCCGGAGGAGATGGTGACGCGCCTGGAGACCAACTGGATCGGCGCAGGCTACGAATCGGCGGAGCAGGAGCAGACGCATCGCGCGGCGGGAGAGCAGATCGTGCAGGCGTACCACGCCGCGCATCAGGAGCGGGCCGAACAGCAGGTCGAGACCTGGGCGACCGAAAAGACGATCACCTGCGATATGGGACGCTTCAAACTCTCCGGGCGCGTGGACCGCATCGATCGCCATGCCGACGGCACGCTGGAGATCATCGACTATAAGAGCGGCCGACAGGAGACGACGTCTGAAGAGGTCGCCGGCAGCCTGGCGATGAATATCTATCAACTGATCCTGCGGCATCTCCACCCCGACGCGCCTGTCTTTGCGACGATCTACTGTCTGCGCTCCGGCGTGCAGGCCTCCTATGCCCTCGAAGGGGAGACGCTGGCCACCTTCGAGCGCGATCTGATCGAACTCGGCCACACGATCCTGGACACCGACTACTCTCCCCTGAGACCAGTGCGCGTCTCCGCCTGCGACGACTGCGATTTCTACTCCCGATGCTCCCGTTTCTGGCGTCAGGCCGCCCATGACAACGACCTCGACACCCCGCATTTCGACGAATAGCACGCCTGCTTTTCCTGTAAATGGCCGCCCGTTCTCTTTCTCAAAAGCTCTATCGAAAGTAGAAATTTCCGCTCGCACGGTGATTTTGGTGCTTTCTGTGTTGACGGGCAGGGGAATATTTGAGTAGAATGATGTTGAGGGAAACAACTATGGATGCAGTTCCAGAAGAGCAGAGCAGGCGCGCGGCACGCCCCAAGGCGGATCGCCGTGTGACCGTGCCGGAGTTTCGCGCGCGCAAAGCGCGTGGCGAAAAGATTGTCATGGTGACCGCGTACGACTATCCTTCGGCTCTCCTGGCGGATCGGGCAGGTGTGGACTGCGTCCTCGTCGGCGATTCGCTCGCCTCGGTTGTGCAAGGCCACTCCACGACGATCCCCGCGACACTGGACGAGATGATCTATCATGTGCGGATGGTGCGACGGGGCGTCTCCCGCGCCCTGCTGCTGGTCGATCTCCCTTTTGGAAGTTATCAGGTCTCTGCCGAAGACGCGATGCGCAGCGCCATCCGACTGTTGAAAGAGGGCGGCGCGGACGCGGTCAAACTGGAGGGCGGCGCTCCGATGGTGGCGACCGTGCGGCGGCTGACCGAGGCCGGAATCCCGGCGATGGCGCACCTGGGGCTGACGCCGCAGTCGATCCATCTGTTTGGCGGACACAAGGTGCAGGGACGCGAGGCGGCGGCGGCGGCGCAGATGCTGGCCGATGCCCAGGCGCTGGAGGCCGCGGGAGCGTTTGGAATGTTGTTGGAGACGATCCCTGCCGCACTGGCGGCGCGGATCACCGCGGAACTCACGATTCCCACCGTTGGTATTGGGGCCGGGCCGGATTGCGATGGCCAGGTGCAGGTCTGGCACGATCTGCTCGGTCTTTTGCCGGGTAAGACTTATCGCCATGCAAAACGCTATGCGGAGTTGGGGGCGGCTGCCGAGGCCGCGCTCCGCGCCTACACTGATGAAGTACGCCAGGGGGCATTCCCCACGAAGGAGCAGAGCCTCTAGCTATGCGAACGTTTCAGCAATTGAGCCCCCTCCGCACCTATTTGCGCGGGATCCGGGAAGAGGGCAAGATGGTCGGGTTTGTACCGACGATGGGCGCACTGCATGAAGGACACCTCAGTCTGGTTCGCCGCGCGAAGGCGGACTGCGATGTCGTGGTCGTTTCGGTGTTCGTCAACCCCAAGCAGTTCGGCGTCGGAGAAGACTTCGAGGTCTATCCACGCCCCCTTGCGCGCGACCAGCAGTTGGCGTCCGAAGCGCAGGCGGATGCGATGTTCCTGCCCTCTGTAGAAGAGATGTATCCCGCTGGCTTTCAGACAGTGGTCGATGTGCCGGGGCTGGGATCTCTGCTGGAAGGCGCGCATCGTCCGGGCCACTTTGCGGGAGTCGCGACGGTCGTGACCAAACTGCTCAACATGGTGCAGCCGCACCGGGCCTACTTCGGGCAGAAGGACTATCAGCAACTCCTGCTGATCGAGCGCGTGGCGCGTGACCTGAACCAGACCGCCGACATCGTGATGGTTCCGACCCTGCGTGAGTCGGACGGACTGGCGATGTCCTCACGCAACGTCTACCTCACCCCGGAGGAGCGGCAGGCCGCCCCTGTGCTCTCCCGCGTCCTCAAACATGCCGAGGCACAGATCCACGCCGGAACTGCCGACCCGCAGACGCTGACCACGGAACTGGCCGCACTGATCGCCGCGGAACCCCTGGCGAAGCCGGACTACATCGCCCTCGTCGATCCGGAGACCCTGCAGCCCGTCCTGAACCTGACCGAAACGCCGGTGCTCATCGCTCTCGCGGTCCGCTTCGGCAAGACCCGCCTGATCGACAACGCCCTCGTCGCTCCCCCCGGCATCACCCTCCCCCGCACCCGCGGCGTCAAGATGTAGCCTTCTCCGCACGGCAGGAGAAACGACATTCCCTGGCGAACAGAGGCTCACTCTTGAGTTTGTAGCCGAGGTGCGTCGTGAACCTGCCCACCGGAACTGTCACCTTCCTCTTTACGGACATCGAGGGATCGACGCGTCTGTGGGACGAGCAACCTGAATTCATGGAATTGGCGCTCGCTCGCCATGATGCTCTCCTGCGCGCTGTTATCGAGCAACACGAAGGCCACGTCTTCAAAACGATCGGGGATGCTTTCTGCGCCGCCTTTCCTACGGCTTCAGGAGCCCTCCGCGCGGCGCTTGTGGCACAGCAGGCATTGCTCTCAGAATCCTGGCCCGAATCCGTCGTTCTCTCTGTGCGTATGGCACTGCATACAGGCGCGGTTGAAGCCCGCGATAACGACTTTTTCGGGCGACCGCTCAATCGTGTGGCACGCTTGCTCGCAGCAGCGCATGGCGGCCAGGTGCTCTTATCACTGCCTACCGAAGAACTGACCCGCGATATGCTGCCCGCTTTCACGAGCCTCAAGGCGTTAGGCGAACATCGTCTACGAGACCTCAGCCGAGTGGAAAGCGTTTTTCAACTCGTCCACCCTGACTTGCCCTCTAACTTTCCTCGGCTAAAATCTCTCGACCACCTGCCCAACAATCTGCCTCTGCAACTGACGTCCTTTATCGGCAGAGAGAAGGAGATAATAGAGGTTAAGCAATTGGGAGAGAAAACCCGCCTCCTGACTCTGACGGGCAGCGGCGGTTGCGGTAAGACACGGCTCGCGTTACAGGTGGCGGCAGATGTATTGGAGCAGTTCGCGGATGGGGTATGGCTGGTCGAACTGGCTTCGCTGACGGACCCTGGTTTGGTGACTCAGACGGTCGCTCAGGCGCTGGGCGTCAAAGAACTGGTGGGACAGGATATCTTACAGACCTTGATCTCGAATCTCTATTCGAAACGGCTGCTCATCGTAATCGACAACTGCGAGCATGTACTGGATGCCTGTGCGCAACTTTCCGATAGCTTGCTGCGCACTTGTCTCAACGTCAAAATCCTAACGAGCAGCCGAGAGGGACTTGGTATTGCAGGAGAGTTGACCTATCGGGTCCCGGCCCTGTCTCTGCCGGGTCGTATGCAGACGATCAGTGTGGAGAGGTTGAGCCGGTACGAAGCCGTGCAGTTGTTTATCGAGCGTGCCCTCTTCCATCTGCCTGCCTTTGCAGTCACTCATCAGAATGCACCCGCACTTGCCTCTGTCTGTTATCGTTTGGATGGCATTCCGCTGGCGATCGAGTTGGCGGCGGCGAAAGTTCGATCACTTACGCTGGAGGAGATCAACACCAGACTCGCCAACTGTTTCCGGCTGCTGACAGGCGGCAGTAGAACGGCTTTGCCGAGGCAGCAGACCCTGCGCGCGCTTATCGACTGGAGTTACAATCTGTTGAGTCCGCAGGAAAAAGTTCTCCTGCTTCGCCTCTCTGTGTTTGCAGGGGGATGGACGTTGCTGGCGGCAGAACAGGTATGTGCGGGTGAGCGTATCGAAGACGGGGAGATATTCGATCTGCTGACAGGCCTGGTGGACAAGTCGCTGGTGATTGCAGAGACATCCGGCGAAGCGACGCGTTATCGTCTGTTGGAAACAGTGCGCCAATATACTCGTGATCGCCTGGTGGAAGAAGACAGAGTGATTACAGTGAGAAGTCGGCACAGAGACTATTTCCTGACGCTGGCGGAAGGGAACTGTTCGGACACGATTTTGGAGGAAGAGCATGATAATCTGCGTCAGGCCCTGACGTTCTGTGAGGAGGAAGCGGACGGAGGTAAGGCAGGACTGCGTCTGGGGGCCGCACTAACTCATTTCTGGAAGGGATGTGGACGCCTGACTGAAGGGCGGGAGCATCTAACGGCTATGCTGTCACATCCTGGGGCGCAGGAGCCTATCAAGGTGCGTGCGGATGTCCTGTATCGCGCAGGGAATTTCGCCTATTTTCATGGCGACTGTTCTTCGGCCCATCCTCTGTATGAAGAGAGTCGGGCGATCTATCAGAAACTGGGGCATCCGAATGATGTTGCCTGGTGCCTCAGGATGTTAGGGATGGTCGTCTATACACAGGGTGATTATGCATTGGCTCATTCTCTTTTAGAGCAGAGTTTAACACTCTTTCGGGAAGAAAAAGATAGATCCGGCATCGCTGACTGCCTCAATAGTCTGGCCCTGGTAGCTAAGAATCGGGGCGACTATGCTTTGGCCCGTTCTCTGCAAGAGGAGGGCCTGACTATCCAGCGTGATTTCCGGGATAAGTTCGGTATCGCCGATGGCCTCAACAATCTGGGCCTCCTTGTCTATAGCCAGGGGGATTACGTCTTGGCTCGCGCTATGCACGAGGAGGCCCTGGCTCTTCGACGGGAATTAGGGAACAAGAGAGGCATCGCCGCCTCGCTCTCTAACCTCGGGATCGTGGCTGCTACTCAGGGCGACTATGCTGTGGCCCGTTCGATGCAAGAGGAGAGTATCACGATCTATCGGGAGGTGGAGGATAGATTGGGGATGACTTATCCGCTCCACTATCTGGGAGAGGTGGCGAAAGAACAAGGCGACTACGCCTATGCCCGTAATTTGCAAGCAGAGAGTTTGAGGATACGCTGGGAGTTGGGATATCGGCGAGGCACGATCTACTGCCTCGAAGCATTTGCCTCGCTTGCTTTCAAAGAGGAGAATCAGGCGCGCGCAGTCCGACTGTGGGGAGCCTCTGCAGCCTTGCGTGAAGCCCTCGGCTCCCTCTTGCTGCCGGATGAGCGTGAGAATCTGGAAAGGGAGTTAGCGGCTGTACGGAAGACATTGGACGAATCGATCTATGCCGCACGGTGGGAGGAGGGCCGTGCGATGACCTGGGAACAGGCGATAGCGGAAGCACTGTGGGAATAGCAGACATCACAATATTCCGACCGTAGAATGTTTGAGGTGAAAGGAAGAAAGATGGTTCAAGAACAGTCGATCTTAGACTGGAAACACGATGGAGTTCGCGTCGTAAAAGCTGGCCAGCTCGATACCAATACCCCGCAGACGCCGGGGATGAACCGCGCGGCGGCAATCAACTATGCTCGGGTAGGGGCCGAGAAACTATGGGCGGGAACGGTGACGATCCATCCCAACGCCAAAACGGGCGCCCATCATCATGGCGAAATCGAGAGCGTCATCTATGTCGTAAAGGGGCGGGCGCGGATGCGCTGGGGAGCCGCGCTGGAGTTTGTGGCGGAAGCCGAACCGGGCGACTTCATCTATGTGCCGCCGTTTGTGCCCCATCAGGAGATCAACGCCAGCCCGGACGAGCCTCTGGTGTGCGTGATCGTGCGCAGCGGCCATGACCCGATCGTAATCAACCTCGACATTACCACCGTCGAACCGCCCGAAGAGGTGCGCTGGATCGAGCCAGGACACCCCGATGGATAGACGGTATTTGTAAACGCGCGAAGAAGCTTTGACCCTAATGACAAAGTCTGTCGTTGTGCAGATGTATTCTTAATATCGTTACGTTATAATGGCACGACATTGCTTGATCGTTGGGATTATCGAAGAAATCGGGAAATATGCTCGTATACGAAAAACCTGTACGCACATTGATGCGTGATATGATAGAAGATTTGCACCTCTTACCGGACCAAGTGATAACCCGGCAACAGGTAATCGCCTGGTTCCACAAACTATACCCAAAAATCAAAGCCAGAACTGTTGCAGAACACTTGACCCGTGCTTCTACAAATGCTCCGTCCCGCCTCCACCATAAACTGAAACCCGATGGATCAGACGATCTTTTCTTTAAGATCGACGTGAACAGTTACCGAGTGTATGTGTCACTTACCGATCCCACACCGATCACTTTTCCACTGCTGGGTAAGGAAGATGAGGTAATGATGCAATCATTGGGCCTTGATCCTCGTGTTGCTGCTGAACTGCAACTTATCTACGATCGCCTTGACGCTGAAGAGAAATTGCCGTCGAACGCCCAATTGGATGCTGCCTACGGTGTCTTTCAAAGTCGTTTCAGCCCCGATAGGCTTCAGGGAATGGATGGCGAAGATCTTCTCCTTCATATGCACTCCCGCGGGGATAGCAGCAGTCTTGTGTATTGGCTGGAGTTCAAAAACGATGAGGAGTTTCAGACCCGCCTCATGGGCAGTATTGCGGGTGGAAATGCGCACAAATTCGGCCTCTTTTTCCGGCAGGAGAAATCGGCGTGGATAAGCGGAACTGCTCAGAACCCGAAAGAGATATCGCTGGCAGAGGCCATTGCAATTGCGCATAAACAGAGAGACGAACTCGTGGCAGGGGCTGAACTGCTAGCACGGCTGCCTGCGCAGGCAAATGATCAAGACTATTTGAACGTTCAGGCGCAAATGAATGAAGTCGCTCCTACCGTTGGAGATTCAGCTTGGGGACATAAATATTTTAGCCTGCTCTTCCCCGAGAAAGTAGACAATTTTCACAGTCCCGACTACCAACGCTTTCATCTAATCAGACTGCTCCAAACCCCGCCTGCAAGTAAAGGACGATATGTCAATGGCGGGCGCTTTGTCGCAGCAGCAACAGAACTTGGTATGCGGATGAACACACTCAACTCTGTAATCAATGAGCGAGACAGCGGCAATCCCTATCGCTATTGGCGTATTGGAACGACCGAGGGGGCGAGTGGTCCTAGTCAATGGGAAGAGATGAAGCGAGGAGGCTATATTGCGATTGGCTGGGATGCAATTGGGGACCTGTCGGAGATACGTTCCAACCCTGACAACACACAGCGAAAGTCAGCGATTAGAGATCTGCTTCTCGAACACCGCTCTGATAAGTATCTCACCTCCGGATCGGCGGGAAATGCTGTAGGGCATCTTCATCGTTTTCTCATGGACATCCAGGAGCACGACCTCATTCTGGCGGCAGATGGTGCAAAGACACTGGGAGTGGGCCGTGTCGGCGGTCCCTACTACTATGCGTCGGAAGGTAGATTTCGTCACCGTCTGCCAGTGGATTGGCTTTCGCTGGATTTGTGGAGTATGCCGGATCATGAACATCTGTTGAGCACAGTAGGTCAGTTGGGAAAGTTCCCTGCTAACCTGGTGGAAGCTGAAAGCCGGATTCTGGGCGCGCAGGCTCCTCCAAGGGAACAACTGCAATCTATTACTCCGGCTGTGCCCAGCCTCACTGGTATTCCTGCGCAGATCAGCAAGATTCTTGAGCGTAAAGGTCAGATGATCCTGTTTGGCCCACCGGGGACAGGAAAGACGCACTGGGCAGAGATTGCTGCGCGGGAACTCGCATCGCGTTCCTGGTTCCAAAAAGCGTTCGATCAACTTTCTGAAACCGAGCGCGGGATGCTCGTGGGGACAGAGCAGCAACCGCTTGGGGCGATACGGACATGCAGTTTCCATCCCGCCTACGGTTATGAAGATTTTTTGGAAGGGTATCGGCCCGAATCGGTAGACGGCAGAATGGTCTTCCAATTGCGTAACGGGATCTTCAAGCGGCTGTGCGAGGACGCCGCCGCGCAGCCCAATCGCGATTTCTTTCTTATTATCGACGAAATCAACCGGGGAGACATCCCCCGTATCTTCGGCGAGCTCCTGACGGTTATGGAGAAGAACAAGCGCGGAAAGTGTGTCTTGCTCCCCCTCACCGGATCTGCCTTTCGTGTGCCGCCGAATGTGCGGATCATCGGTACTATGAATACGGCCGACCGTTCGATCGCACTCCTGGACGCGGCTCTGCGTCGCCGTTTTGGGTTCCTGGAGTTAATGCCCGACAGCAAAGTACTGGGGCAGGCGCGCATAGGCGCTTTACCACTGCGTCCGTGGTTCGACGCTTTGAACGAGAACGTTGTGCGGCACAGTGGGCGGGATGGACGTAACTTGCAAATCGGCCACTCTTATCTGCTCTCCGACACAGGGCAGCCTCTCTCCGACATCCTGAGCTTTGCCTCCGTGCTCGCCGAAGACATCATTCCGCTGCTTCAGGAATACTGCTATGAGGATTATGCGACCCTGGAACTCATACTAGGCAACAGTCTGGTCGATAAAGTCAGACAGCGCGTTCGTGCGGAGTTATTCTCGTCAGGCAATGGCGACGAGTTGATCCAGGCGGTCCTTGCCCATTATCCTAATCTTACGACCTATACTGCGGTGACCGAGGGCGAGAATGGTGAGGGGGATACGATTCTGGAAGAGGAAGACCACGCGGAGGCCGGTGACGAAGAGAGCGATGTCATGGATCAGCTACCGGGAGTGGTTGTGGGATCGAACCCATGAATGGTTTGAGTGACGGGATCACGATGGTGAAAACCGTGAAGGTCCAAGAGTGGGAGAGCTTCCCGAAAGAGGCAGGGAAGACGCTTGCCGGGGTCTTTCTTCCGGAAGATCCTGCCATCAGGGATGCTGTCACGAAGCTCTCTCGGTATAAAAAGCTTCACATCGAGGAACTGCGCCACGGAATACGGGTTCGTGCGACCTCATGGGTCGGTAGGATCACGTTAGGCGACTTGCAGATCTCTGTCGAGCCGAAGATAACAGGAATGCCTCTGCTGCGACTGCTTCGATACGCTTACGGCTTACGGAAACTCGATCTGCACGGAAAGTCTTCTTACGACGTGGAGTCGCTCTCCTTTCTCGATCTGCTCATACATCAACTTGCTGCCGAAACCGAAGAGCTGATGCGGCGTGGTTTGCGGCGGGCGTATGTGCGACAGGATGCCTACCTGGCAGTTCCACGTGGCAGACTGGACGTGCAGCGGTATGTGCGCGACGCCGCGACGGTAACGACAGCCTTGCCGTGCAGTTTCCATCCGCGTACGGAAGATACTCTGCTCAACCAGGTGTTGCTGGCAGGGGTGCGACTGGGAAGCCGACTGACTGCCGACCCTATGCTGCGCGCTACGCTTTCAAGCCGATGTCGTACGTTGGAAGAAGAGATCAGTACCGTCCGTCTCGACTGGTCTCTGTTGCAGCGTGTGCGCCAGGGGATGTCGCGCCTCACTCATGCCTACGACTCCACTCTGGCTCTGATTGAGATGCTCATGGGAGCGCAGGGAGTGAGCCTGGAAGGGGAAGCCAACTCCATTGCCGTTCCAAGCTTCCTGTTTGACATGAACCGATTTTTTCAGGCGTTGCTGTCGCGGTTCCTTTCGGAGAACCTGACCGGCTTCACCGTAAAGGATGAGCATATTCTGCGTGGGATGATGACCTACGATTCGCAGCACAATCCGCGCCATCAAAGTTCGCCTGCACCAAGACCGGATTTTGTTGTCCTACAAGCCGACAAAATAGTGGCCGTACTGGATGCCAAATACCGCGATCTCTGGGAGACACCCCTCCCTCGGGAGATGCTGTACCAGCTTGCAATCTATGCGTTGAGTCAGCGGGAGCGACGTGTCGCCACTATTCTCTACCCGACCTTGAACGCCTCTGCCACGGAGGCTCATGTTGTTATCAACGATGCTGTGGAGGGAAGACGTACAGGGCGGGTAATCCTGCGGCCCGTCAATTTACATCTGTTCGAGCCTATGTTGACAGACCCGTCGCGCACCAAGGAACGCCACACTTTTGCGAGCCGATTGGTTTTTGGAGAAAGAAGCGACACAAAAGGTGGTTTGGAGCCTTGACAGGCAGGCGTGTTTTGAGTATAATTGATCGTGTTGAGGGGGATGCAGTCCCCTTCGTTTGTTGAATAATCCCCGTTAGCTCAATGGCAGAGCGTTCGGCTGTTAACCGAAATGTTGATAGTTCGAGTCTATCACGGGGAGTTTTGACCGCTCGCACCAAAGGCCGCAGAGATAATCTGTGGCCTTTTGCACATTTACCTCCTGCCTTCCATAACCATCAATGAGGCTCTCGAAGCCACCAACCTATGATCCGCTGCCGGTTGGGCGTTCAATTCGCTCACATGGCTGTTCTTTTGCCCATCGCAAAATAGCTCCCGACAATGCTGCACAATAGTTGGCAAACTGGCGAAGAGGCTGATCGTTCCCTCGTTTTGTAATTCCACTCATTAACTTCCCAAACCCCCTGATACCTCGACTTTCTGCGTTCCTTCCTTGCGCCTCTAGAAAGAGGGGCGCAGGATGCCGCCCCTGCACTCGACTCTGCGGCTTTTGGACGGAAGTTTGACAGCATGGAGGGCAACCTCTATAATGGAAAAGAAGCGAATTAATGCACCCTTACCATCCCATCGTTCCCACGGAGCTTGCACCAAAGTCCACTCAGGCCGGGAATTCAGACGTCAGGCGACAGAAACCACTCATGCCTCGCTTTCTCATGCACTGGGCTGCCGTTCCAGCCCTCCTATTGAGTGTTCTCTTCCTCTGCATCGGAGGAGCGCCTCGCTCCGTCTTGATCCAGCAGGTGGTCGGCGCGGTTTTGGCGGCGAGCGCCTCTGTCCTCGCCGTCCGGATACGCCGTACAAGTCCACCGGATGCGGGCCACTGGCTCGCTCTGACCCTGGCTGCCTGTTTGTTTCTGCCTTTATGCTTCGGTACAGGGGCGAGTCCTCACCGCTGGCTTCCTCTGGGGGGGATTCGCCTGTATGTCGCTCCCGTTGTCCTGCCGCTCTCTTTATTTTTGATGGGCGTGTCTTCTGGCACCGCAATGATCTCCCTTCTGTCTGGTGCTATCATCGCGGCGGCGCTCTTGTTTCAGCCTGATGCCGCGCAACTGAGTGCGTTCGTGGCGGCGCTGTCCGTCATTTTGGTGAACTCATCCTGGCGTCTTGCGCTTCGTCTGGGTCTGTTTGCGCTTCTGCTTTGTTGCACCGTGGCCGCCTGGCGCGTGCCCGATCCGCTTGCCCCGGTGCGCTATGTGGAGGGCGTGTTCCGTCTTGCCGCCGAGGTGTCTCCTGTTGCCCTGCTGGCTGCTGTCGTCTCCGCGGCCCTCCCTGTTCTCGGACTGGTAGCGTTTGCGCGCTCGACCGAATCCAATGCGCCCCTCGCGGTCGCCGCTTACTATACCACGCTTTTTGCACTGGCTCCCTTCCAGGTCACGCCCGTTCCTCTGCTGGGATTTGGCTTCGGGCCGATCCTGGGCTACTTCCTCGCAGCCAGTCTCGTCGCGAGGTCGGGGGCACGGAATACGGCGAATCCCCTCCCTTTGTCGCCGGATCCTTAGTGAGGGCATGACCAGCCTTGCTGCCCGGTGGAACGACAGGACGAGAACGTCAATTTCAGACATTTAGCGCCTGGAAAACTCGGTGTATAATCCTGATTCCCGTTCTCTGTTCCAAGGCTACTCAGACCCCAAGGACAATGTCGGTCAAGCATCAGAAAGCGAGTAAACATGAAATTCCGATGTACTCCCAACAGATCGTTAGCATCCTTGTGCCTGCTATTCTCATGAGGAAAGGAAACAACCCCATGAAGGTGAGAACTCGCTGGGTCCCGTCGTTGGCCGTACTCCTCGCGACCACATCCGCAATGGCACAAGGATGGCAACCAGATTCAGGGCAAAACCAGGTCCCTATTTGGAGTGGAAGAATACCGAATGCTCTTTCTGAATCCGGCCCTGAAAAAGTGACGCAGATCACGGACTCGCTCGTTGCCGGCAAGCCCTGGATCGCAGTAACAAATGTTTCTCGACCGACCATTACGGTCTATCCTCCGAAATCAACGAACACGCATACCGCGGTCCTCGTGTTTCCTGGAGGGGGTTATAAGGTGTTAGCCATGGACCTCGAAGGAACCGAGATCTGCAACTGGCTCACCTCAAAAGGAATTACTGCCGTGCTAGTGAAGTATCGCGTTCCGACGCCCAAGGTTGGCAAGTACGGTGAATCCGTTCAAGCCCTTCAAGACGCACAGCGAGCCCTGAGCCTGGTGCGCTCTCGCGCTTCGGATCTCTATATTGATCCCCAGAAGATCGGAGCCATTGGGTTCTCTGCGGGCGGGCATCTCGTGGCTGCACTCAGCACACGCTATAATCAGCGGAGTTATGCCTCGCAGGATGCCATCGATAAGGTCAGTTGTCGCCCGGATTTCGCCATCGCCCTCTATCCGGGCCATCTGTCCTCCTGGCACCCGGATGATCCGCAATCACACGTAAACCCTACCGATCTCACTCTCAACCCGAAGATCACCGTTACGAAGGGCACGCCACCGACGTTCCTCGTTCAGGCGGAAAACGATCCAGTCGATGATGTGAGGAATTCGCTGTCGTATTATCTGGCGTTGAAGAATGCCAAAGTTCCCGCAGAATTGCACTTGTACGCGGAGGGTGGGCATGCCTATGGACTAAGGCCAAGCTCCAAGTCAATCACACAGTGGCCGTCTCTGGTCGAAAAGTGGCTGAGAACCATCAGAATGATTCCATGATTACCCTTGCAGTGGTCTTCCCCCATTTTCATAGACAATCGGTTAGGAAACGATTTCTTACATGCGTATATATCTGGTGTCCGAGCCCGATGGAGAACCTACCTGATAGAAATAAGAAGGAGGAACAAATTGGAACCAAATGGATTCATCGGTTGAAAGTCGATACGTCAGAAAAGGCAAAAATGCTCGCTCTTCTGGAAAATCCGCGCGATGTTGCCGATAGTCTCGTACCTCCTGACGCTCGCCTGCTCGAATGTATTTTCGATGATTTCTGCACCCTCCATCAACTTCGTCTTTGGCTCCGTAAAAATTCTGTGCCGTGCTTCGTCTGGCATGAACAGGTATATCTGATGTAACCATTGCGATAGAAACCATCCCGGACTAAATCAAAGTGGATCAGGTTCAGAATTCTATGGCTTGAACAACTTCAGGAATACATTTTCCGGCGTGGAAAAGGAAAGTGGGATTTCCAGTACGCCTGGATTTGTGGGACCTATTCTAGTTCGGGGAGTTTTGACCGCTCGCACAAAAGGCCGCAGATACTATCTGCGGCCTTTTGTGTATCTACCCTGCTTGCCTGGATTTCGGAATGGTATAATGGAACCAGGGGACCGTGTCCTGCCGATTGGGAGGTGTGACATGACCAGGCGAGAGACAATACAAGAGAAGCCAATGGAAAACCTTGGAGGTCCTCCTCCACAACAATTGCAGAATGAAACCAGGTCTGACCTGGGCGATGACCATCCGCTCAACGATATTATTGAGACGCATGAGGGAACTGTGTGGGAGCGGATACGCGAGAATATCAAGCGAAACCGAAAGCAAGCCAATGAAGAGTACGCGAAAGAGACGGAATAAGTGTATCTTGTCGATACTGGTATTATCGTTGACTGAGACAGAGGATGGTAAGCGCCGATGGCCAACCCAGGAGGAGGGAGTCCGAAAGGGACAGGAGATGAGCAAGCGTCTGAAAGCAGGAGATCCGCTCTACACCCGCGCGCCTTTTTAGCGATGGATAAGTTTTGAGTATTTTGATGGTGAAC
>Ga0070658_10001146_pt1 | contig 22607 bp, 20 predicted proteins | sample KBSC13metaG_FD_64664 | JGI IMG/M metagenome (GOLD analysis project Ga0070658, IMG submission 64664) | Corn rhizosphere microbial communities from Kellogg Biological Station, Michigan, USA - KBS C1-3 metaG | ecosystem: Host-associated > Plants > Roots > Rhizosphere > Soil ...
TTCTGGCAACTGGGCCATCGCATCCGCGATGTCGTCGCCGGGCCGGACGGCGCGCTCTGGCTGATCGAGGATGAAACGAACGGACGGCTGCTGCGTCTGGCTCCTAAGCCATAAGGGAGGAGCCTATCCTAGTGAACAGGCCTTTTTCGGCTGAATTGGCATTGGCAAAACACTGACTGTACAGGGACGACCAGCGGCCTAGCCGGCGACTATACGATCTTGAAAAGAATCTTTCTGGATTGCCACTATGCTGAATGAGACCAGTAAGGTCACTACGCCGCCGACGAGCAGCCATTTGGATTCACAGCTGGCCCTCGACGTTCATCAAGATTCTCACGTGAACCGTAAAGGGCGCTTGCAAGCGCCGATTACCTTGTCAAAACGCTCATTTCTGAACGCTTCTTGCGGAAGCCGCTCTCTTTGTTAATGCTTAGCTGATGATGCGTCGCGTATATCTCTCGCCCCTTGGTGTGCTAATATCCTGGGCGCAAAATTTTCTGGCGCTCAGTCGACGGCCGTTCATGATCTATGGGTATTTTGATCGCGTCAGCAAACAGCGCCGCAAATTCACGCGAGTCAGTTCCACCGCGATCATTAGCCATCGTGAGGCGGTATCTATAGGCGATCACGTGTGGATCTCACATTATTCAATCATTGATGGAAGTTTCGGTGTCGCGATTGGGCACGGATGCCAGATTTGCGCATGGGTGGGAATATATTCGCACGGAAGCCAGAATGCCCTTCGATTGCATGGAGAAGAGTATATCCGGATCCCACATAGTGATCGACACGGTTACGCTCGTGGTGCCGTAGAGATTGGGGATTATACTTTCATTGGTGCTCACGCGACGGTGCTGCCTGGCGTCAAAATCGGCAAGGGAGCTTTAATTGCTTCCGGCGCAGTCGTCGCCAAAGATGTTCCTGATTTCGCCTTCGCAATCGGATCCCCGGCAAAGGTTGTCGGCGATACGCGGGAGCGCGACCAAGCTTATTGGCACCATCCGGAAGTGCAGAGATCTTATTTCGACCGCCGGGGAATGGAAGCTTGGCTAAAACTCCAGACCATGCAATTCCCAGATCCCAAATAGCAGAGCAAAACAGCCGCGCGCTGCTCACGCCGGCTCTTGCCAGTCAATCTTCGTTGACAGTATTATCCGAAGCTGGCAACCATCCGGCGACGGCGCATCGCCGTGCCAACAAGCCCGAAACCGGCTACCATAAAAGCCCAGTTGATGGGTTCTGGAACAGCCGCCGGCGAGTTCTCGGGGCTCACCTCGCGTGAGCCTTCCATGAAGGCCCAAAGGTTCATGTCGGCATAATCCGAGCCACTATTGGGAACATCCCATGAATAGTCGAAATCGTCGAGCATATTCCAACTGGAGTCCCAATGGGCGCCATACGCCCACCCGACCATTCCCCCGGAACCGGCATAAGCGCCGAAGATAATATCCCGGTTGGGCGCGCTGCCCATGATTGTAGCGTCATCCGTCCAACCCTGCGGAGTTATCGGCGTCAAACGCGATAAGAGATCGGCTACGTCCGAGGAGGCTGCGAGTTGAAACCCCGAGCTCGAGACGGCGGCAACCATCTGGTCCGTGCTTTTGTTGAAGAAATTATCCAGGCGCAGCCAAGTGCGCCCAGTCGTTTCATCGACAAAGGTACCGAATCCGCCAACGTTCCCGTTAGCGACCACCTGTGCATGGGCAGACACCCCCGCAAGCAGAAGCATCGCTCCTGCGATCAGCTTTTTCATGGTCCCCATCTCAATTACCCCACGGAACTAAACTTATCTTAGCAGAGCGGTCCATACCTGCCAACCGCACAAATATTGTGAGTAAGTGACTGCCAAGTAAAGACTCTCTATTTTTCGCAAGTTGCGCTCAAGGAATCAACTCAAGGGATGTGATTCGCTGAGGTGTCGTGAGTGCTCCGAGTCGAATGACCACCGGCCGCGGCCGTTCGGTGCGTGCCGTCAGTCAAGCCGGGACCAACATTGTTACGCGACTTGTGCCTCATCGACGGCGTGCCGCACCCCGAACTTCTGGTACGTTTGGAGGCCTATTGCAGGCTGTTCAGATACCATTGATAAGTTTGCTTCACGCCTTCTTCCAAGCCAATCGACGCGCGCCAGCCAAGGCTCTCCAGTTTGCCGGAATCGACCAGCTTGCGCGGTGTGCCATCAGGCTTGGTCGGATCGAGTTCCACCTGTCCCCGAAAGCCCACCACCCGAGCAATCAGACGCGCGAGCTCGCCTATTGATATCTCGGAGCCACTTCCGACGTTTACAATTTCTAGTCCCGAATAATTCTTCGCTAAGAATACGAGCGCATCGGCCAGGTCATCCACGTGCAAAAACTCTCGCAGTGGCGTTCCGCTTCCCCAAATCATGAAATCCTTGGCTGACTTGGTTTTTGCTTCGTGGGCCTTTCTGATTAGTGCGGGAAGTACATGGCTCGACGTGAGGTCAAAATTGTCATAAGGGCCGTAGAGATTTGTTGGCTGCACAGAAATAAAGTCACAGTCATATTGCTTGCGATAGGCTTGGCAAAGTTTGATTCCCGCAATCTTTGCTACTGCATACCACTCGTTTGTAAGTTCCAAGGGACCGCTGAGTAGTGCGGTCTCTTTGATCGGCTGCTCAGCGAACTTGGGATAGATGCACGATGAGCCTAGCATTACCAGCTTCTCGACGCCAGCAGTACGAGCTGCATCGATAATGTTCGCCTCGATCATGAGGTTATCGTAAAGAAACTCACCTGGGCGGCTATCGTTAGCGTGGATGCCGCCGACCGTCGCTGCCGCGACAAAGATCAGATCCGGCCGATTTTCTCGCACCCATGCATTGACCGCATCCTGACGGCGCAGATCAAGATCGGCACGAGGGGGGGCGCTCAGGAGATGGCATGGCTCCTCGCTGATACGACGCATTAGCGCGCGCCCAACCATTCCACGTTCGCCGGCGACCCAGATGCGACGGCCCTCTAAGGAAAACGCAACCACGATCTGTACTGGCTCCCCTTCAGCCCGGCGCGTGCTGGTGAAAGTTGCGGTGCATGGATTCGCGTTCAACGGCCCGCAGGTCGGAGTCCATCATCTCCGCAACCAAGGCCTCGAAGGTGGTCGTGGCCGACCACCCGAGCTCGGCCTTCGCCTTCGATGGGTCACCCACCAAAATGTCCACTTCGGTCGGCCGGAAATATCGAGGATCAATTTGAACCAACACCCTCCCAGTGTCGGCGCATCGCCCGCGCTCGCCCGCGCCTTTCCCTGTCCATTGGAGCGTCACGCCAACATGCGCGAACGATGCCTCGACAAACTGCCGTACCGTCCTCGTCTCCCCCGTAGCCAGCACGAAATCGCCCGGGGAATCGTGTTGTAGGATTCGCCACATACCTTCGACGAAATCACGAGCATGCCCCCAGTCACGGCGCGCGTCCAAATTCCCGAGCCACAGCTTGTCCTGGACGCCGAGATAAATCGCCGCGACAGCGCGCGTTATCTTTCGCGTTACAAACGTCTCGCCGCGGACGGGGCTTTCGTGGTTGAACAGGATGCCGTTGCTGGCGAAGAGCCGATAGGCTTCTCGATAATTCACCGTGATCCAATAGGCGTACAGTTTGGCCGCTCCGTATGGAGACCTCGGATAAAAGGGCGTACTTTCTCTCTGCGGGACCTCCTGCACCAGCCCGAACAGTTCGGACGTCGATGCCTGATAGAACCGGACCTTCTCCGTCATACGGAGGATCCGTATTGCTTCCAGTAGCCGCAAGGTTCCCAAGCCATCGGCGTTCGCCGTATACTCCGGCGTTTCGAAACTCACCTGCACGTGGCTTTGTGCCGCCAAATTATAGATTTCGTCTGGTGCGACTTCTTGCACGATCCTTATGAGATTTGTGGCGTCTGTCATGTCACCGTAGTGGAGATGCAGACTGGCGCCGCTCTCGTGCGGGTCTTGATAAAGGTGATCTATGCGCGCTGTGTTGAAAGAGGAAGAGCGCCGCTTTATGCCATGAACACAATAGCCCTTAGCCAGCAACAGCTCGGTCAGATATGCGCCGTCCTGACCTGTAATGCCGGTTATGAGAGCTGTCTTTGCCACGCTGCTTCCAAATGTCGCCTAATAGGTAAGCACTGTTCGGGAATTGCGCCGGGTTATGAACGACCCGCCCGGTGCGATTGACCAGCGGATGCCCGATCTTGATGGGGCGGGCAAGAGGCGGCGTCTCGTTGTTCGGGCGCACGAGCGCGCTGTCTCTGGGCGACGATGCTCGCCTTGCGCAGGAACTCCGTGCCATTGTACCTGCCGCGTCGACGATGAAGCAGCCCCGTTCGATCCTCGTATTTCGCCCCGCAGGGCTTGGCGATTTCGTAATGAGCGCGCCAGCCTTCCGCGCTCTTCGTCTGCGCTTTCCCGACAGTCGAGTCTTGCTTTTGACTATGCACTCGTCGACCCGGGCCGCTGCCGACAAGGTGGCTGCATACGCGGGCGGTGCGACCAAGGCACCTTGGGCAGAACTTCTCGTGCCGCATCTGATAGATGAGGTAGTTACGATCGCCGCCCCACGAACGCCATTAGCCTTATGGGCCGCGTGGCGTGCATTGCGTGGCCGTCATATCGACCTGATCGTTCCGATGATCGACCTTGGCACGTCATGGCCTCGGCGCCTCAAGAAAATGTTGTTCTTGGCGATGCTTGCCGGCCCAGTGCGCCAGATTGGCTGGCGCATGCGCGGCACGGTCCCTCGCGACCACCGTAAACGGCGCAACCTTGCTTTGGGCCATCATGTGCACGGACCGATGCAGTTTTTGCAGGAATTGGGCGAGCCAATGCTTTCTCAAGACGCCGAAGTAGTTTTCGATTTGCGCCCGAGCGCCGAAGCCGAGGGGTGGGCCGGGCGTTGGCTAACGGCTCTAGGAGAGGGAGCAAGGCTCATTGCGATCGCGCCGGGGGCCGCTCAACCACACAAGGACTGGCCGATCGACCGGTTCGTGGCTGTGGCCCGGGCGCTACTGGCAGTGGATAGGCACATCCACGTCGTCGTCATGGGGAGCAGCGCGGAAAACAACAAGGCTGCCGCCCTCGTAGCGCTGGATCCGCAGCGGATAAGTTCTGTTTGCGGGATCACAGTCGATCATTCTGCAGCTCTGTTCGCCCGGTGCGAGCTTGTGGTTGGCAACGATGGAGGAGCGGTGCATCTGGCCGATGCTATGGGAGCTAAGGTAGTCTCGATCGTACCTGGTCTTGAGGTGCCGAATTCGATCGAACCTTGGCATAACCAGCACCGCGCCGTCCGTCATCCAGTTCCCTGCGCTCCGTGTTACAGCTTCACGTTTTGCCCGGAAGGGCACAACCGCTGCATGCTTGAGCTTCCTCTTCAGCCGGTTCTCGACGCCTGTTGGCAGGCGCTGGCGGAAACATGAGGGATATGTCTCGCAGCTGTTCCCCTATCGGGGATGAAGGCGGCGACGAACTTGTTGGGACGCGGCGTTGAATGCCGCTAGCGGTGTATCATCGTCGCGGTCGTCTGGCTCTATGCGACTGTGAACGCGGGATTGCACCCGATTTTGAACCCGGGAATCGACACGCGCGAGGGGCCAGATACGACCGTTAATCTCGCCGCGCGTCTTGCGTTCGCCGGTCCGGCCGACCACCGACGTCGCCACGCCACCGCCGCGCTGTACCTGCGCCATGAGCGGAGATGAAATCGCCAGCATGGCTAGCGACAGCGCCGTTCCTAACCGACAGGATCTTGAAATACTCTTCAACATATCCTCACTGACCGCCTGACTCTTTGTCCAGCGGCGACACTAATATCTCCTCAATCTGGCCTGACACCCCCGCAGCGAGTTCCGATGCAGGAGCGACCAGCGTCAGATATTGTAGGGTACACCCCTGCGGCACACGGACTTCCTTGGCAGACCTCGCGATCGACTTCAGTGACGGCCCGAGTGGCAAGCGAACGAGTTCAGGCCCGTTGCGACAAACTAATCGCCAATACGGCTGTGCATCTGTCGTGGAGGCGTTGGCGCTTCCGCGGCTCGTCAGGAGATAGCGTCCAGGCGGGAGCACTTCCATCTGCATGAGTACAATTCCCCCAACGCTCGGCGGAAGCGCGAAGTCGACCACCTCGCCCCCGGCAGAATTGCCGATCGAGACTGAAATTCCTGGCGTTGTGCTGGCCACCCAATCGAACGGTGCGCCATCGAGCGTCCGCAGACTAAAATGGGGATCACGCGAGAAGCGGCGGTCGGCCCCGCCTCTTGCGGAGGAATAATAATCCCACGCTTCTTCGATAAGGTTGCTGGCGACCAATACAGCAACCAGCTGCGCGTCCGCGCCATCTGGGAACGGCACCGCGGCCTGATGCAACTGGCGGAAAAAGGCCAAAGTCGCTTGCGGCGAGGAGGTATTCCGCGCAGCATAACGAATATACTCACTCCCCCAGCGCGGACGCCGTACTAGCGTCTGGGTGAGCGCGGCCCGAACGGCGGGGTAGCTGGTAGCGCGCGACAAAACCGGAAACATGAGTTCCGACGAACGCGGCGACGTGCGCAGTGCTATGTCATAGTTTCGCACGGCAGCTGGAATATCATTTGCGCTAACTGCGTCTTCGATTGCCCAAAGCTGCAATCTAAGATCGCGCCGCGACAGGCGCTGCGCATAGGCCAATGCGTGACGGGCTGTTACGGTATCCCCACGCAGGTCAGCATTTATTCCGAGTGTCGTGACCGCTTCCACAGCGAGGGGGTTATGCAACAGCGCTTCACGGGCAAGAAGGTCGGATTCATCACGTTCCCCTGGACTCGCGTCGGCGCGGGAGAGATCCTGCGAGAAAAGCCCGCTGATTCTTCCATCATCGGATGCGAGCGCATGCGCAAGCTCTGGTGAACGACCGAGCACCACCCACGCAAGGGTATGTGTGAGCGATTGGTAGGCACATATCCCGGCAATCGCCACTCCGCCCAGTCGCCATGCCCGGCCGCGAGACCGGGGCCTAACCGCTCCGGCCAGGGATGAACTCATTTCAGGATCTTGATGCGGGCCCGCTCGTCTCGCCCGTAGCCATAACCGTAATCATAGCCGTAGCCGTAATGCGCCTTGTTGGCGTCGAACTTCATCAGCACCGCGCCGAAGATACGCGCGTTGGCCGACGCGAGCCGCCCGATGGCCGACTTTACCAGGCTCGACCGTATACGATGAGATTCGACCGCGAAGACGACGCCTTCCACCCTGCTTGCGATTAGTGGTGCATCCGCCAGTCCCATTACCGGCGGAGAATCGATTACGACATGATCGTGGGTTTCGAGCAGGCGCGAAATCAGCAGTGACAACCGCCCTCCCGTGAGAAGCTCCGCCGCGTTGGGCGGAATCGGACCCGCCGACATCGCCGTAAAGCCCAAATCGGTCATGTTGAATGTCAGAGCATCGACATCGTCATCACCGGCAAGGAAATTACTGAGACCCCTAATATGCGGTACTCCGCCAAGCTGATGTATCGACGGGGATCGCATGTCGCCATCAACGAGAATGACCTTGCGGCGGGACCGCGCGAGCGTGGTTGCGAGAGCCAAAGCCGTGGTTGACTTGCCCTCGGCAGGTCGAGTGGACGTGACGGAGAAGGAGCGCGGCGCGCCATGCTCGGTGGTGAAAGCGAGATTGGTTTGCACAGCGAGATACGCGTCAACAAGATCGGACTTGCGGTCAAGCAATGCCTCCATGGGGGTGCCGGTCGCGAGCTTGGGAACCGAGCCTAAAAGAGGCAAGCCGATACGCTTTTCCACTTCCGCCGGATCGGCGATAGCCTCGTCCGTCTGTTCGAGTATGGCGGCCAGAAGTGCGCCGATGCCAGCCCCTCCCAGCAAGGCCATCGCCAGATTCAGTAAAAGCCGCGGGCTCGACGGCCTTTTTGGGGGGGCAGCGGGGTCGACAATAGATATGTTGTTCACGCCGACGCCACCCGCAACGCCGATTTCTTTGAAGCGCTGAAGCAGGCCGTCATACAAGGCGCGGTTGGTGTCCACTTCCTGCTGAAAAATATTGTATTGGATGCTACGACGACGCAGGTCGAGATAGTCTGCCTTTAGGCGCTCAACCTTGGTGGACAGTTCCGCTTCACGAGCCTGCGCGTTGCGGTAGTCCGCGAGGAGAGAGCCCGAGACCCGCCCTTCTTCTCGGGCGATACTGCGATCCAACTGATCTATCTGCGACTGGATGGCGCGAGCGGTGGGATATGCCGGTTCGAATTGTACCATTAGACGCTGGTATTCCGCAGCCAATTCCGCGCGGCGTTCGCGAAGATTATTGATCGCGCTGTTGCGCAAGGCCTCCGTGGACGCACCCGCGCGCCCAGCTTGCCTATAGCGGGCTTCGGCTTGAATCCGGTCGGCGGTCGCTTGGGTCAGTGCAAGGTTCAAATTCGCAAGATCGTCTGCAACGATCGACCGTTCAGAGGTCGTCTTGTCGGAGCCAGAAGAACTGGCCGGCAGGTTGATGATTTTCTCTGCCGATGCATACGCTACGAGTTGGCGCTGCGACTGATCGAGCTTGTCTTTGATCTGAGCGAGCTGCGTTTGGAGAAGGTTCCTGCCATAAGAGGTCGCCTGGACCTTTCGTTCGAGATTGGTTTGAATGAAATTCTCCGCCCACGCGTTGGCGACCCGCGCCGACAATTCCGGCTCCGGACTGGTGAAGCGAATGTCGACAAGCCGGGAGAGCCGGGTCGGGTCGATATCTAGATGTTTAAGCAACGTTTCTCCGGCCACGCGCTGTCGTTGGGCGAGGCCTGATGCAGGATAGCCTCCATTGACCAACTGAAACGCCGGCTCGCGAAGATGCACGTGGAAGATCTGAAAGAAATGCGGATTGTTGGCGAAGCCCAGCTGCGCAGCAACGCGCTCGGAAAGAGCGCGCGAGCGAAGCAAACCATATTGCGTTTGATAAAACTCCTGGTCTGCAATGTTAGTATCACGTGCCACACCCTGGAAATCTGTTACGCGGTCTGACTCGCGGGAGATCTCGATCGTCGTGTCGGCTGAGTATTTGGGCGTTATCAGGAGAGTCGAGATGAGGCCGAGGAGGACGCATACGGCGACCGATCCGCCGATGACGAAGCGCCACCGGATCGCGATCCGAAAATATTGTCGGATTAACGGCACCCCGTCGCTGGCGGCTTGAGCGCCGCTATTATCCCTCGCAGCCGACGAAAGGTCGCCGCGAATGCCGGAAGTCTGAACGTTCATGAGTTCCAGCTTACTGCAGAATCGCGATGAGGGGAGCAGCAATGATCGGTGAAAGCGAAACAAAGTCGCGGAACAGTCGGCGCTGCGGGGAATCGCCGACTACGATCACGTCATTCGCGTAAACGGCAGGATCCGCATATGCGCCGCGCCGGATAGCGCCGACGTTGTAGAGGCCGGCCATCTTACGGCCCTCCACTTCGCGCAGAATGACTACATCATCCTGGCGGGCGAACTCCGACAGTCCCTTAGCGGAGGCGATCGCGCGAAGCAGCGTCATTTGGTTGGTCACCGGATACAGGCCGGGCTCGACAACTTGACCATCAATCGTCACGACTTGGCTTACGGAGCTCTTGATGTTGATCGTGACGTCGGGATGGCGGACGAAGCGGCCACGCAACGCCGTCTCGATAGTTGTTGCCAGTTCGGCTGCGGTCTTACCTCGTGCGTCGATCGTACCAATCAGCGGCATGGAGACGCGACCACTGGCGTCGACCTGCAATTCGCGACTGAGGTCCGGAACATTAAATACTTCGACTTGGATCGTATCCAGCGGCCCGATCAATGCCGGCCGGTCGGCCGCCGTCAAATCTTGCCGCTGCGGCGCGGGAAGGACCTGGCTGTCGGGCAGCACCGTTAGGTGGGCACTCGATTGCGGGGGGGGCGTCGACGCGCAACCCGAAAGCGCAATTGCGATCACTGTGACAACGACGGTATTACGCATGCGTCCAACTTGTTCCGCGATCGAAGAAGCGGGGGGTATAGGTGGTACTATCGGCTTGGTAAAGTTGCGCCGCGGGTGTCGGGCACACCGCGCCCCAGCCATAGCGCTGCCAGCGCGGTAATCATCATGATCATGGGGGTTCGCACCGGATAGTCGAAAAGACTGGCAGCAAAAATGAGAAACAGGACCGTAGCGCCCAGTCGTGGAAGAAGGGTCTCGCGAGAGGCAGGAGCGCGCAGGAGGCGCAAACTCGCCGACGCCCACCACGCAACCGCCGCGATAATGAGAAGCAGAGCCGGGAGGCCCCCATCCAAGACCACTTCCGCGAAATCATTGTGCGCGTGATTGAAGTAGGTGAGCTGTAATGCGGAAAACGGCTCATGAAGCCGAAACAGAGGGTCGAAACCACCGAAACCCGACCCCACGGGAAAATACGTCCAGATTATCGACCATACGGTTCGAAGGTTGCGGGCGCGCAAGTCGTCGCTTGGAGCAAGGGAAAGAAGGCGGTCGATCGAGTTCGCACGATGGGAAAGCACACTAGCCACTACCACTATCGCCACCATGCCAATGATGCCGATAGGCAATGCAGGACTACTCCAGCTCGCATGTGTCCTGAATTTGAGATTCAGCCACTTGTGCGAAAGTAGCACGCCGGTCGTAAGAGCTGCGGCGCCTAACATCATCCCCGCGCGCGATCCGCTTGCCAGGATGAGAAGTATGAAGACGGGAAGTAGGGCAAAAGCGAGTGGCGCGCGCCACCGGCTCTGCTTGTCTCCCATGAAAGCCCACGCTGGGGCAACCACACAGCCGATCGCCTCCAGGAGCGCGAAGTGGTTCCGGTTTGCAAAAGTGCCGCTGACCTCCCCCGGCGTATAGTTGATCAGCGGATTGGGAAGTCCGGCGCCGCAGAATTGAAGCGCTCCCACAAGCGCAGACGAAGCAGCGAGGGCGAGTACGACCCCTGGCAACATCGCCCGTTGGCCGCGCGTAACTCCGGCTGCGAGAAAAAGCGTCGAGAACGGGACAATGAGAGAGCCGGCAGCGTTGATTGCCGCACCAGGAACGATTGCTATCGGCCGCCACGGTTGAGGCATGCGAGCAAGGCTGGCAGCTTCCGCGAAGGGCGCATGACCCGGCAGCAGGAGCCATAACTTTGGTGGTAGTGGTATTAGCTGTAGACACGGCAGTGCGATGCAGACCATCAAGAAGCCCAGCGGAATACGGGCTGAACGCGCCGACGGAAAAGCGCCTAGCATGATAGCTACTGCAAGCATCAGCCATGCCATTCCGCGGACGACCAGCTGGCCGAGCATATCGGCGCGCGAAGCGCCGCCGGCGAACCAGACTGTGACCATGAGAGTGCAGAGGCATAGGAAAATTAATTCCGGGAAGCGATGGCGGGTAATATCTCGAGCGGCGCGCATTGTTCTTCCGACTTAGTCCAGCACCCCGCGAACGCAAACATCGCATTCGGTCAAGGGTTCTTTCGGTCAAAGTGTTGCGTTAGGCACGCCCCTACCCTAGGGTTACGCGACGCGCGACCCAGTGCCCGCCGGCCAACTTCTCTAGGCGCGGCCCCCAAAGAGACTATGAGCGACTGCAGTAGCTTCATTCCTTATGCTATGCCGGACATCGGGGATGCCGAGCTCGTAGCAGTACGCGAGGCGCTATCGAGCGGTTGGATCACCACGGGACCGGCGGCACGAGCGTTTGAGGAGGAGTTCGCCGCTTATTTGGGAGGCGAAGTCAGCGCACTTGCGGTCAGCTCCGCAACCGCCGGCCTGCATCTTGCGGTTGAAGCGCTCCGCATCGGGCCCGGAGATGAGGTTATCCTGCCTACGTTGACCTTCACTGCCACAGCAGAGGTCGTGCGATATGTGGGTGCAGACGTTGTACTTGCAGATATTGATCCAGCAACGCTGAATATCGATCCCACGGACGTCGAACGGCGGATCACCGCTCGGACGAAAGCCATCATCGTCGTTCACTATGGCGGGCTGGCATGCGACATGGATGCAATTCTAGCGCTCGCCCGCCGGCATGATTTGCGGGTCATCGAGGACGCAGCGCACGCTTTTCCGACAATTTACCGCGGCGCCCTCGTCGGCACGCTTGGCTCGGACGTCACCGTCTTCAGCTTCTATGCAAACAAAACCATCACGACGGGGGAAGGCGGGATGGTAGTAACCCGGAACGCGGACGTGGCGGAGCGCATAAAAATAATGCGGCTGCATGGTATCAGCCGCGATGCTTTCGCCCGCTTCAGCTCGCGCACTCCCGCCTGGTTCTATGAGGTTGTCGCACCAGGCTTCAAATATAACTTGAACGATATGGCAGCTGCCCTTGGGCGCGTTCAGCTCGCACGCATCGATGACTTCGCAGCGCGACGCAGGACGATGGCGCATCGGTACCAAACAGCGTTCGCCGAATTGCCTATCCTCGACGCGCCCGACGCACCAGCAGGCGATTCGCATGCTTGGCATATCTACGCAATTCGCTTGCGCGCAAAGGTCGGAAATCTCGACATGCGGCAACGCTTCATTGAAAATTTGAGCGAGAACGGGATCGGCACCAGCGTGCACTATATCCCGCTGCACCGCCAGCCTTACTGGGCCCAATCCTACGCCCTGCGACCGAAGGACTATCCTCAGGCAGATCAAGCTTATCACGGTTTAGTTAGCCTGCCCCTTTATACGAAGATGACCGACGATGACCAGCGTCGCGTTATTGATGCTGTCACTAAGCTGGCCAAAAATTTATGATCGGCTTTTTCGTTCTCTTCGTGTCAATCGTAATCCTTTTGGCCCAAGTAAACCTAGATCGAGCAATTACGGCATTATCACCGCATATTTTGTTTCAAGTCTATTTCATAGTACAGCTTCCATTGAACCTGTTTCTTGGCACAAATTTCTATTTGCCCAGGTTCGAAATGCTGTCGCCGATGACGCGAGAAAGCGATGCCGCCTGGCTCGGCTTTTTGATCATTTCCGCGCAGATGCTGTTTGTGGCAGTTGTCTACCTAACGGCACTTCCTGCATTCCTGCGCCCGCCGGATCAGATCGGCTGGTCGCGCGGACGAGTCAACCTTGTCTGCTCCGCAGCGTTGGCGCTTGGATACTTGGCGTTTTTTGCTCTTATTCTTATGAATGGCGGCTTCGCCCTATTCGCGGAGACCCGCGAAGCTTGGCGGACTTCGGGCATTACCGGTCAGGGCTGGATACTCTTCCCCGCAACCACCGCGCCCGCTATCGCGATGTGCGGGATTCTCATAAATAATAGCCATCTCTTCAAGGGCCGCGTTGGGATCGTAAGGCTGGCCGCGCTCTACCTATTAACAGTAATACCTGCGAGCCAGCTTGGCTTTCGGTCTTTGATATTTTTGCCCCTTTTGCAGGCGGCCTATTTCTATCATCTGTTTGTTCGCCGGATCAGGGCTTGGGAAATATTTTCCGCGGGCTTTCTCGTGTTGGTAGCTTTCACCCTGTACGGAATTCAGCGGGAAATTCCCTATAATGCTGCAATGGGAAGCTATTCCGATTATCTTTCTTATATCGAAAAAACGCGCCCCGACCTAGTCTACACGACCGTGCTGCGCTCGATGGGTGCCGACATCGTTCAGCAGGTCGTAGTACACATGCGGATATTCTCGGATTATATGAAGCTGGTTCCCTCCGCGGTGGAAGCGGCTACCATCGGAATTCCGTCCTCGCTTTGGCCGGACAAGCCGCTACCTCTGTCGGTCCAGTTTTCTCGCGCGGTGTTCGGGTTGGACGGCGGTGTTTCTCCGACGATCGTCGGTGAGGGCTATTGGCATGCAGGGCTCATCGGCGTCGTCATATTAATCACCATTGCTGGGCTGCTGCATGCGTATTTTCGGTCGCTTGAACTACGGTCCAAAACCGGCAAGTCCAGCACATTGCTAATGCTCTCGCTCTATCCATCGCTGATCATGATGGCTGAGTCGTTCCAAGGGTATTTGAATGGAATCGTGCTGATTGCAATCGCCAATTGGCTCTTCCGCCGTGCGTTCGGTCCGGCCAACGCTTCGCCGCACTGGCGATCCAACGCCCCGCTCGTTGGGGAGTAGATTTGTGTCGCTGTTCGTCGGAAATGCCTCGCCGCCAATCGGGCCAAGGGAGGGCATGAGGTCAGCTGTCTGTCAGGTTGGGTCAGGTCGTCGGGCAAGTACGGGCAATGCGTAGTAACATGGGCAGGGCGAAGGTCGTAGTTCGCACCCACGGCGGCCTCGGAAATCAGCTATTCCAGATATTTTACGCCCGGCTTTGCGCGGACAAGGAGCCCCTCGTCGTCATACACGACGATAATTATCCACATGCTTTCGCTTTGAGTGCCGCGTTTGGGGGCTATCGAGACCCCACGCTCATCCAAAGATCGATCTCAGCTTGCCGCGTGCCCAAGATCTTGGATCGGAGCCATTTGTCCCGTGACGGAATGTTCAAAGTAGGGCGCACGAGCTTCCTCGATGGCTATTTTCAGGACGCCAGATTCTACGCCGGGTTCGAGCATGGCAGACTGACCAAGGCACTGGAGCGGCTGCGCGCCGAATTCGATATTCGACCGGATGAAACGAGTGGCGAGGAGCTGCATCATATTCGATTGGGGGACTTTTTTCGTAGCGAGGACGCGCAAACGGCGTATCTCGCTGAGCGATTGAAGGAATTGCCGCCTGGCGCTTTTATCATAACCAACCGGGAGGATTTGGTCAGCATTGCAACGCAAAGCGAGCGGTTTGCGCCGATGAAACTTAAGCTCGTGCCGAGCGCGCAGGCCTCGCCGGAGGCGACGCTACGCCTGATGAGCAGCTATCAGACGATCGTTTCAAACGACAGCACACTTGCCTTTTGGGCGGCCTGCCTGGCCAAGCGCTCGCTGGTGACTCCCAGCGCCATGCTCAATTCCACTTTTGGGCGCCTGACCGGCGCCGGTTTTTAGGCAAGTCCCGGTAATGTTGCGGCACGCGGTTCGGTTGGCCTCCGTTACGAGCTTGAGCTTGTTTGGTAGCCTTATTAACTTCCTGGTTCAGGCGACGGTCGCCTATCGCTTTGGTGTTGGCGCGGAAGTCGACGCGTACTTTTATTCGCTGAGCGTACCGGCTTTTGTTGCCGGCTTGCTGGCGGCCTGTATTAGCTACGTTACCGTCCCCGAGCTGGCCAAGGTGGCGGACCGCCCTGATGAAGCACGCGTGCTGTCGGCCGCCCTGCTTGGCCTCATCATTCGCCTTGCCTTGGTTGTCGCGCTAACAGGCTTGCCGGCCCTGTTGCTCCAACCTGCGCTGCTGCCGGCGCATTCCGCCATTAGAACGGAGACCGAACTGAGCTGGCTGATCATTTTTGCGTGGCTTGCCGGCGGGGGGCAGGTGATCAACGGACTGCTAATTGCTCGCCTGAACGCCGTTGGCCGGCCAATGTCGGCTACCCTCCTGGCACTACCGCCGGGCTTGGTAACGATCGGAATATTGCTTTTGGCGCCCACACTGGGAATTCTGCTGGCGACGACCGGTCTACTGCTCGGCACGATTTCCGCTACCCTAATCGGCATCGCGCTTCAGCGCGACGGCTTCGCTTGGTCCGAGATTAAAATCCGCATGAACTCGGCGCTACCGATACCGCGGTCGGCCTGGCTGTCTGTCGTCGCTCTTTCATGCTTTTCGACCTACGCTGTTATCGATTCTTTCTGGGCGCCGCGGGCCGGGCCTGGTGTCTTATCAACGCTGGGCTATGCGCAACGTATACTTATTGGAGTGGGAAGTCTGCTGACCGTCGGTCCTTCCGCGATAGCAGTACCCTATCTGGCGCGCTTGGTTGATCGCGGTGACGGACCTGGCTTCCGTCGGCTGATGAAGCAAATCGTTCTTCTGGTGACGATTATGGGTGGGCTGATGGCGTCCGCCGTCTGGTTTTGGTCGGAAAAAATCGTCGCGGTGCTCTTCCGGCGCGGCGCTTTCAGCGGTGCCGCGGTCCACGAAGCCGCTGCTGCTCTAACCCATCTTGCCCCGGGGATGGCTGCAATGCTGATCGGAGTAATGTTGATGCGAGCCTTTTTTTGTCTTTCAGGTGGCTATACTTGGCCGGCTGCGATCGGTTTGAGTTGGTCTGTACTTTACTTTTTTCTTTCTGGCCTATTCGTCGAGCAACAGGTTGTCGGTTTGGCAGATGCCTATAGTATAGCCTGGATTGTTACGATCCTATTTGCCTCGATCCTTTTGTGGCGACAGTCGGTTTCTCTGGATCAGCTTGAAGGGCGGTGAACTGTCAGCCTAGTGCCGGTAAGATGGTCGATTGTATGATCGACCACACTGCAATATCGAGGTTGCGGATTGATCGACACCGGCATGAAAATGGAAAAGCGCGCGTTCGACCTGATTGTCTGTGTGACTATTATGGTTTTGGTGCTCCCGATCTTCATAGGGGTAGCGCTCGCTGTGCGAATGTCTTCGCCCGGCGAGATCATTTTTCGCCAGCGACGGGTGGGGCGTGGCGGAAGGCCTTTCGACATCCTCAAGTTTCGCACTATGCGTTCCGGCCAACCGGGCGGTATGATTACGGTTGCGAACGACAGTCGCATCACCGCCGTCGGCGCCGTGTTGCGCAAGTGGAAATTGGACGAATTGCCCCAGCTCTTGAACGTGATCCGCGGAGAGATGAGTCTAGTTGGACCGCGCCCGGATGTTCCGGAATTTGTCGCGCGCTATCCCGAAGCGCTTCGAGAACGAATCCTCGCCGTTCGCCCCGGCATCACGGATTTGGCATCGATAAAGTACCGCAACGAATCCGACCTGCTCGCGGAGCAGAAGGACCCGGAGCGGTATTACCGGGAGGTGATACTGCCGGACAAGCTCGCTTTGGCTGCCGCCTACGCTGACGGGCCTACACTCGCGCTTGATCTCCGTATTATCTTCATGACCCTCCAAGTCATCATAGGTCATAGATAATGGCCGGCAGTTTTCCTAGCGCACCCCGCAAGATCTGGCTCTTCAACCCCTATGGGCCGCTGCCCGGCGAGGGCTGGCGCGAATACAGCTACGTTACGATTGGCTCGGTGCTGGCCCAAGCAGGGCATCACGTTGTATGGTGGACGTCCAACTTCTCGCACCATTTCAAGGCCGTCCGTAGCAGGGGATGGGAAGATCACGCCCTGCCATCCGGCCTGGTGATACGTCTGGTGCCTACGCCGGCCTACCGCCACAACATTGGATTTGGACGTCTCTGGCGCGATTTCCTCTTCGGCCTGCGAGCTTACCGGCGGGCATTATCGCTTGACGCCCCGGACATCATTCTGACGTCCGAGCCGGCGACAATGGCGGGGTTTGCCGGACCACGCCTTGCCGGAAAAACCGGTGCAGTCTTACTTTACGATCAAATGGACCTTTGGCCGGAACTGATAGTCGGAGCACTCCCAAGGTCCCTTCAGTCGCTTGGCCATCTCCTTCTCTCGCCGATCTATTCTTATCGGCGCAAGATATTCGCAAGACTCGATGGGGCGATGGCTCTTGCTCGACCATATCTCGATTCCGTAACTCGCAGCCTCCCGGAAGGTCGGTCGCTTCCCGAACTTATTGTTTACAATGGCATAGATGTGCCGGCCTTCCGAAGGCTCATGCGCGGGGCCCTCCCCGACGACATTGATTTACTTTTTGACCGACCGGGCCTGAAGGCAATATTCGCAGGATCGCTCGGTCCATCATATGACGTTGAACCAATGCTGTCGGCTGCGCGAAAGCTCGCCAGCGCGGGTAGTACGATTTCTCTCTATATTGCGGGCGATGGCCCAGGCCGGCAGAAGGTCGAGGCTGCGGCTGCGGAGTGCCAAAACCTGGTGTATCTTGGAAAGGTCCCGACCGAGCTTCTGCCACGCATTTACGCGCGGTGTGATGTTGGACTCGCAAGTTATTCCGAGCGCTCGAATGTCGAGATGTGCGATAAATTCTATGACTATACTGCGGCCGGGCTGGCTATTGTGAACTCCCTTGAAGGCGAAGTCGCGCAATGGATAGAAAGCTTCAAATTGGGTCTCCAATATCGCGCTGGTGACACTCAGTCCCTGACCCAGGCTCTGACAAAGTTGGCTTCTGATCCTGTGAGCCTTTCGGCATCCCGCGCAGCCTCCTGGGCAATCGCGATGGAGTTCGATCGAAACGTCCAGCATGCGCAACTGCTGCCTTGGCTCGAGCGCGTGCTACACGATCGCGCGCAACGCTGACCCTTAGTGGCCACGCATAGCCACGTAGCGTCGAGAAGCTATTGCGCTCGGTCTCGTGCCAGCATGAATACCAAGTTCGGCGTCAATATGCGGGCTTGAATCCCAAAGGCGGCAAAAACCAGTTTTACTGCAGCGCGATAGAATGGCCAGATTATGCGGCCAAGGATCGACGAAAGTGTACGGGGATAGGCCAGTGGTTCAGGTTCGATCGAGTGAACACGCAGACCCGTGTCGAACGCGAGTTGCCGAACCGCTATTTCATTGAGCGCGGTCCGATGGGATAAATCACCGAATTGGTTGATCAAGCCAAGTGGGGATCCCATATTCGGAACCCTTGCCAGAAAGCGCCCATTGGGGTGCAGGCACTTCCTCACCAGTCGCAAAAGGCTTCTAAGGTCCTCGGGCTGCACGTGTTCGAGCACGTCTAGAGCTACGACTAAACCCAAGGATGCAGGAGCTTCCCCCTGCAGGAATGAAATAGCGTCGCCTACTTCACATCCTTCTGGCATGTTGTAAGATGGTGATAAATCGACGCCTCTGACGCTACGAAAGCCGGAATCGCGCAATGCGCGTACGAAACTTCCATCGCCACAACCTAATTCCACAGCTGGCAGGGATGTGTCGATATCGCGCACGTAACGAAGATAGCGCGGAGCCATTCCGAGCATCCTGGCGATCCGGACGGCACGGCCGCTCGAGGCCGACTGGCTCGCTTTGAGATCCCCATAACGGGTATAGTCGTGCTTTTCTGCCATTGCCGGTCTGTGACATTCCGCAGCGGACCCGTCAAAGCCCCCGTGCAACGCGTGCTGTCGGATGTGCCGTAGGGACATGAGGGGGGAGATTGACGGCGGCAGGGCAGGATCGGAGTTAGAGCTTGGGAGGCGGGTCGGCCTTGTGCTACGATCTTCGCGGGGCCAGATACAGGCATTGGGACAAGCGGACGCGGTCCGAAGGGCCGCGGCAATGGTAAGAATATTATGGCTGTAAAGTCTTGGTCGGTTGTCGCCTTGGCGCTGCCCCGCTCCCTAAAGCGTGCCATTGCCCTAGCAGTTGACGCTATTCTTTGTCTGCTCTCAGTTTGGTTTGCTTATTATCTCCGACTTGGCATTTGGATCGATCTTTCCACCGACGGACGGATAGCCATATTGGCTGCGATCGCTATCGCGATACCAATATATATTGCCACAGGTTTGTATCGCACTATTTTTCGTCATGCCGGAACTAGCGGGTTCCTCGCAATTCTCCGTGCCAACGTCCTCTACGGTGTTGGTTACGCGATGCTGTTTACGTTCTACGGTATCGACGGCGTACCTCGGACGGTTGGCCTAATCCAACCCCTACTCCTTTTTTTGAGTGTCGCGGCCATGCGCGCCCTGGTTGGTCAATGGTTAGGTGGAACATATCGGTCACTGCTAAGAAGTAGTGCCCCCTCAAAGGTTCTCATTTATGGTGCGGGATCCTCGGGGCGCCAACTGGCGGCCGCCGTTTCGGAAAGCCGGCAGATGCGTGTTGTAGGCTTCCTCGATGATGATAGGTCGCTGCAGGGGGGGCAAATCTCGGGTCTGCCCGTTCATTCGACCGATCGTCTTGAGGTGTTAGTCGACCGGCTCTCTGTTTCCAATATAATCATAGCGATGCCCTCCGTCTCACGTCGTAGGCGCGCGGAGGTTTTGGAGCATCTGCGCTCCGTTGGCGTAGCGGTTCGGACCCTGCCAGGACTGATCGATCTCGCGGAAGGCAGGATCGAAGCAAACGACGTCCGCGAACTCGAGATCGAAGACCTACTAGGCAGAGACAGCGTTAATCTTGACACCGAGCAGCTGCGCGGCTTGTTCACCGATGCCTGTGTCGCTGTTACAGGGGCCGGTGGATCAATCGGAAGCGAGCTTTGCCGCCAAATTCTCGCAGGAGCGCCTGCGACCGTGCTCCTGATCGATTCCTCAGAATTTTCTCTCTACGCTATCCACCGCGAACTTCAGGCGCGGCTCTCGCCCCTACACCCGTGCCGGGTAATTCCCCTGCTTGGTTCGGTAACCGATGAAGCCCGCATGCGAGAAATCCTGCACACCTGGCGCCCGACCGCAATCTATCATGCAGCTGCCTACAAGCACGTGCCGTTGGTCGAGCATAATCCGGTTGAAGGCGCGCGCAACAACGTGCTCGGCACCCTCGTCATGGCGCAATTGGCAAATGAGTTCAATGTACGGCATTTTATTCTGGTGAGCACGGACAAAGCTGTCAGGCCCACCAATGTTATGGGGGCCACCAAGCGCTTGGCAGAGCTGGTGTTGCAAGCGCTAGCGGCGCGATCGACTACCACTTGTTTCGCTATAGTTCGCTTCGGCAACGTCCTTGGGTCAAGCGGATCAGTAGTGCCATTGTTTCGCCAGCAGATTCGGGACGGTGGGCCAGTCACTGTTACCCATCTTGAAATGACGCGATATTTCATGACGATCCCAGAGGCAGCGCAGTTGGTCGTTCAGGCGGGGATCATGGCCAAAGGTGGCGAAGTATTCGTGCTGGATATGGGCCAGCCCGTACGCGTCGCTGATCTAGCACGCAATATGATTGAATTGTCAGGCTTATCGGTTCGCTGTGCCGAAAATCCAGATGGCGACATTGAGATTCAGGTGATCGGTCTGCGTCCCGGCGAGAAGCTGTACGAGGAACTGCTGATCGGAGACAATCCCATCCATACCGCACATCCCCGCATCATGATGGCGATTGAGGATTTCATGCCCTGGGAGACGCTTAGCGGCCGTCTCCAGCAATTTAACACGCTTATCGCTAAACAGGATGCCGTCTCGGTCTGCGCTTTTCTCAGTGAGATTGTTCCCGAATTCCGTGCTGCTGCACTGACCGACTGGGTTTCGCAAGAAAGGGGCAGCGATGCTACAGCGGCGGTCAATTGCGTCGTGCAACCTGCTCGAAAGCTGTCAGAACCAAACAATCCGACGGCAGGTGCTTTCGCGAACGGGCCCCTGCTTTTTTAAGGCGCGTTTCTGGAGTTGGCTCAAGCATGATCGTTATAACCGGTGCGGCCGGCTTCATCGGATCAAATTTTGTCGCAACGCTCAACGAGATGGGGGTCTCGCAAATCGCCATCTGCGATTTCTTTGAGACAGGCGAAAAATGGCGCAACCTTGCAAAGGCTGCGTTTGTTGACGTGATCCCACCTGCGCTGCTTCTCGATTGGCTGCGCCGGCAAAACACTGTGCAGGCCGTCATCCATATGGCAGCGATCTCTGCGACAACAGCTACTGATGGCGACCTGGTGATGGACACCAACTTTCGTCTATCCGTAGCCCTTCTCGACCATTGTGCCGCTGCAAATATTCCGCTCATGTTCGCATCGTCGGCGTCCGTCTATGGCAACGGCGATGGCGGCTTTGACGACGACATTTCTTGCGCTGGCGTGTTGAACCTCAGGCCTCTTAATCTTTATGGCTGGAGTAAGCGCCAATTCGACTATGTGGTCGCGGATCGTATTGAACGAGGTGCGGCGCTGCCGCCGACGTGTGTCGGGCTACGCTTTTTCAACGTGTTCGGCCCCAACGAATACCACAAGCAGGAGATGATGAGTATCGTCGCCAAGATTGCGGATCCGATCAGTCGGGGTGAAAGCATAACGCTCTTCAAAAGCCACCGTGACGGGGTCGCAGACGGGGATCAGCGGCGCGACTTCGTCTACGTGAAGGATGCCGTTGAGGCTGCGATGTCATTGCTGAAGTCGGGCCAGACGGGAATTTTCAACGTTGGAACAGGCGTGGCGCGAAGCTTCCGGGAACTCGCCGAAGCCACGTTTGCGGCCTATGGTCGCCCACCACAGATCGAATACGTCGATATGCCGGCGGGTATGCAGCCCAAATACCAATATTTCACTGAGGCTAAAATCGGTCGACTGCGAGCGTCGGGTTACCAGACGCCGTTCGCGCCTCTGGAGGTCAGTGTTGCGGCCTACGTCGAAGGCTATCTCGGGCGCGAGGATCGATACCGCTAAAATCACTCGCGGCGGCTTGCGTAGTTTCATCGATAGGACAAGGGTAGCTCTCCACGTTCGGTCGCGCTCAGCACTAGGGCAGGCAAAATTTGCCGGCTGCACTATATTGAAGAGTCGGCTGCAAGGTTTGTTGCGAATCGAGCTTCGGCGGAAGTGTTCTAGATAGAGAACCACTGTGGTGGTTTTTCCATGACCGGTAGTTATTGGGCCGGTCACGGACGTTGCGCCTTATGGGTGGGCGGATTTTAGCGGCACAGAGCTGTCGGCTAGCGCGGTGTGGGAATCCGGTGATCGCGCGGTTGGCCTGACCTTCTATTACGGGGGTCTCTTCCCGCAATGGAAAGGCTCCGCCTTCATCGGCGGCCTTGCGGTGAAAGGGCTGGTCCGGGTCGCGTTCGACGGCGGCAAGCCGCATGAAGC
>Ga0070658_10001148_pt1 | contig 22593 bp, 8 predicted proteins | sample KBSC13metaG_FD_64664 | JGI IMG/M metagenome (GOLD analysis project Ga0070658, IMG submission 64664) | Corn rhizosphere microbial communities from Kellogg Biological Station, Michigan, USA - KBS C1-3 metaG | ecosystem: Host-associated > Plants > Roots > Rhizosphere > Soil ...
GTCGCTCGCTGTGCAAGGCGATCTTGATCATTATCGCCTCCATCTTGTGACCTCCGGCGCGCTTCACGGCAACTTCAATGGAGCGGAACTTCTTGCGGGGGTGGGTGACATCTGCATCCTTGATCTTGCGCAGGTCGCCAAACAGCAGATCCAGGCAGGGTCGACGATGTCGGTGGCCTTGCCACGGCAGGCGCTTGAGGCCATCGCCGGTAAGCGAAACCTGCATGGCGCGGTGCTGAAAGCGCAATGGCCGATGACGCGGTTGATTGCTTCGTATGTGCGGGAGTTGTGCCTGCTCGACGCGCCGTTGCCGGACGCGCAGGCCGTGGCGGTGCAGGAAGCCGTGCTCACGCTGCTCTCGGCGGCGCTGAAAGACCATGGGTCCACCGAAATCGCTCGTGCTTCCTCGATGGGCGCGGGCCTGCATCAGCGCATCGTGGAGTTCATGGCGCGCAATATCTACCTTTTGGATCTGTCGCCGGATTTTCTATGCCGCCGCTTCAACGTGTCGCGCGCGCATCTGTACCGCGCCTTCGCGGAGGACGGAGGCGTGGCGAAGGTGTTGCGGGATATGCGCCTGGACGCCGTGTACAACGAGCTGACGCAAACGGACCACGCACCACGCTCGATCACGGAGCTGGCATACACCCTGGGCTTTTCCAGCAGCAATCAATTGTTGCGAAGCTTCCGCGCCCGCTTCGGCATGACGCCAAGCGAAGCCAGGACGCATGGCGTAAGAACGCCCGATCTTGCACAGGTAGCTGCGGACCTGCAGGCCTGGATCGCGCGCCTGTCAGGCGGAGCGATATTGCCCTGACGGAGCACGGCGTTCGAAAGAGACGCCATGCCGAACGAAAGGAGACGTCACGCCGATTCCCCCGGCCGTTGGTTGCATACCCTTTCGCCTGTCTTTCTTGTAGGACGCCGCGGGCGGGCACAAGGCACCGACCTGTGCCTGTCGGCGGTCATTTGGCCGGAGAACCCCCTCCGGTCCTTGACAGGGGAAATTGATGAACCGCGTATTTCGCATCGTCTGGTCCAGCGCGTTGAACACATGGATGGTGGCTTCCGAGCTCACCGGAAAGCACGGCAAGGGACGCGGACGCGCCGCTGCGCGGGCGGTCGACGAGCGATCTTCATCGGCCCGAACATCGCATAGCGCGAGGATGCTTCGCTTTGGCGTGCTCATGGGATTAGCTTCGCTGTATGCGGCGCCAGCGCTATCCACCGATCGCTACTGGGACGTCAATGGCGGATCGGCAGGCAGCGGCGGTACCGGTACCTGGGACACCATGTCGGTGTACTGGAACGCTGCCAACGACGGCGTGGCCGGCCCCTTCGGCGCCTGGAACAACGCGGGCTTGGACAACGCCATATTCGCCGGCACGCCGGGTACGGTGACGCTGTCGACGCCGATCACCGTCAACGCGCTCACTTTCGCAGTGAACGGCTACATCCTCAGCGGTAGCACGCTCACGCTGGCCGGTACGACGCCCAGCATTTCGGGCAACGCTACAATCAACTCCGTTATCGCTGGCAATGCGGGGCTTGTTAAAAACGCGGCTGGCATATTGATCCTGAATGGGGCTAACACCTTCAGCGGTGGCGTCACCGTGAACCAGGGGCAGCTCACGTTAGGAAGCGATGCCGCCCTGGGTGCCGCCAGCAACGGTCTCACCATGGCAGATGGCACTCAGCTCAACGCCAGTGCGCTGGCCCCCCTGGCCGCCAACCGTGTGATCACTCTGGGCGGCGCCGTCAACATCGTGGGTGCCGGCGTCGGATCAGCACGCTTCACCGGAACCGGTGGTGTGGTGGCGAGCTCTGGCGTCACGATGACCAACAACGCCAACGATTACACCGGCGTGACGACCTTTGGTGGCGGTGGCAGCTTGAGTTTTTCCTCCATCGGCAACCTGGGGCAGGCTAGCGCGCTCGGCGCCCCGACGACGGCCGCCAACGGCGTGGTGAACGTCGTGGCGGGCAGCGGCAGTTACACCACCTTGAACTACACCGGCAGTGGCAGCACCACCAATCGCAACTTTGCATTTGGCAATACTTTTACCACTGGCACGGCACTCACGAACATCGGTACCGGTACCCTGGAACTGGACGGCAACATTTTGATGTCCGGCTCCAATCCACCGTCCCAGACCTTCGCCGCCTGGAACGCCGACATGAAACTGCTGGGCGTGATCAGCAGCCCCACATCGACGCGTGCTATCAGCTACACCGGTTCAGCGGGCCGGACCATCACGTTGGCTGGTGCCAACACCTACACAGGTGCCAGCGGCATCACTGCGATCACGGTGGTTGCACCCGTTCTGGCTGATACCGGCACGAGCAGTTCCTTCGGCACGGGTACCGCTGGCGGTATCAACTTTCAATCCGGCACGCTGAGCTACACGGGCGGTGCGGCATCGTCGAATCGCGTGTTCCAGTTCGACGGTGCCAGCACCATCGCCAATAACAGCTCTACGGGCGGACTGACGCTCACCGGCGCTGGCAGTTTTGTCGCAGGCGGCACTGATACGATCACGCTGGGCGGCAGCTACACCGGCAGCAATACATACGCCGGCATCATCAGCACCGTCGGCAATGTAGCGATGAATAGCGCCGGCACGTGGGTACTGGGCGGTGCCAACACCTACGCCGGTACCACGACCGTGCAGGCCGGTACGTTGGTCGCCGGCACGGCCCAGGCCTTCGGTGCTTCGAAAGGCCTGGTCGTTAATGGCGGTACATTGGACATTAACGACCAAGCCATTGCCGCGCCGTCGCTGGCGGGAACAGGCGGCACGGTGGATCTGGGTAGCGGGACGCTGACGCTCAACGCCGTCTCGGGCAGCACTTCCTACGCCGGCAGCGTCGTCGGCACCGGTGGCCTGGCCAAGCTCGGTGCAGGTACGCAGACGCTCAGTGGCGCCAACACGTACAGCGGCGCTACCACCATCAACGGCGGCACGCTGGCGCTGGACTACTCCGTCGCGGGTGCGCCTGCAAGCAGCATCATCAGCAGCAGTTCGACGCTCAACCTGGACGGCGGCACGCTTTCCATCAAGGGCGCGGCTGCGGCGAATACGCAGACCTTCAATGGTCTCAACATTACAGGCGGCAATAACCGCATCAGCGCCACTGCCGGTTCGGGTGGTTCGCTGTCGGTCTCGCTGGGTGCGATTAACCGCAGCGCCGGCCTCGTCGATTTTGCGTTCAATACCGGGGCGACGATCGGTACCACGAATGCGGACGGTGCGCTCGGTGGTTGGGCCACGGTCAACCAGTCCGACTATGCTCAGGTGACCGGTGGTGTCATTACTGCCTTCACCAACTACGCGGACAAGGATGACGCTAGCACCTGGGTGAACGGCGACATCGTCAGCGACGAAGGCGGCAACGCCAATACCCCGTACTTCGGTACGGTCAATGGCAATGTCGCATTGGGCGGCATGAAAGTCGCCGCGGCGGCAACATCAATCGTTAAAGTCGGCACCGGCAATACGCTGAGCGTCGACGGCAGCATCATCGTGTCGCCGACGGCAGCCAGTGCCACGGAAACGATCCAGGGCGGTTCGCTGACCGGCGGCGCCGGCGGGAGCCCATTGGGCGTACTGCAGAATAGTTCCGGCAACTTCAATATCAGCTCGACCATCGTCGACAACGGCGGCGCCACCAGCTTCGCCGTCAACGGTCTGGGCACGGGCGCGGTGACGCTCTTCGGCGCCAACACGTACACCGGCTCGACCACGGTGAGCGGCGCTACGCTGGCCTTCAACAGCGTCGCCAATGGCGGCGCGGCGAGCGCGATCGGCGCTTCGTCCAATGCTTCCTCCAACCTTGTGTTGGAGAACGGCACGCTGCACTACACCGGCGCGACCAGCAGCACGGATCGCGGCTTCACCCTGGTCGACAACGGCCCTTCGCGGACGATCCAGGTAGACGGCACCACCAACCTGACATTCAGCGGCGTGGTCACCAGTCCCGACGATGCCGGCTTCACCAAGACGGGCGCCGGCACGTTGACGCTGTCGAATGCGGCCAATGATTTCGTCGGCCCGGTAACGGTGAGCGCCGGCCTGTTGTCGACCGGCACGCTGGCCAACGGAGGCCTGGCAAGCGGCATCGGCGCAGGCAGCAATGCCTCGGCCAACCTGGTGCTGCAGACCGGCGGCGGCCTGGAATACTCCGGCGCCACCACTTCGACCGACCGTGGCTTCACGCTCGCCGCGGGTCAGGGCCATGTCCAGGTCGACCAGGCGGCCACCACGCTGACCGATAGCGGCACCGTGGTTGGCGCCGGCAATCTGTACAAGGACGGCGACGGCACGTTGGTGTTGTCCGGTGCCAACACCTATACCGGCGGCACGACGATCACGGCGGGCACCTTGCGCGCCGGTTCCGCCACGGCCTTCGGCGCCAATGGACCGATGACGGTCAACGCCGGCGCCACGCTGGATGCGGCCACCTTCCCGGTCAACATCGGCGCGTTGAACGGCGCGGGCAATGTCACGCTTGGCGCGGGCAGCGGGTTGACCATCAACGGCAACGGCGTATGGACGGGCGCCATCAGCGGTGCGGGTGGTGTAACGATTGCCAGCGGACGCACCCAGATCATGACCGGTTGCGGCAACAGCTATACCGGTCCCACCACGATCTCGTCCAGCACGCTCACCACCGATTGCCTGGCCAACGGCGGCCAGGCCAGCGGTATCGGCGCTTCCAGCAGCGCACCCGCCAACCTCCTGCTGGGCGGCACGCTTATCTACACGGGCGCCAGCGTTGCTATCGACCGTGGCTTTCAACTTATCGCCAATTCCGCCATCAACGTCAGCAATGCCGGCACCACGTTGGGTATAAGCGGCCCGATCCTGGCCAATGGACAGATCCAGAAGCAGGGGCCGGGTACCCTCGTGCTGAGCGGCAGTAACGCCAATATCGTTGGCACCTATGTCCGTGGTGGCATATTGCGCGCCGGTACCACCAACGCGTTCGGCAGCGGCTACCTGGTGACGGACAACGTTGCGGGCCTGTCGGTGGACCTCAACGGCTTCAACACCAATGCAAGCTATCTGGCTGGCGGCGGTACCGCGGGCGGCAATATCAATCTCGGCAGCAGCACGCTGACGGTCACCAGCGGAAGCGGCTTGGCAGCTCAAGCAACTTATGCCGGCGCCATCACCGGAACAGGCAGCTTCGTCAAGAACGGCGGGAATATCGAATATCTCAGCGGCGGCGCCAGTACCTACACCGGCACCACGACCATCGGCAGCCTCGCGGCGACCGGCGGCACGCTCGAGGTGAACGTGCTCACCGATGGTGGCACGGCCAGTTCCATCGGTTCATCGAGCAACGTGGCCAGCAACCTCGTGCTCAACAACGGCACGCTGCAGTACCTGGGGGCAGGCAATAGCACCGATCGTCTGTTCACACTGGGGCCCGCCAGCGCGCTGGATGCGTCCGGCACCGGCGCTGTGCAGTTCACCAATACCGGAGCGATTGCGTTCAGCGGCGCCGCCAACTCGGCGCAAGCCGTCACGCTCACCGGCACCAGCACCGCCAACAACAGCCTTGCCTTGCAGGTCACCGACAACGGTACCGGCAAGACGTCGCTCAGCAAGACAGGCACCGGCACCTGGATCCTCCGCAACGCTGCCAGCACGTATACCGGTATCACCACGATCACCGGAGGCGTGCTTGGCGTGGACCATCTCAACAATGGCGGTCAGGCGAGCAGTATCGGTTCCTCATCGAATGCCGCCGCCAACCTGGTGATTGGCAATGGCGCGACCTTGCGCTATACCGGCGCGGGCGATACGACCGACCGCCTGTTTACATTGTCGGCCGGCACCAGCGTGATCGAATCATCCGGCACGGGCGCGATCGTCTTCAGCAACACCGGTTCAGCGGCCTATTCCGGCAGCGGCAACCGTACGCTGGGCCTCGGCGGCACCAATACCGGCAGCAACACCATGGGCGGCTCCATCATCGACGGCCCCGGTGGCATCACCACCGTGGGCAAGAATGATGCGGGTACCTGGCTGCTGACCGGCAACAATACCTATACCGGCAACACTGTCATCAACAACGGTTTGCTGCAACTGGGCAATGGCGGCACCACCGGATCGATTGCCAGCCCTACCATCATCGTGGACACGGCTGGAACGCTTGGCTTCAACCGCTCCGATACGATGACGCTGAACGGCACCATCTCCGGCGCGGGCAACGTGGCGCAGTCCGGGACCGGCACGACGGTGCTGACCGCCACCGAGACCTACACCGGCGGCACGACGATCAATGCCGGCACGTTGCAGTTGGGCAACGGTGGTGCCAACGGCAGCATCGTCGGCAACGTGACGGACAACGGTACGCTCGCCTTCAATCGTTCGGACATCTACACCTTCGGCGGCCTGGTCTCCGGTACCGGCGGCCTGACGCAGGACGGTAGCGGTACGACAGTGCTCACCTCTGCCAATACTTACAAGGGTGCAACTACCGTCGCCGAGGGCACGCTGCTGGTCAATGCGGACCAGACTGCCGCGACCGGCGATACCACCGTGCAGAACGGCGCTGTACTGGGCGGCAACGGCATCCTCGGCGGCAACGTGACAGTCGCGCAGGGTGGCGCGCTCAATCCGGGCGCTTCCGACGGCGCGGCCGGTACGCTCACTGTCAATGGCAACCTGTCGTTGGCTAGCGGTTCGGCGATGAACTACCAGTTCGGGCAGGCCAATGTGGTTGGAGGCCCACTCAACGACCTGACAGTGGTGCATGGCAACCTGAGCCTGGACGGCACGATCAATGTGTCGGCCACGCCGGGCGGCAGCTTTGGTCCGGGCCTGTATCGCATCATCAGCTACGACGGCACGCTTAGCGGCCCTGGCCTGGGCTTGGGTACGACACCGTCCGGCACGTACCAGGTGCAGACCTCGGTGGCGAAGCAGGTGAACCTGCTCAACAGCAACGGCTTGGCGCTTAACTTCTGGGACGGTCCCACGGGCCACGCAAACAACACCATCAATGGTGGCACCGGTGTCTGGCAAGGCACGGGTGGCAACGACAACTGGGCCGACCAGACCGGCCAGTTCAACGCGCCCTACGCCAACGGCCAGTTCGCCATCTTCACGGGCACGCCGGGCACGGTCACCGTGGACAACAGCCAGGGCGTGGTGACCAGTTCTGGCATGCAGTTCGCCGTGGATGGCTACCACGTAACAGGCGGCAACATCGCACTGACCACCGGGCAGGTGATTATCCGGGTGGGCGACGGTACCGCCGCGGGGGCGGGCATGACGGCGACCATCGATTCGTCGATGACCGGCACCAACGTCGCGTTGGTAAAGGAAGATCTCGGCACGCTAGTGCTTACCAACAGCAACGCTTTCACGGGTAGCACTGCGATCAATGGCGGCGTGGTTCAGGTTACAAACAATTCCTTCCTTGGCGGCGCCGCGGCCACTCTAAGTTTCGATGGCGGCACGCTGCGGAACACAGCGGCGTTTACTCTCGCTCGCACCACCACGATCAACCAGGGCGGCGGAACGTTCGATACACAGGCTGATCTGACTTCCAATCGCGTCATCTCCGGCGCCGGCGCGCTTACCAAGATCGGCGCGGGCACCTTGACGCTGGCAGGCACCAACACGTATGCCGGCGGTACCACCATCAATGCCGGCCGCATCGCCGTGAGCAGTGACGCCAACCTGGGTAACGCGAGCGGCGCATTGACGTTCAACAACGGCACGCTGGAGAACACCGCGGCCTTCACCTCCGGGCGCACGGTGACGTTGAACAGTCCGGGAGGCCAGTTCCTGACGGATGCCGACCTTACTCTCACCGGTAGCATTGGCGGTGCAGGTTCGCTGACGAAGGAAGGCGGCGGAGCGTTGGTGCTCGCCGCCGACAACAGCTACAGCGGTGGCACCTTGATCCAGACAGGCACGCTGCAACTTGGCAGCGGTGGGACCAGCGGCTGGATCCAGGGGGCCGTGCAGAACAACGGCACGCTGGTCTTCGATCGGTCCGACAGCATGTCTTTTGCCGGCCTGATTTCCGGTACCGGCTCGGTGGAACAGCAGGGTAATGGCACCACGGTGCTCAGCGCTGCCAACACCTACACCGGTCCCACCGCGGTGCGTGCCGGCAGCCTGATCATCAACGGCGACCAGACGGCGGCGACGGGTTCGACCTCGGTCGATGGCGGCGGCACGCTCGGCGGCAAGGGCACCATCGGTGGCGACGTCAGCATTGCCGATGGCGGCACGCTCAGCCCGGGGGACGTGGGTGCGGCGCCGGGCACGCTGTCCATCAAGGGCAGCCTGGCGATGAGCGACACGTCCAACCTCAACGTCAACCTGGGGCAGGCCAATGTGGTCGGCGGTCCACTCAACGACCTGGTGCAGACGAACGGTGACCTCACGCTCGATGGCACGCTGAACGTTTCGGTGCCCTCCGGCGGCACGTTCGATCCGGGCATCTATCGCATCATCGGTTATACCGGCGCGCTCACCGACAACGGCCTGAACATCGGCTCGGTACCGTCGCCGAACTACTTCCTGCAGACCTCGATTGCCCAGCAGGTGAACCTGGTCAATACGAACGGCCTGGCGGTGAATTTCTGGGACGGCAACGGCGCGCGTGGCGACGGGCAGGTGCAGGGCGGCGATGGCGTCTGGCAGAACGCAACAGGCAACGACAACTGGACGATACTCGACGGCTCGGTCAATGCGCCGTACCAGGACAGCACGTTCGCCATCTTCGCTGGAGCGGCGGGCACGGTGACGACCGATGCGAGCCTGGGTGCCATCAATACCTCGGGCATGCAGTTCGCCACCGACGGCTATCGCGTCCAGGGCGATTCGATCGCGCTGACGGCTTCCGCGCCGGTCATTCGCGTCGGCGACGGCACCACGGCCGGCACGGGCATGACAGCGACCATCGCTTCCGTGCTCACCGGCAACAGTGGCATGACCAAGTCGGACCTTGGCACGCTGGTGTTGGCCGGCGACAACACCTATACCGGCGGGACGACCATCACCGATGGCACGTTGCAGCTGGGCGAGGGTGGCACGACCGGTTCGATTCTCGGTGACGTAGTCAATAACGGCACGTTGGCCTTCAATCATTCTGATAGCCCTACGTTCGGCGGCCAGATCTCGGGCTCAGGCGGCGTGACACAGCTCGGCAGCGGCACGACCACACTCACCGGCAGCAACAGCTACACCGGCGCCACGACCGTGCAGAGCGGCACGCTGCTCGTCAACGGCGACCAGTCCGCAGCCACCGGCGCCACCAACGTATTGAGCGGCGGTACGCTGGGAGGCACGGGCACCATCGGCGGCAACGTCACGGTAACTGACGGCGGCACGCTCAGCCCCGGCGCGTCGGCGGGCACGCTCACCGTCAATGGCAACCTCACCCTGGGCGCCAACGCGATGCTCGACTACCAGCTGGGCCAGGCGGGTACGGCAGGCGGTGCGCTCAACGACCTCACCGTGGTGCACGGCAACCTCACCTTGGACGGCACGCTCAACGTGTCGACCACGCCGGGTGGCACGTTCGGCGCAGGCGTGTATCGCCTCTTCAGCTACGACGGCAGCCTGACCGACAACGGCCTGGCCCTCGGCACGCTACCCAGCACGGACGCCTTCGTGCAGACCTCGCTGGCCAACCAGGTGAACCTGGTCAACACCCAGGGCCTGACGCTCAGCTTCTGGGACGGCCCGGGTCACGCGAACGATGGCGCCGTCACGGGCGGAACCGGCACCTGGCGTCTTGCCGACAACGACTACTGGACCGACATCACCGGCTCGCTCAATGCCCCCTATACGAACGGCAGCTTCGCCGTGTTCGGGGGAACCAGTGGCACCGTGACAGTGGACAACGCGAACGGGCAGGTCAGTGCGTCGGGCATGCAGTTCGAGACCGACGGTTACCACCTCACCGGTGGCGCCATTCAACTGACGGGCGGTGCTTCCACCATCCGCGTGGGCGATGGCACCGCGGCCGGCGTGGGCATGACCGCTACCATCGACTCCGCCCTCACCGGCGGCAGCATGCTGGTGAAGGACGACCTGGGTACCCTCGTGCTCACCGGCGCCAACACCTATGGCGGCGGAACCACGGTGCATGCCGGTACGCTGCAGGTGGCCAACGACGGCAACCTCGGTCTATCCACGGGCAGTCTGTCGATCGACGACGCGACGCTGCACACCACGGGAAGCTTCCAGAGTGCACGCACCGTGGGCCTGGGTGGCGCGGCGACCATCAACATCGACGACGGCACCACGCTCAACCTCAGTACAGGCATAGGTGGCAGCGGCAGCCTCACCAAGACTGGCACCGGCACGCTCATCCTGGGCGGTACCTCGAACTACGGCGGCGCCACCACCGTCGCGGCGGGTACGCTGGCTGCTGCGGCGGCCAATGCATTCAATGCCGCGTCCCCGCTCACCGTACAGAGCAACGGCACACTCGACCTGGCGGGCTTCTCGCAACACACAGGCGCGCTCACCAACGCAGGCAGCATCCGTTTCGGCACGGCGCCAGGCGCCACGCTGACCGTGCAGGGCGACTACACAGGCCAGGGCGGCACGCTGAACTTCAACAGCGCACTGGGTGGCGATTCATCGGCCACGGATCAGCTGGTCGTCACCGGTGGCACGTCAGGTACCGCCACGGTGCAGGTCGCCAATGTCGGGGGTGCCGGGGCGGCGACCACGCAAGGCATCAAGCTGATCGACGTGCAGGGCGCATCCAACGGCGTCTTCGCGCTGAAGGGCGACTACGTGTTCCAGGGCGACCAGGCGGTCGTTGCCGGTGCCTATGCCTATCGCCTCTACAAGGGCACGGACGCGAATCCGGGCGATGGCGACTGGTACCTGCGCTCGGCACTGACCAATCCGCCGGGCAATCCGGGTGATCCAGGCAACCCGGGGACCGGCAGCAATCCGCCGCCGCTGTACCAGCCGGGCGTGCCGCTGTACGAGGCCTATGCGGGCATCCTGCAGCAGGCGAACACGCTCGACACACTGTTCCAGCGCACCGGCGATCGCCAGTGGGCCGGTGCGCAGACTTCCGACGGCATGAAGCCGGGCGAGGGCGTCTGGGTGCGCGTGCAGGGCGGCAACCAGACCGTGAAGCCCGAGACCACGACCAGCGGCACCCATTACGACATTTCCAGTGGGACTTCACAGGTGGGCATTGACTCTACGCTTGCCGACGCTGGCGGCGGCAAGCTGATCGGCAGCGCCTCGCTGCAGGTGGGCCATTACAGCTCCGATGTGCATTCAGCCTATGGCGACGGCCGCATCAATACCCATAACTACGGGGTGGACGTGGCGCTGACCTGGTATGCCGACAATGGCTTCTACGCCGATGGTCAGGCGCGCTGGCTGCGGCTGAAGTCCGACCTGCATTCCACCACGCTTGGGCAAATCCTTGGCGACGACAACAAGGCCAACGGCTACGCCGCTGGCGTGGAAGTGGGCCAGCGTGTCTCCCTGGGCGACGCGTGGTCCATCGTGCCGCAGGCCCAGGTGTCCTGGGGCAACACGTCGTTCGATAGCTTCAACGATGCGTTCGGCGCGCGAGTGTCACAGCAGTCCGGGACGGCCGCCACCGCCCGTGCTGGTACCACTCTCGATTACAGAAGCACGCACCAGGGCGCGTCTGGCCCGGTCGTCACGCACGTGTACGCCATCGCCAACGTCTACGACCACTTCAAGGATGGGGCAACAGTGAACGTGGCCGGCACCGACTTCACCACCCGCAACGAGCGCTGGTGGGGCGGCGTAGGCGTGGGTGGCGCGCTTGACTGGGCAGGCGGGCGGTATTCGATCTACGGGGAAGTGCAGGCGCAGACAGGGTTGTCGCATTACGGTGATTCGCATGCGGTGAACGGCACGCTGGGTTTCCGTATGCGTTGGTAACCTAGTGCAGTAACCGCAGGTCGACCGCATTCGCCATCGCCTGCATCCCCGTCGCATTGGGATGCAGGTGGTCGCCCGAGTCGTATTCCATCCGTAGCACCTGATGATCGGATGGATCGCGCACCGCCTTGTCGAAGTCGACCACGCCGTCGAAGGCACCACTGTGTCGTATCCATTGATTGCAGGCCTGGCGGATCGCGTCCCTGGCGGGGGAGTAATAGCCGGCTCCCTTGAACGGCAACATCGTGCCGCCTACGATGCGAACGCCGGCACCATGCGCTTTGGCGATCAGTTGCCGGTAACCATCGATCAGTGCCTGGGCAGTCAGCGGCGTGCCATCGGGGCCGGCATCGTTGCCGATGTCGTTGATGCCTTCCATCAGAATCACCGTGCGTGCACCGGCCTGGTCCAGTGCGTCATGACGGAATCGTTTGATCGCGCTGATGCCCTGGAAGAGATTCGGCACATCGCTCAGCACGCGGTTGCCGCCGATGCCGGCATCGACCACGCCCATGGGATGCTGGTTTTCGGCGAGCCTGCGGGCCAGGTCGTCGGGCCAGCGCTCGTAGGCGCCGTGAGGTGTGTCATAGCCGTCGGTGATCGAATCGCCGAAGGCCACCACGGCACCGCGGGCGTCGGTACGCACGTCGAGGCCTGATACGTAGTACCAGGACGTGGTCGACTTGCCATAAGCGCCATCGTCGATGTCGTCCGCATGATCGGATTCGGCCTGGTAAGTGGTATCGAACGCGTCCGAATGCCAGGTCGAAGCTTCGGTTGCCCGTGGCAAATAGAGAGAGACCAGCAGGTTCTGGCCTGCCTCAACGCTTACCGGAATCGGGTCGCTTACCACCTCCGCGCCGGCGGGAATGGTAAAAGTGGCAGTCTGCGCTACGGTAACCGCATGCCGCGAGTCGGCTACCTCAACCGCTCCATGGTCCTGCGTTGCCAGGCTCACCTTGCCCACGAGCAAAGGCGTACTGCTGCGCAGGTTGGACAGATGCAGGCGCAGCGACGTGCCGCCAACGCTGGCATGCACCACCATGCGCAGGGTCTGGTCATGGAAGCTCGGCCCGCCCGCACTCATGCTCGGCGACCAGGCGGCTACGTAATGATCACCGGTGACCTGGGCCGTTGCTGGCATGATGCTGGCCAGCAATAACAAACCTGGCAGCCAGCGCCGGGAAATCATGAAGACCCCGGCGTGACGGTGATCGACTCGCCCGCCCGCAGTGTGATCGCCTTTGACCACCCGCCATGCTTCAACGTGGTTTTCGTGCCGCCGACGCTGTGTACGGTCGCAGTGCTGACATGGCCATCGCGCCAGGCCAGGTCGATCCGGAAACCACCACGTGCACCGATCCCCGTGACACGCCCGGCGGCTGCCCACGCCGCGGGCAGGGCAGGAAGGAACTCGATCACTCCCGGGCGTGAATACAGCAGCATTTCCAGCATCGCCGTCGGCGTGCCGTAGTTGGCATCGATCTGGAACGCGTCGGTATCCGCGGTCAGCTGGTAGAAATCGAAGAAATTCTGCGTGGTGCCGTTGCTGTGGTTTTGCGCCGGCGTGAGATTGGTCAGCAACAGCTGGTAGGCATTGTCGGCGTTCTTCAGGCGCGCCCAACAGATGGATCGCCAGGCACAGCCCCAGCCGTAACCAGTCATGCCACGGGCTTGCAGTAGCTTGGTTACGCCGTCGATCAAGTCCCGCGGGCTGTTATCGGCACGAATCCGGTCACCGGGGAAGAAGCCGATCAAGGGTGAAAGATGGCGGTGCGTGGTCTCGCCCAGGTTATCGGGCGACATCCATTCTTCCAGCCATCCGCTCTTTTCGCTCACGCGTGGCAGATAAAGCCGCGCCTGCATCTTCGCGATCTTCGCCGCATAGTCGGCATCGCGGCCGAGCAGGGTGCTTGCCTGTCGATAATTCTCGAACAGATCCCAGACCAGCTCCTGCGCATAGGTATTGCCCCGGGTGTTCTTCGGGCCTTGTTCCGGCGACCAGTCGGCGTCGTCGATCAATACTTCCTTCTTCAATCCGGTGGAGGAGTCGGTCACGCTGATGGTGAGCAACCGGGCTTCCCAGAATTCGCAGGCGCCCTTGAGCAGAGGGTAGATGCGGGCCAGGTACCCCTGGTCCATGACATATTGATAGTGCTGCCACAAACTGTTGCACAGCCAAGCATTGCTAGCTGGATGCCACCACCAGCCGTTGCCGCCATAGATATTGGTGGAAAACGCCACCGTCCAGCCGGCGAGCTTTCCCGAGCTATTTCGAAAACCGTTGCTGGGGTCGTTGAAAAAGCGCTGGGTAATCGCGGTCCATGAGTCGAGCTGATCCAGGCAGTAATTTGTCAGCGCATCGAAGCATGACGACAGCCCGGCCCGGTCCGGGAGCCAGTAGTTCATCTGTATGTTGATGTCACTGTGGTAGTCGCCCATCCACGGCGGCGCATTGTCGCCCAGCCACAAGCCCTGCAGGCCCGTGGGTAGTTTGTCGCGGGAGCCTGCAATGGTGAGGTAGCGGCCGAACTGCAGGTAGCTGGCTTCAAGCTCCGGATCGGCGCCTGCACCAGGTTGCGCGCGCGCCTGCAAACGCTTCCATGTGTCCATGGCGCGCTGCCCATCACTTGATGCGCCAAGATCCACGCTCATCGTGTCGAACAATGCCCGGTGATCCGTCACGTGGGTATGCAACAGCGTGGATGCCGAAACCTTGGCGGCGGCCTCGATTTTCTCCCGCGAGCGGAGCGCAGGATCCAGTGCCTTGTCCCGATACCCTGTGGCCAGGCTCGGCGCGTAGTTGGTTCCTCCGCAGAAGATCACGGTCAGGCTTTCGCAGGCATCGAAACGCAGTGTCGAGCCATGGACCTTCACCGCCCCCGACGAGGCAACGGCACGCGCCTGCGCCGCGTACTTCAAGCCATTGTCGAGGGTGCCGTCGAAACGCAGATAGGCGCCATCGCCTTGCGTGGCCTCCGCGTGTGCGCCGGCAAGCTCGATGCTGCCGCCGTGCTTGCCGCCGCCGCTCTGCGACAGGTGCATCACGATCACATCATCAGGATGGCTGGCGAAAATCTCGCGCAGATACCGGATGTGTCCCTTGCGGTAGGAAATACGGATGTAGCCCTGGGCCAGATCCAGCTCCCGCCGGTAGTCCGTGATGTTCGCAAACTCGTGGCCTTCCACGTCGACGTACAGCTTCGCCAGCATCACCAGGCTGCCGAAATCCGCGGTGGTGTAGTTGAACTGGCCTTCTTTGTCCAACGTGTCGTTAAGCCCGCCCAGCCACATCGAGCCATCGGTAAGGTAGAGAAATTCGCGCGCGGGATCGCCGCCTGCCAGGGCACCCAGCCGGCCATTGCCGATGGGCAGGCCTTCGCGCAGCACATTCGCTTCGACGGCCGGCGAGTCGTACCAAAGGCTGGTCTTGCCGACGGGACCAGGGGGAGGGAAGCCCTCTGGTCGCCATACGGGTCCGCGCGCCGCAAACACAGGCAACCCCATCAGCGGCAACATGGCCGAGAGGGCGCCGGCCCCTTTCAGGAACCGGCGGCGTGCATGCATATCAGAGCGTCGTTGACTCACTGTCTCCCACACGTCTGGGTTGCATGGTCATACGACCACGGCGCATCGACCAGCGGCGCCACGACGATGCGATCAAGGTCCGGAGCATAGCCGGTGGCATTGCCGAACTCGAGGGTGTTGACCCCGGCTTTCAGTGCCACCTGGATCACCTTGGGCACGGGATCATCGAAGGTGCTTCCGTTCAAGTCCAGCGAGCGCGGCGACTGGTTGTTGACGGTCATCACCAAGGTGCGCACGCCACTGGTGAAGTAGTCGATTTCCAGCTGGTACACGCCTGCCGTCGGCACCGTGACATTGCTGAAGGTTACCGTGTTCGCTGCGCCGCCGCCGATATTGCCGGCCTTGGAAAGCCCCGAAGCGTAGTTGCTGAAGCCCGCGGTGACCGTGCCACTCAGCGTGGCGGCTTCCGCCTCGTAGCTGGTGGTCGGCGGCAACGGTGTATCGCCATTGCCGCTGACGACGATGCGGTCCAGATCCGGCGGATAGCTGGTGGGGTTGCCGAACTGGATGGCATTGAAGCCCGCCTTCAGGCACACCGGCACCGTGCTTGCCGAAGGCAGCTGGAAGCTGGCGCCGCCGGAGTTGAAGGTCTGGAAGCGGCCGTCACCCACCTTGTACAGGTAGGAACGCAAGCCGAGCACCAGCGAGTCGATCTGCATCTGATACACGCCGGTACGACGCACGTAGACGTTGTTGAAAGTCACCGTGTTGCCGGCGCCCAACCCCAGGCCGCCGACCTTGTTGCCGCCAGAACATCCGGCGCATCCGTAGACAGCAGCGGAACCTGCCAGCGTGGCGGCTTCGGCTTCATAACTGGCCGAGGGTACCGGCGGAGCATGGCCCACGGTTGGCCACACCTTCAGCAGTTGCACGCCATGGCCTTCCAGGCGCGTGCTGTACTCGCCCACCGAGCGACCCAACTCCCGGTGAGTCCACAGGTCGCGCACCTGTCTTGCACCAAGAAGCCCGATCTGGCGCCACGGCAAGGTGGCGATGGTCGGCGTTGCATTCATGTTGAACAACGCCACGACATAACTGCCGTCGCCCTGGTCGGAGACCCATACTTGCTGATCGCCACCGATGACCTGCTTGGCCGGCTTGCCGGACTGATTCACAGCAAGTACTTCATCGTTGGTCGCCAGTTGCTTGCCGAAGGCATCGAGCTTGGTAAGGTCGCCACCGAGGTAGATCGGGGCATTGGCGATCGACCATAGCGTCATGGCCGAACGCTTCTCGTCGTTGGTCAGGCCATCTAGCGCGCCATCGCCGATATCCAGCGAATCCAGGTCGTTCCAGCCCAGCTTGGGCCCGGCCGCGTCCTGCCACGCGGGCAGGTCCCTGAAACGCTTGTAGATGCGTGGCCAGTCGGTAAGCGTGGCGCAACGCCCTTCGCATTCCACGTCGTCGTCGATACGGCGTGCATTGGAGTATTGCTGCCAGGTGCCGAGGTAGTCCTGGTCCAGCGCCCATGAAATCGTCAACCAGATCGGGCGACCGCTCTTGGCGATCGCCTTGGACCACGCCTGCACGTCGGCCAGGTTGTTGATGCTCAGGTCGTCGGTATAGGAGCCGGGCGACACGCCATCGAGCTTGATGAAATCCACGCCCCAGGATGCGTACAGGGCCACCACGGAGTCCATGTATTCCTGGGCACCGGGCTTGGAGAAGTCGATCTTGTAGTGGTACGGCGATGTCGAATTGGGCGTGCCGAAGGCATTGCCGGCGGTGTAGGGCACCGCCAGGATGTCCTGGATGTGATACGGCGTACCCAGGATCGGCGAATTCGCCAGCACTGCCGGTTCCTCGACGCCGGGAATCCAGTAGATGCCCGCTTTCTGGCCGTTATGGTGGATGTGATCGATCAGGGCCTTGATGTCGGGGAACTTGACCGTGTCCGGAATCGGCCGCCCATTGGCATCGAAACTGCCCTGCCAGCCCGAATCCATGTTGATGTAGTTGTAGCCGTGGGCACCCAGGCCCGAAGAGACCATCGCGTCGGACTGCTTGATGACGTTGGCCTGGGTGAAGAAGTCGTTGTCGATCGTCTGCTGGCTGAAAGTGCTCCAGCCCAGATAAGGCCTTTGCGCTACGCCGTTGAATTGCGCGCCGGCGACCGAGGCCACGGCGAGAAGTCCACAGGCCAGCGCACAGCGCGGCAACAGGGACCTGATATTGGCATCCATTGAGAATGTACCCCTTGAGCGGTGATCACGCGCGGGAATGGACGCTCATCGAATCGCAGCAGCGTCCGTGTTGGCGACGTCATATAATATGACAATTGGAAAGTACGCCTGAGCGTTCGCCCCAGTCAAGACGGCTCGACGACGAGCAGGTCACAGTTCTGATGGATCACGGCGCGGGATCCGGTGACTCGCCTACGTTGACGAAGCAATAGTATGTTATAACATTACGAATCACTCTTCGGCGCTGCTCCCTTGGCCTATTCGTTGACGGACGTCCTCCTGGCCTCCTTCTCTATCGCCATGACCTCCGTCGCCTCGCGTCTGTTGGTCTGGCTGCCTCTGGGATCGCTGGCTCGCATACTTCCCTGGCTGCAACCGGTAGCGGTGGGGCTGCTGGTAGGCGATGCCTTGTTGCACGTATTGCCCGAATCACTCGAGACGGGCCTTTCCACGAACGCCGCCTTCAAATGCGTGGCGATCGGCGCAGCGCTACTTGTCGCCGTCGAATGTTTCGTGCGGCCGCGAGCCAGATCCACCGGGGCCCCCGGGCCCGAGGCGTTCGCGCGCATGAACCTCGCGGGCGATTTTCTCCATCATCTGGTGGATGGCGTGGTGGTCGGGGTGAGCTTTCTCGCCGGCAGCGCGTCAGGATTTGCCGTGATGCTCGCCATCATCGCGCATGAGATCCCAAGGGAAGTGGGGAGCGCGGGTGTACTGGTGGCCGGCGGCTATCCGCCGCGCAAGGCGTTCTGGCTGTCACTGGCCATGGCCTCGGCCGTTCCCGTCGGCGCGCTGTTGATGCTTGCCGCTCCGCTGCACGACGGCACCCTGGGAGTCGCCCTCGCATTGGCCGCCGGCACGGTGCTCTACGTGGCACTTGCCGATGTGTTGCCGGCCGCCTGGAGCCGGATCGGAACCACCCATCGCATCGCGCCATTCATCGGCGTGGTGGCTGGGTTGGCCTTCATGTGGATGGCGGCCGGATGGGAGGCTCGATGAAGAACGAAATGGAAAAGCCGACGTGGCTCGTGCAACTGGTTGCCGGTGGGTTCGTGCTTGGCGCGGCACTGGGATTCGGACTGGGCGACTTCGCCATGCAGGTCGTGGCCGTGGCCTTGCTGCTTGGTGCAACCGGACTTTGCAACGAACTGGTGGTGTCCCAGGTGCGGCGCCGTCCTTCGACCTGGGTGAGCCCATCGCGCGCGATGGTCTATCCGCGGCTTCCCGCCCATCCATTGATCGCGCGCGTGCTGGCCGGTTCACGTGAACTGCGGCGGCGCTTCGATGCCATCGACTGGATCGCCGATTGGCTGCCGGCCATCCTGGCACTGGCAGGATCGGCCCTGGCCCTGTGGCTGACGACGGGATTGCTCCATAGGCTTGCGGGCGATGACGGCTCCGCCTCGGTGACAACCGCGGCGGTGCTGCTGGGTGCCACCATCCCTCTACTTATCGTGCAACGCCTGTTCATGCCAGACAGGGCGCGAGGGCCCAGCCTCGATGGCACGGCCAGGCTTGCCCTGCTCGCATCGCTCCTCATGGGTGCAGCCAGCCTGTTCGGCGCGCTTGGCTACGCCTGGACAAAATGGTTCGCCCTGCCAGTGCTGATTATCGCGGGCGTCGTGGCACTGGAAGTGATGGTGCGCACGTGCGCAGCGTGGCTCAGTCCTCCCATCGCGTTTGTGCAGCGTCGTTCCTCGGCGCTTACCTGGACCGCCAGTCTTTTGCGTCTGCAGCGACCGCGGCTTGATCGGGCGAGTGCCTGGCTCACCTCGGCCTATGGCATTGACCTCTCACGCAGCTGGGTGGCCGCCTTCGCCACGCGCGCCGTGCTGCCGGTGGCAGGTGCGCTGGGTATCGTGGCGTGGTTGGCCAGTGGTATCTCGATCGTGCGGATGGATGAGCGCGCCATCGTTGAACACATGGGCGCGCCGCGTGATGTCGTCGGTCCGGGTCTGCATGTGCATGCGCCCTGGCCATTCGCCACCGTCCGGCGGGTTGAGTTGGGCGTGGTGCACGAGCTACCCATTGTCTTTTCGCAAAGTGGCGATGGCCAGCTCCTGGCCGAACTGGCCACGGCGGGGCAAGCCGACGCCGCCGGCGCCACCGCGGCGGAAGCCATTCCCGACCCGCCTGCCGACCGGTTGTGGGACGGCAGCCACCCGGGCGAGGCCAGCTATCTCATCGCCAGCAGTTCGGGAGGCCGGGAAGGCTTCCAGATCGTCAACGTGGATCTGCGCGTTGTCTATCGCGTGGACGGTACTGATGAGGCGGCCCGGGCCTCCGCCTACGGCGCTTTCGAACCGGCGAGCATGATCCGGGCCTCGGCCGGACGCCTGCTTGTTTCGCACTTCGCCATCTCTACCCTGGACGGCATTCTCGGCGAGAGCCGAGCGGCATTCGTCGATCGCTTCCGCCTGGATCTGCAGCACGACATGGATGCTTATCACGCAGGGATAGCCGTGCTCGATGTGGTGGTGGAGGCGATCCATCCGCCCGCCGGTGCCGCGCGGGCGTACCACAACGTGCAGGCCACCGAAATCCAGGCCGATGCGATGCGCTTCCAAAGCCGCGCGCGCGCCCTGGCCGTGAATAGCGCGGCGGCCGAAGAAGCCCTGCAGAACATCAACCGGTCCCGGGCCGAGGCAGCCGAGGCACTGGCCGCCGCCAACGCCACGCGCATCACCTTTGGCGCCGATGCGCGCAGTCATGCGGCGGGCCCCAATGTGTTCCTGTTTGAAAGTTGGCTTTCGCACCTTCGGGACGATCTGTCCAAGGCGCGAGTGACCATTGTCGATCACCGCCTCGAGGGGGCCACGAGCACCCTTGATCTGCGCGCCATCGCGCCAGGCAGTTCCGGAGGATATCCATGAGTGTCGCCGCTGAGAACCCGGAAGAAGCATCGTCGCCATCGGGGCGAGGCAACGGGATGAGATGGCTGCGCTGGAGTGCGGCGGCCCTGGTGCTGTTGCTGGCCGCGCTTGCTGCCTCGCTCGTGGTGGTGAGCCCCGGTACCGGCGTCGTGATCACCCGGTTAGGCCGCCCGGTGCGCGTCTTGCTGGCGCCAGGCGGTGCATTGAAGTGGCCCGCGCCCGTGGAGAACACCGTTGATGTGGATCTGCGTCTTCGAACGACGTCCAGTGGTTTGCAGGACGTGGGTACGAAGGACGGACTGCGCGTGCTTGTGCAGGCCTTCGTCGTCTGGCGGGTACCGGCCGACCCGGAGGGAGTGCAGCTGTATTTGCGAGCGGTGCAGAACCAGCCGGACGTCGCTGCCGCCCAGCTACGAAGCTTGATGGCTTCGTCGCTGGAAATTACCGCGAGCAGTTTCGATCTGGCGAACCTGGTCAATACCGATCCGAAGAAGGTGCGCCTTGATGAATTTGAAGCGCGCCTTCGTGCCCGTATCGACGCCCAGGCCCGCCGCGTCTACGGTGTGGAGGTCCAGCAAGCGGGCATTGAACGGTTGACGCTGTCGAGCGAGGCGTTACAGGCAACCATCGAGCGGATGAAGGCCGAGCGCGACACGGCGGCCGCCCAGCGCTCGGCGGAAGGTCAGCGGCAAGCCGCGCAGATTACCTCCGAAGCCGAGCGCGACGCGCGCATCCAGCTAGCCCAGGCCAAGGCCGACGCGGCGGCCATCGAAGCCGAAGCGCAGGTCAAGTCGGCGACGATTTACCAACAGGCTTACAACACCGATCCGGCGCTCTATACCACGCTCCGGTCGTTCGACACGCTTGATGCCGTGGTCAACCCCAACACCCGGTTGATCCTGCGCACGGACGCAGCCCCATTCCGGATCCTGGTTGACGGCCCGGGCGACGGAGGAGTGGCGAAGAGAGGCAAGCCATGAAACAGGGCGAGCGTCAAAACGGATTGTTGGACGATGTGCTCACCTGGTCATTCCGCCTGCTTTTCGCCCTGGTGGCACTGCTCATGCTTGCCTGGGGCGCCACTGGCATATCTCGCGTCAGTCCCGGCAACCAGGCCGTCGTTACACGCTTTGGCCAGATCGCCCGGGTGCAGGGTCCAGGTTTGCTCCTGACGTGGCCTGCGCCCGTGGAACATGTGACCTTGCTGCCATCAGGCAGTCGCCAGGTTCAGTTCTCGCCCGAATCGCTCGAACAGGATCGCTCCCAGGTTCGTTCGGAGGCGGATTCCGCCACTTATGGCTTCGACGTCAGCGATGACGCGCGACAGAACACCTGGTTCTTCATGACCGGCGATGGCGGCCTGGTGCACCTTAAGGTGATGGTCTTCTACCAGATCACCGATGCTGCCGCATGGCTCACCGCCGCTGACCATATCGAGCCCGCGCTGCGCCGCGCGGTGATTGCCGCGGCGGTGCGTACGTGCGCCAGCCGCGATCTTGATGGCATCCTGGTCGCTCGTCCCGAGCGCGCGGGCGAGATGCTGCTTGTCGCCAAGCGAGAATCGTTCCGTACCGACCTGGTGTCGTTGATCAACGCCCGTCTTGCCACGAACGGCGGGGCAGGCCTTGGTATCCGGGTGGCCCGCGCGGATGTGGTAGCTAGCATTCCCTCTGGCGCCAAGGCGGCGTTCGACAACGTACTGAGCGTCTCCCAGCAGGTCGAGCGAATCGTCGCCCAGGCACGTACCGCGGCCGAACTGAGTCGCCAGGCATCTGTCCAGTCCAGGGAGAACGCACTCGATCAGGCACGTGCGCACGCCCAGGAAACCGTCAACACCGCCGAGGCAAAGTCAGCGTTCGTCCGCGCCCTGGGCAACCAGCCGGGCATGAGCCGGCAGACGGTGCTGAACCAGCTTTACCGCGAGCGCGCGGGATCCGTGCTTGGCCTGGTCGACAAGGTCGACGTGGTCCCGGTCCACGCCACCTCGATCCTTTATTCGGTCACTTCGCCATGAACGCTTCGTCG
>Ga0070658_10001149_pt1 | contig 22585 bp, 20 predicted proteins | sample KBSC13metaG_FD_64664 | JGI IMG/M metagenome (GOLD analysis project Ga0070658, IMG submission 64664) | Corn rhizosphere microbial communities from Kellogg Biological Station, Michigan, USA - KBS C1-3 metaG | ecosystem: Host-associated > Plants > Roots > Rhizosphere > Soil ...
ATCGGCCACGTGGCATGCGCAGGGCTGGTATCCCTACTAAAGAGGGTCCAGACGCGCACAGGCGGAACAAGAAGATGGGCATCGGACAGTTGCGTCCGATGCCCGTCTTTTTTTGTCGAATGCCAACTCCAGTTGGTTAGCTGGATTGAAGTGTGAGCGTCTGGTCGGTGTTGGCGATTGTGTGCGCGGGTCCTTGCGCGGTGGGCGTGGTAATGTACGAGACCGCCTTCGTGCGAGCTATCCGGGTGATACCGGTATCGATGTCGTACTCCGCGTCGACACTGGCCGAGTCGAAGCTCATTTGCGCAATTCCGCCCTGGGCGGTATCGGCTGCGGGGGTAGGAGCCGATCTAGCGAGATCCTCGTGCACCAGCGCAACCTTGTGCCCGTCCTTCTCGACAACATCGTTGAGGGAAGCTTTCACTTCGAAGAGCGAACCGTACATGGACAGCGTCGACGTCCAAGTGTCACCGGGTTTAACCGGCTGTTCCGGGAAGCACTCAGTGCTGCTGAGCGATGCCAAAATGGAATTGCCTGCGCCACCGGGCGCATCCTTGGCGATCCGTCCGCGGTTCGTCACGTGGAAGACGGCCGGCTGCGTGATCTGAGCGAGCGTCGCCGGTGGGAGGGGGACATTCTGACCGCCACTGGTGACGCTGTCGACCCGGAGTTGCATGCCTATGGTTGCGTCGCCATTCGCCGCTACCGAGCGCACGTCGTTCGTGAAGCTCATCGCCATGTCGACTTTGCTCGGTACCCGCCGCCCGGACGCCAATGTGGTGGACGAGTTGACCGTCTGCTTGATCTGGTACGTGTAGTTCTTCCCGGCCATATAGTGGGCGCGCAGCAGCCAGCCTCCGGGTGGGGTCGGCGCGGAGGCGTAGATCCGGGCCCCGTGCATAGTGCGGGCGGCGCCGTAGATTCCGGCGCCGACGGTCAGCAGCGCAACGGCGGTACCGGCGACCGCGATGGCTGTCACCTTCTGGGTTGTCGTTTTCATGATCTTCAAAGCTCCCTTTGCATATTCGTGAGCGTGAGCCGGCAGAACATGCCCGGCGGCGAAGGGCAGCGTGGTTGGATAGCTGATGGCGTGCAGTGCGCTCAGGCATGTTTCCGGAGCGGCGTCGACGGCGCGGTCGGCGAGCAGCGCGGCGAGGGCGACTGCCGGAACGACGACCTGTCGACCGGAGAGACGCAGACGCAGACGTTCCAGCGCGCGCCCCACCCTCTTCTTTGCGGCGGGTTCGGCAATGCCGAGGACGTCGGCCGTCTCCCGCATACTGAGTTGTTCGAAGAAGCGGAGCAGGATCGCCTCGCGGTCGGCGGCGCTGAGTTTGTCCATGGCGGCGTGCAAGTTCTCGGACACGGCCGACCAATTGTCGCCTGGGCCGGCCCCTTGCTGCGGTGTCATGAATTCGTCCATCGCTGCCTGCTCCAGTCTCGCCCGCGCCAGGTGACGTCGACGGGCGTTTTTGCTGACGAGGCGCGCCGTGGTGAAGAGCCAAGCGGAGAGCGGCCCGGACGGCCGCAGGGCGTTGGCCTTGGTCGCCAGGACCAGAAAGGTCGCCTGCGTTGCGTCCTCCGCCACCTGTCGATCGCCGACCTCGCGGAGGCATGTCGAATAGACGAGACCCGCGTACCGGTCTACCAACGCACGAAACGCCGCCTGCGACCCTTCTTGCGCGTACCTCTTCACCAGTCCCCACTCTTGGGTTTCGACCATCTGCATCATCGTCGTTTTCCTCAACCTGTCTGCACGTCAGGCATATCCAATTTTGCTGCCTTCAAAGGTAAATGTTATGACACTGGGAAAAGGTGACAGGTTGCCAACTAGCGTTGGGGCGTGATCCCTGTGGGCCGGGGTGACGTCGCCGGTACGCTGGGGGGTTCCGGGATTGCCGGCCCTATCCTTTCCGCGCAATCGGACCATCTTGTTGTCGCCCCTGGTCGCCAAGGCTCCCTTCCCCAATAATGGGGTTGCGGATGCGTTCGTGATCGCGAAACTTGTCGCGAAGGCCCACGTTATAAGAGAGCGTGGAGAAACGCCTAGTAACACTGACGCTGGTTTGTTGCGGATTGATCCTGGCGGCGTCGATCAAAGGTCCAAAGCTAATTCAGGAACGACTCGCTCAGCGCGACGTGCTGGAATATCCGCATGCTCGTGCGATTCGAAGAGGGATGACCTCGACGCAGATTCGAGGCCTTATCGGATCACCGTCGACAGTGGAAGGGCGGTCGTCGGGATCAATTGGATTCCGATATGACAGTCTCTGGACCTACGAGTTTAGCGGCTGGGTGGACAAGATACACATTTACTTCGACAAGGGCAAGGTCGTCGAGTTCGACTACAACCATGGCTAGTCGACGCTGAGCCGCTGCGTCGACCCTCGGACGATAAGCTCCGTGGGGAAGATCTCGATGCCACACTCGTCCTGGCGTTGACTCGGATCTTCAAGCACGGCAACCAGACGCTGGGCGGCGCGGTGGGCCATTTCGTAGACGGATTGTTTGACGGTGGTGAGGGGCGGGGTGAGCGCGGCGGCTTCGGTGGGATCGTCGAAGCCGATGACGGAGACGCGGCCGGGGACGTCGATGCCGTTACGCTTCAGGACGTCGATGGTGGCCAGGGCCATGGGGTAGTCGCAGGAGAATATTGCGGTAGGAAGCGTGTCCCGCGCGATCATCGGATTCAGCCAGCGTTCGACCTGCGAATCGAAGGAGCGCTGCGCGTAGTCAAAGTCGACAAGTTGATCCTCCTCCCTCACGGGAAGTCCTGTTTCGAGCAATGCGCTTCGAAAGCCCTCCATCCGATCGGTGAGGTTGATAAATCTGTTGCCCAAATTGACACAGCCCAGGCGGGTGTGGCCGAGGTCGAGCAGGTGACGCGCGGCGAGTTGACCGCCTGCGTAGTTGGCGGTATCGACACACGGCAGGTGCTGATGCTCGGGGCGTGGAGAGGAGACGCTGACGGCGACAAACGGCACGCGGGCGTCGAACAGGTCGGTGAGCGCGGGCTGATCGTATGTGGGGGTGGCGACGAGAATGAGACCGTCGACGCCGGAGGTGCGGAAGTAGTCGAGGCAGTCGTGAGTGGAAAGGTACTGGACGTCGAAGTCGACATCGTGGCCGCGGAAGCCGTCGACCAGTCCCGTAAACAGAGGTACGTAGTAACCGCTGACGCCGGTCTTGCCGACGGCGATGATCTTGCCGTCCTCAAACCCCACCGTACAGTTCGGCCAGAATATCAAACTGATGCGCAATGTCTGGCTTTCGCAGCGGCCTGTTCCGACAGACCGACCGGCTAATTGATCTTACTCATCTTTTACCACAAGCCCAGGTGAATCTGTTGCGGCAGGAACCCACCCCCTCACGCCGGCACGGTTGATGCCCCTGGTCGCTGGGCTCCCTTCCCCAATAATGGGGTTGCGTACCTGGGTCACTCGATGCCTGGCAGAGCCATCACCACGTCGCTACTTGTCGCCACGCTCCAGGATCCATTGCATGCCGCCGAGAAGGATGTCGGATGGGACATCCTGCGCAACGCTTCGGCCGAGGTCGGCGAGGGTGACGCTCTTGAGCTTGTCGCGCCAGGCACGGTCGGCGTCCCACATGACACGCGCGACGGCGCACGTCTTGTCGTCGCAGTACCCCGCGGGGAGGCAGGGGTTGTTGAACCGGATGTTCGTACAGGCGAACGTCGACACCCGGCCCTCGACGGCCTCGACAATGTCGAGGAAAGTGATGCCTTCAGGCGGTCTCGACAGTCGATAGCCGCCGGTCGGTCCGAGGGTGCTCTCGACGAGGCCGGCGGTCGATAGGGTCTGGAGCGCCTTGGAGAGGTACTCCTTGGGGACGCCGTGGAACTCGGCAAGAACCTTGGTCGACAGGTAGCGGCCGGCGGGCGCCCCGGCGAGAATTGCGCAGCAATGGAGCGCCCACTCAACCTGACTTTTGAGTTGCATTAACTGAGCCCGGACTTGTCCAAACCATAAATCGAATCGAGCGATCCCGGCACGGCCCGGAAGCCGATGCTGAGCCGGTTCCAACCGTTGATCGCCACCACCACAAAGGACAGGTCCGTAATCTCCTTCTCACTCAGTATATCGCGAACTCGGCCATAAAGTTCATCCGACACGCCATGTTCGGGCAGCTTGGTCAACGTCTCCGCCCATTCCAGTGCCGCCCGTTCCTTGTCATTAAAGAGACTCGACTCTCGCCAGATGGCCACGTGGTGCAGTCGAAGTTCCCGCTCGCCATGGATCTTCGCCTCCTTGACGTGCATGTCGACACAGAACGCGCAGCCGTTCATCTGCGACACGCGCAGGAAGACGAGGTCCTTAGTCGCCGGGTCGAGCGAGGTGTCGGTGAGGGTATTGCTGAACTCAAAGAACTTCTTGAATTGGGCCGCGGAGAGCTTCGTGTAGTCGAGTCGTTGTGCCATAGTGATTGCTCCTAATTCTTAATCAGGATATTTATTATCCTTAAGGATATTATATATCCTTATTTTATAAGAGTCAAGGGATAGCGAGGAGAATCTGGGGAGAACCTTAATCGGTGGGGGACGGAACTGGACGACCTCGCGGGGGTCGGCCATCGGGTTGGGGCGTATGTTAGACCTCTGTAGAGGAGCGATCGGGCGGAGGCCATAGCGTCATATCACCTGCGACGAGAGGCTCCACGTTCTCAATCATCTCCTCAAAAGCCATCTGTATAAATGACCCAAGTTCCTTCAGCTTAGGCGCGCGATTCCGCCGGCTCACGAAGTCGGGATGTTGCTGGTGGATCAGCGCTCCCAGGTACATCGATTTACACTGCCCTGGCTCGACCGAAGCCGGTACGAACAGGACGTCGAATACGGTTCGGTCGAGTTCGACGAACAGGCTCAACTTCTCAGATCGGTACTCATAGTTCCACGACGGATCAGGGTAGAGCGTGTAGCCGTAACGGTCGACAAGAGGCGCGAAGACCACGGGGACGACCTTTTCGAATTCCTCGAGAAAACCGGCGGGATTGTTGCCATTGAAGAAGAACTGCATTACGTGTCTCCAGATAGTCGGACTCTTGCTTCTTCAGTTTAGCTCACGCTCTTGCGGAAGCGAGTCGTCGATGCCACGATGAGCACGGTGGCGATGGCGATGAGGGCGAGGACGCTGGGCATGACGTCCCACAAACCCGCGCCGCGTACGGCGATGGCGCGGCAGATCTGGATGAAGTGGGTGACGGGCAGGATCTCGGACAGGATGTAGAGCGGCCCCGGCAGGTTCTCGCGCGGGGAGATGTAGCCGGAGAGAAGGATCGACGGGAGGACCGTCAGCAGGGTGAATTGCAGCGCCTGCGCCTGGTTTTCCGCGATGGTGCTGATGAACAGGCCGAGCGCGAGGGCGGCGAGGATGAAGGGAATCGCCAGCATAAAGAGGAGCAAGACGCTGCCGGCCACGCGGACATCGAAGATGAGGTAGCCGAGGCCCAGTACCGCGCCCAGTTCGAAGAACGCGATCACCGAGTAAGGGACCAGTTTGCCGACCATTAGACCGAGCCGGCCGACGGGGCTGACCATCAGCTGCTCGAGTGTCCCCTGCTCCCGCTCGCGGACCAAGCTGAAGCTGGTGAGCGAGACGGTGATGAGCTGCAAGAGGACGCAGACGAGGCCCGGGATCGTGTACACCTGGGTGCGGACATCCGGGTTGAAGAGGACATCGACACGGACATCGGGAGCGGTCAACCCCTGAGTCGGCATCTGATTCGGAGCATTCATCAGTGCGCTGCGGGCGGGGTTGGCGACCTGGCTATCGCTGCCGTCGAGGAGGATGCGGACGACGGGTCGACGGCCCGCGGCGACATCCCTGGCGAAGCCGGGCGCGATAACAATGGCCACGCGTTCGTCGCCGCGGCGGAGGGCGTCGTAGGCGGCGTCGGGGGTCGGCAAGTCCGCCACGATGTCGAAGTAGTGGGTGTTGCGAAGGCCGTCGATATAGGCCCGGCTCTCGCGCGAGTGATCGTAGTCGACCACGGCGGTGCGAATATGGCGGACGTCGAAGTCGAGGGCGTAGCCGAAGAGGATGAGCTGGATGAGCGGCAGCATGAGGGCCATCACTAGGGTGGCGGGGTCGCGGCGGATGTGCAGCGTCTCCTTGATGACGATGTCGCGCAGACCATAGAGAAGTCCGTTCATTGATGGTTCTCCTTGGCCAGCTTCCGGGTGATGGTGACGAAGACGTCCTCCAGCGATGGGTCGATGGGCCGCACCTTGCCGGATTCGACACCCGCTTTGGCGAGGGCGTCGAGGGCGGCTTGATCGAGCGTGTCGCTGGGCATCAACAGGTGGATCTCGGCCTCGACCAGGGTGGCGTCGAGGGCGAACGGTTCCTTTTTCAAGGCGACCAGAGCCTTGGGCGGACTGGCGGCGGCAATGGCGATTCGGCGCGTGCCCTCTGGGGAGACGTCGGGCAGTTGCTTGAGCTCAGCCGGCGTCCCCTGCACCATCAGCTTCGACAGGTAGATGTACGCGATCTCGTTGCAGCGCTCGGCCTCGTCCATGTAGTGGGTGGTGACGAAGAGCGTTTTGCCGGCGGCGGCGAGGTCGAAGAGGAGATCCCAGAGCTCGCGACGGGCGACCGGGTCGATTCCGGCGGTAGGCTCGTCGAGGAAGACGAGCTGGGGTTCATGGATTAGCGCGGCGGCCAGCGCGAGCCGTTGACGCCATCCGCCCGAGAGCTGCCCGGCGCGGCGGTCGAGGTAGTCGCCGATGCCGACGAGGTCGATGACGGACTGCCGTCGCCTGGTCAAGTCGTCGCCGCGCAGACCGTAGATGCCGCCAAAGAAGGTCAGATTCTCCATCACCGTGAGGTCGCGGTAGAGGCTGAACGACTGGTTCATGTACCCGATCGACCGCTTGATGGCTTCGGGGTCCTGGCGGATGTCGTGCCCGTTCACCCGTGCGGTGCCGGAAGTTGGCTGCAAGAGCCCGCACAGCATGCGAATGCAGGTCGACTTGCCGCTGCCGTTGGGGCCGAGGAATCCGAAGATGGTCCCCGACGCCACCTGGAACGACAGGTTGTCGACCGCGGTGAAGTTGCCGAAGCGTTTGGTGAGGCCCTCAATTTCGATCGCATTGGCACTCATGGCTGCCAGTTCCCGATCTTGACGACGGTAGCGTACATTCCCGCCTTAATCCTGGCGTTCGGATTTGTGAGCCGCAGCCGAACCGCGAAGACCTGTTTGCCTCGCTCGTCGGGGGTTTGCAGGTTGGCAGGCGTGAACTCGCCTTTGCTTCCGACGCTCTCGACAGTGGCCGCCACTACCTCCCCCGGCCCCTCCTCCAGAGGGGAGTTGTGGAGCCCGTCGACACGCAAGTCAGCGGTATCGCCGACATTGACGTCGGCGATCTTCGACTCGGGGACGTAGACGCGGAGCCAGATGTCGGCGGGGTCGTCGATGCGGACCAGGGTCGCGCCCGCGTTGACGAGGTCGCCGCCGGTCACGGGCACGGCCTCGATCTGACCGGCCACCGGCGCGCGGACCTCACTCTCGGCCAGGTTCGCCTGGGCCGAACGAGCGTCGGCCTCGGCGGCATCGAAGGCGGCCTTCGCCTGCGCGATCTCCTCCTTGCGGTTCCCCGACGTCATCAGCGCCAGGGTCGACACGGCCTGCGCGAGGCGCGTTTGCGCCGCGCGGATGTCCTCGGATCGCGAGCCCCGTTCTATGAGGGCGAGAGCGTCGGCGGCCTGATCCCGACGCGCCTTCGCGGCGGCGATGTCCTCCGGTCGACTGCCGGCGTCGACGAGATCGAGGGCGGCCTTTGCCTGCCGCCAGGCCTGGCGGCTAGCATTCAGCTCTTCGTACGGCGTGCCGCGGTCGGCTCGGTCGTACGCCTGCTGCATCTCGCGTCGCCTGGCCGTCGCCTCCTTTGCAGCTGCCTGCGCCTGGTCGTTCTGCTGACCGGTGACGGCGTCCTTCGCGAAGAGGGCGGCGTAGCGGGCGGCATCGTCGACGGCCGCCTTCTCCGCGGCCTTTGCCGAGTCCAGCCGCGCCATCGCCTGCGCAAGTTCCTGGTCGGTCGGCCCCCGCTGCGCGGCCTGGAAAGTGAACCACGCCTGACGCTCAGCCGCCCGCGCCTTCGCGACATCCTGGGGCCGCGGACCGGCGACGGCCTCGCGGTACTGGGCGTCCGCCTCCGCCAGTCGCTGCCGCGCTTGCCCGATCTCCTCCGGCAGCGGACCGTTGACGAGCCGGTCGACCTGTGCCTGCGCTTCGTCGACCACCAGTTTCTGACGCGTGACCTCCAGCGGCCTCGGCCCGTTGGACAACTCCACCCAATGCTGCCTAGCCTGCTCCGCCGCAGCCGCCTTCGACGCCGCCGCCAGCCTGCGGGGTTCCGCGTCGAGGTCGACCAGCACCGCACCCTTCTCGACGCGGTCACCCTCCTTGACAAGGATTCGGGTCACGCGGCCGTCGGTGCGGGACGCGACATCGACGGGCTCGCTCTCGAAGAACCCCGACAACGCGCTGTGCTGCTTGGCCCGTGCGACGTCGATGTAGTATCCGCCAACCAGCAGGGTCGACAGGACGGCTATTGCGATAGGAATTTGCGGCTTAATATGCATGGCGGAAATGCGAGAATAGTGAATTGAGAATGGTGAATAGTGAATAGTGAATTACGGAAGGATCCCGTCGATCGCCGGTTCTTTCGGCACTTCACTATTCACTATTCTCTCCTCCTCCGGCTTTCATCCCATCTAGAAACGTAGCGACACTGGTGGCAAGGAGCCCGTCCGCGTCGACGTTGGCGGCTTCGGGGATACGAAGGACGACGCGCGACAGCAGGTACGTCGTGAGCGGCCCGATGAAGCAGAGCGCCGCCGTCGACGGGTCGGCACGCTTTAGGATGCCGAGGTCCATCTGTTTTTGCAGATAACGCGCGATCAATCGCCAGATCCGCATCGGTCCGATCTCGCGGAACATCGCGGCGAACTCAGTCGAGCGGAGGGCCTCCGCGACAAACACGCGCATGCAGTCGGCAAATCGATCGTCTTTGAGGGCGCGCAAGTAGGCGCGGCCGATCTCGGTGAGGCCCTGCTGCGGGGGCATCGACATGATCTCGTCCTCGCGCGCCAGCAGTTGCACCGGCGGCGCGTACTGCTCGATGACCGCGCGCAGAAGATCTTCCTTGTTCTCGAAGTAATGATAGATCAGCCCCGCCGACTTGATCCCCGCCGCCACCGCGATGTCCTTATTCGACACCTGGCTGTACCCCCGCTCCGCAAACGCGCGCAGGGCGCCGTCGAGGATCTGCAATCGCCTGATTTCCCGGACTTCGGTTCTTAACACGATTCCCATTATGCCCTATTAATTGATTGATCAATCAACTTTAGAGGAAACTCCTTTGGCCCACGCTTATGAAAAACGTGGCTGACAGGCGAAGCGCCAAGAACGCCGCTCCGCGGCTACAGGTTCCGGCTAAGCGGGGTCAGGACTTTCGCCCATGCGACGTCGAGCAGAATAGGCACATCCGCCAGTGGACTCGGGGTATCATCGACACCATGGAACTGAAACCACCCTACCCTCCGATGGAGGCGAATACCGCGGACAAGTTGCCGTCGGGCGCGCAGTGGGCTTATGAGCCGAAGTGGGACGGATTTCGATGTTTGGCGTTCCGGGAAGGCACGGACGTCGACCTCCAGTCGAAGTCGTCCCAGCCGCTGGCGCGGTACTTTCCGGAGGTGGTAGCCAATGTCCTCGCCATCGACGCCCCGCAGTTCGTCCTCGACGGCGAGCTGGTCATCCCTATCGGCGACACATTCTCCTTCGACTGGCTGCTGCAGCGCATTCATCCGGCGGCGTCGCGAGTGAAGAAGCTGGCGGCCGAATATCCCGCGATCTACGTGGTGTTCGACCTCCTCGTCGACGCCGACGGGGTCGACCTGACGTCGCTACCGCAATCCGAGCGGCGTCGACGGCTGGAGGAGTTCGCGGCGTCGAAGCTGGCGGGGGTCGACGGGATTTCGCTGTCCCCGATCACCGCCGATGTCGACGCGGCCCAGTCGTGGCTCGGGGCGATCGGCAAGGAAGGGATGTGCGACGGCGTGGTGGCCAAGCGGGTCGACCTGCCATACATGTCCGGCGACCGCAGCGGGATGCGCAAGGTCAAACTCCTGCGCACGGCCGACTGCGTGGTCGGTGGGTTTCGATATGCGGAGAAGGGTGGCGGCGTCGGCTCATTGCTCCTGGGCCTCTACGATGACGACGGCCTGCTCCACCATGTCGGGTTTACATCGGGGATCAAGGCGAATGAGAAGGCGGAACTGCAAGAGAAGTTGGAGCCGATGATCGAGGAGCCGGGGTTCACGGGGAAAGCGCCCGGGGGGCCGAGCCGGTGGTCGACGGAGCGGAGCGGCGAATGGAAGCCGCTGCGAACCGAACTGGTCGTCGAGGTCAGCTACGACCACTTCACCGGTGGTCGATTCAGGCATGGCACCATGATCCTGCGCTGGCGTCCGGACAAGTCGCCCAAGCAGTGCACGATGGACCAGATCAAGAGCGGCGCCGAAGGCGGCGCGAAGTTGCTACGGGAGGGGTGATGAAGAGACGCTATTCCGTGACATCACATCTTCGCTTTGGGAATGGGGTTCAGGTGACTCTCGATCATTATCCGCTCGAGGTGTCGCTGGATTGTCACGTCTGCGGTCGAGGTCATCGCACCATTGTCATGTCGACGACCGGTGAGCCGGCCACATATCCTCTAACGCCCGAACATTCTTATACCGTGAACAACCACGGTCTGCTTGCCAAATGCACTCCCACCGGGCATGAGTATCCCGGTCAGATGGAAAGTGTTGCAGTGCTCTCAAAGCCGCATGTCGCCATACAGATCGTCTTTAACTGTGATTTCGAGCCGTTCGTTGACCTGAAACATGGCACCGAAGCAAAGGATGAATGCACTTGGGCCCGGATAAGTTTCAGTGCGCAATGTCCCCAATGCGGTAAGGCCGGCCGGCAAAGCACCCAAACTAATCTCGGTCGACCTCACCGCACGAGCTGTTCCTGCGGCAATCTTCTGTACGACGATATTGGTGCTCCTCTCATCGAGAAGATCGGCTAACTGAGAGCGAACAGGCGCGCATCAGGAGGAATTAATGTCGGACGCAATGACATCGACGGTAACGCTGCATGTGGTTTCCAGCCTTGACGGCTTCATCGGCGCGAAGGACAACAGTGTTTCGTGGATGGACACCGAGGACGTCTACGACAAGGGCGTCACCGACGACGACAGCGCCAAGGTCCTCCAGTCGATAGACTGCTACGTGCTGGGTTCTCGCACCTACGAGCACGCCCGGGAACTCGGCTGGCCCTACGGCGATACTCCAACGGTCGTGGTGACAAGCCGAGAATTGCCGTCGACGAGGACCAGCGTGGAGTTCTACTCGGGCGACCTCAAGAGATTGGTGGAGGAGATACTCGCGCCGAGGTATCGAAATATCTGGCTGGTGGGCGGGGCGGTATTATGCCAGAGTTTTCTCAGGCTCGGCCTGGTGGATGAAATCCGGTTGATGATTGCGCCGGTCACCTTGGGTGACGGGCTGCGCCTGTTCGACGGGTCCGGTATCGAGCAGAAATGGCATCTGCAGAACGTGGTCGGTTACAAGAACGGCTATGTCGAGTTAGAGTACGGGCGTCAATAACGCGCGTGGACAAGTCGCCCAAGCAGTGCACGATGGATCAGATCAAGGGCGGTGGCTAGACGCCGCCGAAGATCCGCGAGGGTTAGGCGAGCGGGAACGGAATCTATCCGGTCTTAAGGCGAAGGCCGATCTTTCTGGCAAAGTAGTGGGCGAACCGCGGCATAACCTTTGCGACGCGGAGAAGATATTCTTCCATCGCCCAGCCCTTACCCTGAACGATTTCGTTTATCTTCGTTGTAACGACCCCTGGTTCCATGTCGTATAGCGTTATGAGGTAGTCGGCTGGATCGTGAGTGACGACAGAATGGGGCTCAAGAGCAGACGGCGGAAAGTCCTTTCGGTTGAATGTCACGATCGCATAAGCAGGTGCTTTGATTGCCGCAGCTAGGACATGCCGATCCTTTTCATGGTTAGTGCATGAGGGAATCAACAGCTCATATCCCGTAATCACAGCTTCAGGAAAGGCCTTGCCTACTTGATCTTGCCAATAATCGGCGAGTGATTCCGGCCATTCAAACTTCTTGATCTGTGTGCGGTGGACTTCGGCTAAGATGTCAGCACTCCAGAGCGGTGAATAAAGTCTTGGCTCCTCCGCAAGCCTGAGATAGATATCGCAGACAATTGGAGGAGCCAGTACACAGGCATCTAAAATTACGGCAAAATCGGTTCGCATCAAAGGCTAAAACTTGTCGTAAAGACCAGCCTCCACAATCTTGTTTGATAGGTCATCAAGCGCTTTCTTGCGCTCGGCGTCACGGCCTTGTTGGTAAGTCCTGAGGTCGCTCAAGGTCACACGGCGATGGCTGCCAACTCGATGATGCGGGATGCGTCCCTGATCCAACAATCGAACGAGATAAGGGCGGGAAACGCCAAGAAATCGCGCGGCTGCTTGTGTGGTCATAGTCTCGTCTTCTGGGACGAGAATGATCGATTGCTTCCTTTGCATGCAACCGACGATATAGAGAAATAGCTCGTTCAGGGCCTGGGGTACTTCAACCTGCTCGCCATCTGCTCCAATCAGAATAGCCTTTCGTTCGTGGAGTATTTCATCCATCTGGCGAAGGATTTCTGGAGAAACATCCGACGGCCCAATTTTATGGTCTAAGGTTGTGCTCATATCTATATTATAGACATTAATCGAAATAAACGTAACCCGGTAATTACACAATTATGAAAGAAATCGCGGATTATGTCATGTGGTGATTTTTCTCGAAAACGGCATTAACGCCGTTTTCGCAAAAATGACCAATCTATATCAGTTACGCGGTGTATACATTTCGGCATTCCTATAAACGTCGGCGGGATCAAGTGATCCTGACAGACTGCAGGCGCAGGTTGCGCAATACAGTCGACATCCGCCGGCTGTCTTTGCGTCGATGGTCGACATCGTCGACAGGTTGCGGGGGCCACGCCTCCGGATCGAATTCCACCTTCGACATCGGCGTGGGTTTTGCGGGCTGGTCGCTGGGGTCAAGCGCGCGGAGGATGCGGACGAAGAGATAGATAGTCAGCACGACGAGCATGGCCATCGAAGTTGTCGGTAGAATGCCGAGGTAGAGGCATGCGGCTGCGGGGAGTGGCAGCAACGTCGCAAGAAATGTAAGGAGTTTGGTCTTCATTGTCTTACACCGAAAGCTTATTATGAGTGTTCCACGAAGAATTTGCAATGCGGCGATGGTTGCGGCGCTAACATTGATCGGGATGGCTGGCAGTGCCCGGGCGGTCGAGACGGACGTTCTCATGCGGGACCCGTCGACGATCGTCAAGGTGGGCGATACGTATTGGGTGTACGGTACCGGCAAGGGCGTCCGGCAGTACTCGTCGACGGACCGCGTCCACTGGACGTATCGCGGCGCGGCGCTGACGTCAACACCGGCGTGGGTGACGACGTCGACGGGGAACACGAACGGCGACGCGTGGGCGCCGGATATCCACTACTTCAGCCACAAGTGGCATCTCTACTATTCGTACTCGTCGATCGGGACCAATAAATCGGGGATTGGGGTGGCGACGAACGACAAGGGCCTCGACCCGACCGCCTGGGTCGACCAGGGGCCGGTGGTGTTGTCGACCGGCACGGACTACAACGCCCTCGACCCGTGCATCTTCGAGGACAGGCGTCACCATGTGTGGCTGTCGTTCGGGTCGTACTTCAGTGGCATCAAGCTGATGCAGATCGACGCGAAGACCGGGAAGCCGGCGGGGTCGGCCCCAATCTACACCATCGCCGAGCATCCCCAGGCGCCGGGCAATTCCGTGGAGGCTTCGGCGGTCTACTTCCACAAGGGCTACTACTATCTCTTCGTGAACTGGGACAACTGCCTGGCGGGGGATGCGAGCAACTACAACATTCGCGTCGGCCGGTCGAAATCGGTGACCGGGCCGTATGTCGACGAGGACGGTGTCGACATGGTCAAGGGCGGCGGGTCCCTGTTCCTGGGCTCGGTCACCAACAAACACGACGGTCAGCCGTACGACGACGAGGTCGGCCCGGGTCATGCGGGGATCCTGCACGACAAGGACGGCGACTGGCTGAGCTGTCACTACGAATGGGCAAAGGACAGGGACGGGAAGACGACGGTCAATGTTCTGCCGCTGACGTGGGATGTCGACGGGTGGCCGCGGACGTCGCGGTAGAGGGGCGCGATCGACATCCAGGGCGAGGGTCGGCTTGCAGGTTGCTAGCGCAACCTTTGAGGCGACCCGTACATTCTCCGGTCAATTGGTGAGGCGCATCTCCCCTGCGCACCGTTATCGGGCCGAAATCTTCGAAGCCCCCACACAATGTCAGCAATGTACGGGTCGCCCGCAGGGTTGTAACACAACCCGAAGGCCGACCCTCGCGATCGACTACAAAGCCGACCCCTGCCGCAGGCGCATTTGCAGGCGGGTGTGGCGGTGGATGTCGCCCATGCGTTTGACGGCCATCGCGATGGCCTGGGTCGACCCGACGATGACGGCCATCTTCCTCGCTCGCGTGATGGCGGTGTAGAGGAGGTTGCGCTGGAGGAGCATGTAGTGCTGGGTGTGGATGGCGATGACCACCGCCGGGTACTCGCTGCCTTGGGATTTGTGGATGGAGCAGGCGTAGGAGAGGGTGAGCTCGTCGAGGTCGGTGAAGGGGTAGTAGACCTTCGACCCGGCAAAGTCGACACAGACTTCGCTGTCCTCGGTCGAGATCGACAGCACCCGGCCGATGTCGCCGTTGTAGACGCCTTTGTCGTAGTCGTTGACGAGTTGCATCACGCGGTCGCCAACGCGAAACAGTTTGCCGGGGCGCTCGACTTCGAGGACGCCGCGGCTCGGGGGATTGAGCACGTGCTGTAGTCGCTGGTTGAGCATCACAGCGCCGGCTGTCCCGCGCTGCATGGGGCAGAGAACCTGGATATCGTCGAAGGCGAAGCCGCGATTGGGCAGGCTCTTGGCGACCACGGCGACCGCTTTGTCCACCAGTTCCTCGGGCTCGTCGGCCTTGATGTAGACGCAGTCGAAGCCCTCCGACGCCTTCGGCAGGTGCGGCATTTCGCCCCGGTTGATCTGGTGGGCGTTGGTGATGATCAGGCTCTCCGCCGCCTGGCGGAAGACCTGGGTGAGGCGGGTGACAGGGACGACGTCGCTGTCGATGAGGTCGCGCAGGACGTTGCCGGGACCGACCGAGGGGAGCTGGTCGACGTCGCCGACGAACACCACCTGGCAGTGCGACGGCACCGCGCGCAGGAGGGCGTAGGCGAGGAGGGTGTCCAGCATGGAGACCTCGTCGACAATGAGGACGTCGCACTCAAGGGGCGCGTCCTCGTTGCGCTTGAAGTTGTTGATCTCCGGGCTGAACTCGAGCAGCCGGTGGATCGTCTTCGCCTCACGGTCGACCACCTCCGACAGCCGCTTGGCCGCGCGGCCGGTCGGCGATGCCAGCAGGACCATGCGACCCGCCGATTCGAAGGCGGTGACGATGGCGCGGGTCGTCGTCGTTTTGCCGGTGCCGGGTCCGCCGGTCAGGACGGAGAAGCGGGAGTTGAGGGCCATGTCGACACCGGCGCGCTGCTGGGGCGAGAGGTCGACCTGGGTGTCGGGGCGGGTCGACATCGGCAGGCGGTCGGCGGGTCGTTCGGCGACGATGGGTTTCAGCAGGAGATGAACGAACTCGGCGAGGCCCTTCTCGGCCTCGAAGAGCTGCGGCGTGTAGACGGCCACCTCGGGCATGCCCATGACCTGGGCCTCTTCGCGGACGAGCAGGCCGCCGGAGACGAGGCTTTCGATAGCGGCGTCGACGCTGTCGACGGCCAGGATCTCGCACGCCTGGGTCGCGAGCTCGTCCTGGGTGAGGTAGACGTTGCCACCCGTGTTGACGGCCTGGGCCAGCACATAGGCGACGCCGGCTTCGAGGCGGCGGGGATCGTCGACGGCCACGCCCATCCCCTGCGCCATCTTGTCGGCGACCTTGAAGCCGATGCCCCAGACGTCGGCGGCCAATCGATAGGGGTTGGTCTCGAAGATCTCGATCGCCTGCGCGCCGTACCGTTTGTAAATCTTGGTGGCGTACGCGGGGGAGACGCCGTGGCCCTGCAGGAAGAGCATGATGTTGCGGACCTCGCTCTGGTCCGCCCACGCCCCAATGATCTGATCCGCCCGCTTGCCCCCCACCCCCTCGACCTCGCGCAGCTTGTTGGGTTGCTGCTCGATGATGTCGAGGGCATCGACACCGAACTTGTCGACGATGCGCTTCGCCATGACCGGGCCGATGCCTTTGATCATGCCGCTGCCCAGGTACTTCTCAATTGCCTGCGCCGTCGCCGGCCGCACGACCTCGTAGTTCGACACCTGCATCTGTCGACCCCACTGCGGGTGCACGCTCCAGACACCCCGGCAGATCAGGCTCTCGCCCACGACCGGGTTGGTGAAGTTGCCGAGGATAGTAATCGGAGTCTTGGCGCGTTCGGGGAGGAGTTTGGCGACGGTGTAGCCGTTCTCGTCGTTATGGAACGTGATCCGCTCGATCACCCCCTTGACGCTTTCGAGAGTTTGCGCGTCCGGGAACAGGGAATCTTTGGCCGGCTTGTACGCCATGTCACAGAGTATACCTGGAGGGACGGCATCGGCGGTAAAGTGTAACGTCATGGTGCCGTGGCGCCTATTGTCACTTAAAAAGCAGGTATTTCAACCAGGTTGGCATAATTATTGCAATCTCGTCGGTAATCCTGAAGTTGCCCTACTTGTAGGCAAACTTTTCCTGGCTATGTAGAAGTCTTAGCAATAATATTAAGTTAGCCATGCCAATCACCTTACAATCGTTCATCGACAACGGCCTCCTTGATGCGCTTGGTTCTTACCTTCCCGAGAGGGATCAGGCGCACAAAGTTCTTAATGCCATCGGACTTCCACGAGGGAAGTGGCCAAACTTCGATCTGCAAGATAATCCCGAGGCATTTTGGCTGAAAATCTGCGACTTGATTGCGCGCGGCGTACCTCCCGGCAATTTTGAAGCGCTGCTCGCGGCGGCCGCCAGGGAGCTCCCGAATAACACGGCGTTCGCCCCGTACCGCGTTGCCCCTAGCGTCAACTCGATCCCAGACAAGGCGGTTGAGTTCCCGACCGGATACAGTGGCAACTACGATGTATTCCTTTCTTACTCCAGCGCGGACCTCGAGACAGTGCGGACGGTTAAGGAAGAGCTTACCGCGCGGGGCATTTTGTGCTGGATGGACAAGCAGGATCTTCTTTCCGGCGAACGATTTCGCCCGATTCTCGAAAAGATGCTGGTGGAAGCTAAGGTAATTCTGGTTTGCATTGGACTGGGTGGCGAAGGTCCCTGGCAAGGGCGTGAGATCGACGTCGCCGTCGACCAGGACGCTAGAGGCAAGTCAAAATTGATACCTCTTCGTTTGCCCGGAGTTCCGGTAGATGCGATGTCCCCATTTCTCCGATCATTGAACGGTCCCTCGATTTGTGGTATGGCGGGACCCGACAAGGCGGTGTACGACAAGTTGGAGACGGACATAAGATCCAGACGCGATGGACCAACGCCACGAGGTGACCAAGGCGGTTCCGGAGGCGGAAGCGGGGGCTCGACTTCGACAACCGCGGAGCCGGCGCCGCCACTCAACGGAGCGATTGGTGACGCCGCCGATCGGTTTTCAAAGTATCGTGCGCATCTGTCACGTATCAACAAGGTCAACGCGAGTGAACTTCTACACCTTTGTGACCGAGACCGGGCGATCACCAACATAACTGACCATTACGGTCGATGGAACAGGATCGACGCGCCGGCGTTTTTCGTTCTGCCGGGAGTTTACGAGCAGATACCAACTGAGTTCGTGCGGCGCCTGGCCTCGCGTGAGATGGCGGTCATCGAGAAATCGGTGAGAAAGATCTCGCCCGACGGCAAGGACGAGATCAATCATCCGATTGTCCTCACGCATGAAATAGCGCCTATCACACCCGAACGTTCGAAGCGGTTCGATACTGCAATGACGGCATGCGTGAACATGGAGATGAATGCCGTAGGCGATGAGGAAACTGCTCCGTACCAACGATCGGTTGACAAAGGCGGCAACATTTCGTGGTACTTGATGCAAGCCATGCTTCCCGATGATGGCGATCTCGGCGAAGGATCGGCGGCGCTTCGTGAAGGCTTACATGTCTTTTGCCGCGCCTGTATGCTCTTTATGAGCAGGCATCCGGGAAGCCACCTGATTGTCGTCTTTATCGTCAAGCTTCATTCCGAAGCCGGTCAGAGAAACTTCTACCAACCAAGTCGTGTCGATAGCTCGACCATTGTCAAACTTCTCACAAAGAGCGTTCGCACCGCTCAGGCGGAGGTGGTGAGTGGGGCAAATCAGATAGATCTCCGAACCAAGTTCGAGACCACAGCCACGGAGTATGCTTCCACTCGATCACTGGCGGACAGGGCTGGAACCAAAGACCAGCACGTGTTCGGCTTGGAGGCGCTTCAAGACGTTCCAAGGACCAGGTTCGAGGATTGGCTTAAGAAATACAGTGACCGCCTCGGCATCGAGAAATATAACTGCGAGGGAATTACCAACGCGCTCTTTGCAGACCGGAACGGTCTTGCCCTGGCAACGCTCCGAGACGAGTTGATTCAATCGTAACCGGACCGGCAAAAGAGGCGATCGCTCGGCCGGAAAGTGTTCTCATAATTCCTAAAGTATTAAGATGGAGATCAATGCGATGCCTGAAACTATCAGCAGCCCAGCTGAAGAGAATAGTTCTAAAGTAACCGCCATCCCGTTTTCCGCTCGAGACGGGTTGCGCAAGCCGGACGGCTATGTTCTGAGTCCGGACCTGAAGGCCGCGGTCAGTGTGGCTATCGCACTGGGTCAACCCTTGCTGATTACGGGCGAACCAGGCACCGGCAAGACAACTCTTGCCGCCCGCGTGGCGATGGACCAACAGTGTGGCGATCCTCTGGTCTACGTCGCCAGGACAACATCGACGGCAAATGATCTCTTCTATCGCTTCGATGCCCTGGCCCGCTTTCTCGATGCCCAGGTCCGCAGTGCACGGGCACGCAACGCCCAAAACTATATCGAATACCAGGCTCTGGGCCTGGCCATCCTGCGTGCGATGCCTGCCGAATTGTCTCGCGGACACTTGCCTCGACAGTACTTCGGACTGGAACCGACCAAATCGGTCGTGTTGATCGACGAAATCGACAAGGCGCCGCGCGACTTTCCAAACGACATTCTCAACGAGATTGAATACAGGAAGTTCCTAGTGAGCGAAACGGGAAAAACGTTCCCGGATTTTGCCGGTCTATCGGACGTCGACGCGAGCGAAGCCAAGCGCATATTCAATACCAACTGGCCAATCATCATACTTACGAGTAACGCCGAAAAGAAGCTGCCGGAGGCGTTTCTCCGGCGGTGCGTTTACTATCACATCGAATTTCCTAACCTCTTGAAAGAGGATGAACGCGGGGCCTTTGCCAAAATCATCGCCGAGCGCCTTGACGATAAAGAACTACCCGACCCGAAGGTACTCGACAAGTTGCTGGAGTTTTTCGGGCGTGTGCGACTACGCGCCGCGGAGAAGCCACCGGCGACGGCGGAGATGATATCGTCCATACATATGCTAGCGGGGGCAAAGCTGGCGGGTATTGAGAACCCCGACAATGACTTGAAGGCGCACCTGATGCGCACCGTGCCAATTCTCGCGAAAACCAAGGCCGACCGGAACGAATTGATCGACCTGATTAAGAACCCGGTTAAGGTAGCCTAGATGCCCGCTACATCGACGCCCAGCTCAGCTCTTCTCGAGTTCTTCGAACCGCTGATCGATGACTTGCGGACGCGTGGTTTCGCGGTCGGCGTCGACAGCTATCTTCGTCTCGATATCATGCTCAGGAGTTTGGCCTCCCGCGACGATCGCGACGTCGAGGACGAAGGCGCCGTACGTCAATACGGGCGCCTGATTCGCCCAATCTTCGCCACCAGCCCCGAACAGCAAGCCGAGTTCGATGCCGCGTTCGAGCGCTTCATCATTCAATCGGGCCTGCGGAATTCGGAACTTGTTCGAAAGCAAACGATCGAAGCGGGTGATATAACGCGCAGGGAGAATGCCGCCGTCGGCAAGGGGGCGGTGAAGGAGCACGCGAGCGAGATAAAATACCGCCAGGTCGTCGCCGGATTGAACCGCCCCAACTCATGGTATCGATCGCTGCCCAGGCGGACGAAACTGACGGTCGGGGTAGTGACCGCGCTACTGGTCGTTATCGCCTCATCTACGATCGCCCTCTGGCTCGCCCGCGCCACGTACACAGTCAATGGCGAAGTTGGCACAGCCGCAAGTCCAGTTGAGTTCCAGAGTCCGCAACGAGCACAAAATGGCCCGTATGACCCCGACTCCAAGACTTGGACAGTGACGCGTCCTTCCACTCGCTTCCCCTGGCTGACACGGCTCCTCGCGCCAACGGCGAAACTCGACCCGGAGAGTCACTTCACGGGCAGGAACGTGTCCCCTGGAAAGATTACCGCTTCATACACAGCCGCGTCTACCGACACGTCGAAAACAACGCTGCGGCTAACGCTCCACAACCTATTCGACCGGATCGATGTCTCGTCGATCCCGCTCGCCGGCCACGGCATCGTCTATGATCCCACTGACCCGAGGAATATACCAATCGTACCTCCTACGTTTACACTGACGTTCGAGGGCGACGATATCGAGGACTCCAGCATCACTACCCCGGTCACCGCCGTCGGCGACAGGTATGTCAGCGTGGTTCACTTGCAAGATACGCTGCATCGCCGTGTCTACGTCGAGAGTTCGGGGCTTTCTATCAGTCCTAAGAATGGTCCGTTTCAATTCAAAGCGGAACCCAGCTTCACTGGTAATGGCCCGGATCATGTATTCAAGATCACCTTCACGCCGACTAAGGCGAACGCTGCCGGCTTCGACGCGATACTGACGTACAAAAGCAATTCCAAGCATATCCAGGACCCGGAACCAATCCATCTGCATGGGGTAACCCAGGTCGACCCTACCATATCGAGCCAGGTGACTGTTTCCGTCTCGGACGAGGTAGCAACACGTCAACCACGGTACTCTCCGTGGATGGCGCTTCTCATTGCCGCATTGGCCGCTTTGCTACTCCGCGGCCTGATCCATTTTTCGCTTCCCGGAGGAAACGCCAAACGGGCAAAATCGCCATTTTACTCTCCCCCCGATATCACGCCAAGTCCAGGGCCGTATAAATCCGCGACTATCGCGCGACTGGCCGACGCCATGGCGCCGCGTCTGTTCGGCGATACATTCGACACGTTTGATATCCCGGCAACGGTCAACGGGGCGGCGCGATCCGCCGGATTCAGTATGCCGATTTACCGGCCCAACAACGTTGAGCGTCCACAGTACCTCATCCTCATCGACGAGGAAAACGCGCACGATCAACAGGCGGCGATGTTCGCTTCACTCGGCCGTTTGCTGGACAGGCACGCAGTAGACCTTGAAATCTTCTTTTTTACGGGATCACCGAATTACTGCGTGGACGTTGAACGAAAACGCGAATATTCACTGGCACAGCTCCTAAGTCTGTACGCGACCCACCGGCCGCTGGTCTTTAGCGACGGACACGGCCTGGTGGAACTCCACAATCTCGAAATAGGTGAAGCGGCGAAGCAACTCAGTGGACATCCGATTGGGTCCAACCCGGCCCAGGAAAGACAGGTCTGGGCGCTATTCACGGCAGAAGGCATGACCAGCCCGAGCCTGGCGGTACAGCTGCTCCGCGAGAAGATTTCAAAGGAGCTCTTCGCGGCATTCCCTTCGACTTCCGACGGCGTTCATGCGTATCTGAGCACGTTCCCTATCGGGGAGAATGTCTTGCGCGAACGAAAGGAGGTCGACGATAGTGGATGGCGCAACTTACCACGGGTGGCGGAGACCAGCGATTATTCCGGCTATGTCGACGCACTGCTCAAACACTTTCGACGATACGATGCGCAGTTGTTCGAATGGCTTTGCGCCTGCGCACTCTATCCTCGCCTGTCCTACGATCTTACTATCCTGATCGGTCAGCGGATACACGCACTCTACGGTAGAACCCCATCTGGAACGGACAGTAGCGGCCCACTGGTGACGGAGGCGAACCTGATCCATCTGTTCCGGTTACCGTGGTTCCGGCGAAACGAGATGCCCGAGCCGCTCAGACTCGAGCTCCTGCGGCGTCTCAAGCGTACTCCCGGCTGGTGGAAGACCGAACTCGAGATTCGCACGCTCCTTATCGACCTCCTCACGCGGCCGCCGTATCCGGCCGAGGACTCCGTGGCGCACGATCGAAACGAAACGGAGCTGCGCGTGCAGGAGTGGCTCCGATCGGAGCAGAGTTCCGCAGCCGAATTGCGCGGCCAAATTGCCGGCCTGCCCCGCTATCTCTTTGACACGCACCCGCT
>Ga0070658_10001150_pt1 | contig 22561 bp, 20 predicted proteins | sample KBSC13metaG_FD_64664 | JGI IMG/M metagenome (GOLD analysis project Ga0070658, IMG submission 64664) | Corn rhizosphere microbial communities from Kellogg Biological Station, Michigan, USA - KBS C1-3 metaG | ecosystem: Host-associated > Plants > Roots > Rhizosphere > Soil ...
TCCGTCGAAAGTGATCCTCTCCGACGAACGCGTGCTCACCGGAATCATCACCGGCATCCGCTCCGTCAACGTCGATCTCAACGGCGAGCAGACCAACCTGAACCTGAGCCAGGCCGATACCATCGAAGTCACGCATCCCTCGCTTCCGACCGCCGTAGACTTCCACATCACAGCGAAACAGGGCGGCAAGACTTTCGGAGATCTGCAAGGCAAAATCGACCTCCAGAACCAGGAAGTCACCCTCACGCACAACTCCCGCTCCCATAACGCGGGCGACTCTTTCATAACGGTGGAGTACAAGGGCCCGGTTGTCGAGAATCCGAAGAACGGGCACTGGTACGCCCTGATCCCTATGAACTCCGCGCCCAATTGGACCGAGGCCGCTGCCGCCGCGCAGACGCTCCGCTATTTCGGGCGGCGTGGCCACCTGGTCACCATCACCTCCGATGCGGAGAACGAATTCATTGTCCGAAACTTCGGCAAGGCGCTGGGGGGAAGATTCTGGCTGGGAGCCTACAAAGATACCCGCGATCCGAACTACAACGATCCCGCCTCCGGCTGGCGCTGGGTGACCGGAGAGCCATGGCGGTATACGAATTGGCAGCCCAACGAGCCGAACGGATCCGTAGGAGGCGCGCCCCACTCCGACTGCCTGCACATGGTGGCCAACGGACAATGGAACGACGAACAAAACGCCGCGCAGGGCGACTCCGCCAAAGGCTTCCTGGTCGAATTCGACCCCTGAGCGCCTTCTGAATACAAAATTCTCCGGCTGCAAGGTGATTGCATCCGGAGAATTCTACGTGATCCGTTCGGAAAACCGCCTCTATTTGCGGCGGCGTTTGCGTCGAAGCACGAAACTCGCCCCGCTCACACCCATCCCGACGAGCAGCGCGACGCTGCCCGGCTCCGGCGTAGCCGCGACAGCCGGACCACCGAGCACGATATTGTCGAACTGATTGGAAGGAAAGTCTTGCGCGAAACTGACGGACTCGAGATTGGCGAAATCGCTGCCGAACACCACGGTTTCGAGGTTATCGTTCGCTCCGTGCGTAAATGTCTGCGTCACCGTGCCGCCTCCCTGCACATTGCCGATGAAAGTAACCTCGGCTTGCAAGGGTGCGAAGCTCTGGTAGAGCAGATTGCCGATGTCGATCGATTGGAGGACGAACGGATTGCCGTTGTCTTGCGTCAGCATCGTAATGCCGGTTCCCGAGTTGTTGAACAACGCTACCGAACCCGTATAGTTGGTGGTGTCCACGCTATCCGGCGCGACACTGTAGAGACGATCAGAGTTGGAGATGTCGGTCAAGGTAAAGCCGTTTTGCGAGACCGTAGCCCCTTGATGGACCGTGCCGCCGGAGGCATTCGGCAGGGATTCGAAGTCGAGCGTGATCTGGGCATGGGCCTGTCCGGCGAAGCAGAGCGTGGCGGCTCCCGCCAGCAGCAAACTCGTTCGAGTCCGCAGTATGCGACGGGAAGCAGAAGAGAGTGTAAACATGGGTGATGGGGTCCTTTCCAGGAACAGCAAACAGAGTGTGCGCCAGGTCGAGTGTTCTTAAGGCAGGCGCGCAGCGCACGGAGAGACATACTGCCGGCAGTTTCTCCTTGCGCCCGCTTGCCTGGAATCACCCACGCACATGCCCAGTATAGCGACCCGGCGTCCCAACAACGTCTCAAAAATACCCCGTCCGCCTGCAGGCGCCTTGTGCCCCACTGCACTCCTATGACAAAGCAAAAACCGGCGCCCTGCGACGATCGCTCATCCCAAACCGCCGGCACATCGCCTGCCTTTCGCCACTTCATATTGCGCTCACTCCAACTGTTGCCGCAGCGCAGCGCTCTCATCGGTGAGCACGTGTGCCTGGGCGCTATTACCCTGCGACTCATGCAGTTCCGCCAGATGGCCCAGGATCTCCGCCACACGCGGCTGTTCCCCGGTGCTGCGAAATATCTCCAGGCTCTCCTCGTACATCCGCTGTGCGGTCAGCAGATCCCCTGCGTTGCGCGCCATTTCCGCCAGACTGCTCAGGCAAAGCGCCACACCGCCTGGAAGGCCCAGTTCCCGACTCTGCCACAGACTCCGTTCGAAATACCCGCGCGCCTCCTTCTCGTGGCCTAGATCCAGATGGGCGGAACCCACATTGTGGGTCAGCATCGTAATCAGCCGCGCATCCTCCAACTTCTCCGCGAAGCGCAGGCTGTCCTCCAGAAGCGAACAGGCAGCGACGTAGTCTCCTTCTCGGGAAGCCACGATCGCCAGATTGTTCAAAGCCCGGACGGCTGTCGCCGAGTCACCCGCCTGTTCGGAATCCGACAGCGCTCGGTCAAAGCAGATCCTGGCCTGAACGTTCTCACCGAGCGTTGCATTCAGAACGCCCAGCGTATTCCACGCTCTCCGCTGCACAGGGGTCGTCTCCTCGCTATGTCGCGCCAGGGCGCCTTGCATCCAACTCCGCCCCTCCGTCCAGCCGCCGCGATTGCACCAGAAATCCATCAGGGCGTTCAGCAAGGAGAGTTCCAGCGCCTGCCCGACTTCCGACGTCCGGCACCACTGAACGGCCGCGCGCACATTTTCGGCATCGACGCTCCCGAACGGGTCGGGATGCGGCAGATCCAGAAGATAGTGTGTCAGACGTTCATAACCGGCGTCGATCTCCCCGACAGCCAGTTGCTTCAGCCCGAACTCACGCAGCGATTCGAGCATGTGGAAACGCAGGACCGTCCCCTGGGGTGAAGGCGCCTCATGAGCGAGCAAAAAAGAGGCGTCTCGAAGGCGCTGCAGTCTGTCCAGCGCATCGCGATCCGCCGTGATCGTCTCCGCCGTCTCCAGTGTCCATGCGCCGCGCAGCAGACATATCCGGCAGAAGAACGCCTGCACCTCCGGCCCCAACAGCCGAAAACTCCATTCGATACACACGTCCAGCGCCTGATGCCGGGTCGCCATTCCCTTCCGGCGCGCCCGCAACAGTTCGAAACGCCGATCCAGCCGCGCCAACATCTGCGCTGGGGAGAGCGTCTGCGCCCAACTCGCCGCCAGTTCCAGCGCCAGAGGCAGTCCTTCCAGTCGGCGACAGAGCGCTGCCACACTCACCGCATTCCGCACCGTCAACTGAAAATCGGCGCGAACAGCCTGCGCCCTATCCACAAATAACTGCACGCTCGCAAACTCCAGCAGACACTCCGGTGTGTCGGCCCGCTCCGGCGTCGGCAGTGGCAACAGGGCGAACTCGCGTTCACCGTCCAGGTCGAGCCGCACGCGACTGGTGACCAGAAGCGTCAGATCCGGCAGCCGCTGCAACAGCGCGCTCACCACATCGCCCCCCGCTTCGGCGATCTGCTCCATATTATCCAGGATCAACAGCGCGGGAACCCCGTCGAGCGTCGAAACGATCACCTCATAAGGCGCAAGGTCTGCGGACGCCTCCGGGCAGACCGCCTCCGCAATCAACTGCGTCAACCGTTCCGGCGTATCGGCATCTGCCAGAGCCACAAAACAGACCTTCCGCTCCCCTTCCACAGCGCACACCCTGGCGGCCTCGATTGCCAACCGGGTCTTCCCCGCACCTCCGGTTCCCAACAGCGTCACAATCCGCGGCTTCCAGGTGCGCGGTGTCGGCACCCCACGCGCGCGATCCATCTCCTCCGTTACAGAAGACGCGAGCAGAGTGCTGAGTTGCAGTAGCTCTTCTTCTCTTCCAAAGAAAGGCGTGAGCGGTAAGGGAAGACGAACAGAGGACAGAGGAGAAACAGGGAAGGCCATCTTCGCGGGCGCAGGAACAGACGCTCTCTTCGACGCCGCTCCGGGTGGGGCAACGTCGTCCTTCGCACGCGACAGCACTCGAATCGGAACGGCTTCGGCGACAGGTTCGAGAGGTCCCGATAGCGTGCCGGCCGTGGCCGCCAGTACGCACACATGCCGGGAAGGCGTCAGCCTCAACTCCTCCCACAACAACGTCCGAAGACGCTGAAACTGCTGCAAAACATCCCCCGGACGCTTCAGCGCCAGCAGGATCTGCATCCCCGCAAAATGCGCCTCTTCGTCCAGAGAATGGGATTGCACCCACCGCAACGCAAACAGCAGCGCCTGCTCCCACTCCTTCTGCGCCGCCAACAGCCCGACAAGCTCCTTGAGCGCCCCCCGCACCTGCTCCCCAAGCAGTTCCCGCGCCTGTAAAACCCACTCCTCATAACTGCCCGGCAATAACTCCCCCGAAATGGCCACCAACCCTTGCCGCAGCAGCCGTGTCTTCTCCCCCGCATCACCAACCCTCGCCGCCTCCGCAACTGCCGCGTAAAAGTCCCCTACATCGGTCCGTACAGCCCTGGACGCCAGTCGAACATGACTGCGGTCCGCCACCAACACCTGCCCCTTCTCCACCCCCGGCGGCTCCAACTGCTGCCGAAGCGAAGCCAGCGCCAGCCGCAAACTATGCAACGGCTGATCGCTTTCGGGCCAGAACCGCTCTGCCAACTCCTCGCGCCCGTGCGCCCGCTCGCCATAGAGCGCCAGATACGCCAACAAGATCCCTGTCTTTTGCGTCCGAAAACGCGTAAGGACACGGTCGCCCTGCCGCGCCTTCAAACTGCCGCATAGCGTAACATGCCAGCGCTCGTCGAGCATAAACTACAGCCTCTTCCCTACATATAATAGCGCTCATCCCGTCCAACGACGCCTGAACGCTCACCAACCACCTTCGTAAGCATACCACTTCCATGAGGAAGAACAGGGATCGCGTCCCCAAAGCTCGGTGAAAAGCAGGGATCGTTCCTCTCCGTCCTCCTCCGCCAGTATGGCGCACAAAATAAAAAATGCCTCCTGCCCATTCCGGAGCAGGAGGCGAGAAGGCCAGGCCGTAGACCTAGTGGGAACGTTGACGTCGCCGTCGGCGCAGTGCAAACAGGATGCCGGACGAAGCCATGCCCGCAACGAGGGCGAGACTGCCAGGCTCCGGCGTCGCGGCAGGGCGGGTATCCACCGCCAGAAAGTTGTCATCTACGAAACTATCCAGGTCGCTGCCCACATGCCTCACAAACCCTATTCCGTAACTGATCGTACGCGTACCGACAGGGATCGCATAACTGTTCGTGTACTGCTTCCAGGTGCCATCGTGAGAGTCCACCTCCGGCGTCTCGACGAACGAAATCGTATTACTGCTCCCGTCCAGAAAGGTCAAACGGACCAGCGCATCATCGCTGGGATCCGACTGATTCAACCCCTGCTCCCAGAAACTCAGCAGCGCCTTGCCATTGCCCGAATCGATCCCGGCCGCCGTCAGCCCCTGATTCCCGACTAGATTGATCGTCTGCGTCAACGTGCCGGACTCCCCGCTGCCGCCATAAAAATGAAAATTGCCCGAGTGCGGATCGATCCCCGAATCGAATGTGCCGTTATCGACGCCGGGATTGGACGTTCCGCCGGTCGTCCAGCCCGAAAGATCCCCTGTCTCCGCTCCCGGATTGGTGAGCAGGTTCGTGGTGATCACCTGCGCCTGCGCCGGAATCGCAGCAAGGGCGACAAGGCCGATAAAAGCTCCATAAGTGGTGAAACGCATAGATTTACTCCTTCTGAAAAACCGTTCTGCAGGCGAACGGAGGCCGACGCCCGATAGATCGATACAGCCTCGTCTCCTCCGGATACCTCCCCAGTATAGCGATCTCCTCCGAAATAACTCCGAAGGCTCTATTTCGGAATCGTGACCACCGGTTTCAGCCGTCTCTCCCACAAATCGCACGGAAACAAATCCCTGAAATCATGCCTGCAACACTCGAGAGCGGACTTCCCTACCGCCCGGAACGGCCGAACTCCTGTTCCAGTAACTGCACGAGGTCCGCGCGCTGAACACCCGCCCAGGCGCGGTGTGCCGCCCGCACATGTTCCCGCTTTTCCGTCTCATTGCGGGCTATTCGCGCCATCAGTCGATGCGTGATCCCGATAAAGAGCGGCTTCGGAACGCGCTCGTACAGACTCAACGCCTGCGCAAAACGCTGTCGTGCGGACGAAAGATCGGAGCGCCGCACTGCGATCTCTCCCAGGGTCCGGGCACAGTCCGCCCCTCCCACGAGATTGCCCAACTGACGATAGAGCGTCAGCGCCTCCTCACAACACCGGATCGCCGTCTCCTCATCCGACTCCTTGAGTGCGATCCTTCCCAGGTTGCTGATACACCCAGCCTGTCCCAACAGATCACTCGTCTCTCGATAGAGTGGCAGCGCCTCTTCATACCGCTGTCGAGCCTCGGCATAGTCGGAGGCGGCAAGTGCGATATGCCCTAGATCCAGAAGGCAGTGGGCCTCTCCCTGCAAATTACCTCTCTGCCGAAAGAGTCTCTGCGCCTCCTCATAGCGTTCCCTGGCGCCTGCATAGTCCGATCGACGAAACATGCAGCCCGCCAACCGAGAGATGCAGTCGGCCTCTCCTGAAAGATTTCCTGCCTGCCGATAGAGCGCCCGCGCCCCTTCAAAATGCGCCGCGGCGGCCTCATCCTCCGAACGCCCCAGTGCGATGCGGCCAAGCCCCAGCATGCAGTGGGCCTTTCCCACCGCATCTTCTCCCATGCCGCACAGTCGCAAGGCCTCTTTGAAGTGCCCGTGAGCGGTCCCATAATCCGAACGCGCCAGCGCCATCTCCCCCAGGTTCCGAACGCATCTCCCCTCTTCGGTCAGATCTTTCAACTGCCGGTAGAGAGGCAGTGCCATCTCATAGAGACGTCGCGCGGTCCCGTAGTCGGAACGCGCCTGCGCCACAATGCCCAGCCTCAGCAGGCAGTTGGCCTCTCCCTGAATCTCTCCCACTTGCTGAAACAGAGGCAGCGCTTCCTGATAACATCGGCACGCCGTTTCATGATCCCGGCTCGCCAGCGCGCTATCTGCCAGCCTCCCGAGCCGCCGAGCCTCCACAAGTATCTCTGTAGGTTCCATGGGCAATATCATCCTTACTCCGCAATGCCGGCCCTCTCTAAACGCGGTCATTGTGCCTCTCTTCTGTATTTCCTCCTCTTTTCCTGGCTTCCTTCCTTCCTGGTCTCCTGCAAAAGCGGGCTGCGCGTTCCGCGCTGATCCCAAATTCTCCGCTTCGCTTGAAGCCGCTACCCGGCACCCCAAATGCTGAAATGGAAGCCCTTCGGGCATCCCAAATCCTTCACTTCCGCGTGAAGGATTTCTTCCGCGCAAAGCATTTCGTGAAGGACTTCACAGAGGATTTCATTGGCATTTTTTGCTTTTTCTTCATCCTCTCCTGCTCAGCCGCTGCATCTCCTTGACAAAATGGGCGATCGTACGCTATCCTCAACACAACATAAGCCCCTGGGAAGCGTCCAACCGACCCTCCCTGTCCCGTCACTGTCGTGCGTGGCGCCTCCGCTTCCTCTGCCATCCGCTACGCATCGCAGAGGAAGGCTTGCTCTCATGCACGAATTCTTCAGTCGGCTCTGCGACCCGTCTCCCTTTGTTCCGCGCTTTACTTGAAGCGGTTGGAAACCGGAGCTGGTTCGGCTCCACAACTATTCCGATCTGGCCGTCTGGATGGCCTATATGGCGATCCCGTTTATCCTGTTCTATTTCGTTCGCCTGAAGCGGAAACTGCCGTTCCGTCCGATCCTGGTGCTGTTCGGCCTGTTTATCACCGCCTGTGGATGGACCCATTTCATGGGGTACTACACCTTCTACACGCCGATCTACCGACTGGACGGACTGCTCAAACTGGGGACCGCCATCATCTCCTGGCTGACGGTCGCGGCCCTTATTCCCATCATCCCGAGGGCGCTGGCCATGCGCAACCCGGAAGAGCTGGAACAGGAGATCGCGGCCCGTAAAGAGGCCGAAGCCGGCCTGCAAAAGGCGCAGGCCGACCTGGAACAGCGCGTCGTCGAGCGCACCGCAGAAATCCGCGCGCTCAACGCAGACCTGCAAAGAGCCATGTCGGAGACCCACCACCGGGTCAAAAACAATCTCCAGGTTGTGAGCGCGCTTCTGGAGATGCAGCTAGACGAGACCCCGGACGCGATCCCGCGCCCCGCTGTGCAGGAGCGCCTCCGGCAGATCAAAACCATTGCCATCGTCCACGATCTGCTCTCACGCAGCCATGACCAGGGCGAAAAGGTCGACGCCGTCCAGGTGCTCACCAATCTCATGCCGCTCCTGGCCGCCGGAATGCAAGTCGAGAGCGAGACCAACTCCGTGCACCTGGAAGGAGAACCCGGCCCGCTCTACCTGCCTACCAAAGCGGCCACGGGCCTGGCGCTGGCCGTCAATGAACTCGTATCCAACGCCATCAAACATGCATCGCCTCCGCCGGGGAAGGCGAACACCGAGGACGCGATCACCGTAAGACTTACCAGAGAGTCGTATGAGCTGCTTCAGCTCACCGTCGAAGACCACGGACCCGGATTTCCGGAAGGTTTCGACCCCATGAACGACTCCAATTTAGGACTCGAACTCGTGGCCTCCATCGTGCCCAACGACCTGCTCGGAGAGATCACCTATGGCAACAGAATACTCGACAAGCCCGATGGCCCCGGCGGAGGGCGCGTCGTCATCGTCTTCCCCGAACATCCAGGCGTTGAATGACTCCCAACTATCGAGCCTCCTGGCAGGCAAACGGGTCGTCATCTGCGAGGACGAAGGCATCACCCAGGTACAGTTGATCCGCCTGCTCAAACGCGCCGGCCTCATCGTCGCCGGCGCCGCCAACAACGGCCGAACCGGCGTCGAACTCGTCCTGCGCGAAAAACCGGACATGGTCATGATGGACATCCGCATGCCGATCATGGATGGCCTCGAAGCCACACGCCGCATCCTGTCCGAATACCCCGTCTGCGTCGTCATGTTGACCGCCTTCGCCGACGAAGAGGTGCGCGAGCAGAGCCGCCAGGCCGGAAGCCGGGGATTCCTCCTCAAACCCGTCACCGGCCCCTCCCTGATCGCCGCCCTCGAACAGTTCTATCAGAAACCGGATTGACGTCGAGATCGGGGCGTGCTCAGAAACATACCCCGACCTCCGCAACCTCTGCCCGCCGCATCGCGACCGTCGCCGCAACCGCGTCCTGCGCCGCCATCCCGACCGATTTGAACAGGGTAATCTGATCTTCCCGCTCACGTCCCGCCACCAGGCCGCCCAACGCTGCGCCGATCTCTCCGGCAATAGGGTCCGCTCCAAACAGCCCGGCCCGCATCGGCAGCAGAATATCGCCCGCCTCATGCAGCACGGCCTCACGGCTGTCCACAAACAGCCGCGCCCGCCCAACCGTCGCAAAGGGGATCTCCTGCATATCAGGACGGAAGGCGCCGATCGCATTGATATGCGCCCCTACCTTGACGTCGGCATCCTCGAACAGAGCAGCACGCGATGTCGTCACCGTACAGACGACGTCCGCCTCGCGCACTGCCTCCTGTGCCGTCGCCGCGACTCGAACATCAAGAGGAATCCCGTTCCGTCCCGCCCACCGCGACCGCAACTCCTCCGCCTTGTTCCGCGTGCGATCGAATAGCCAGACCGTCTCGATACGGCGCACCGCGCAGACCGCCTCCATCTGCGCCGCAGCCTGCCCGCCCGCTCCAAGAACCGCCAATGTCCCGGCATCCGGTCGCGCCAGCAGCTCCGTCGCCACCCCCGATCCCGCCCCCGTCCTCAAAGCCGTCAAAGCCGCCCCATCCAGCAGCCCCAGAGGTCCCCCCGTCTCCGGATCCAGCACCAGCACCGCGCCCTGAATCACCGGCAGACCCCGGCCCGCATTCGCCGGACAGACCGACACCGTCTTGACCGCATAACAGGCAGGATAGACGCCATCCGGACTCGCCTGAACCACCGCAGGCATCACCAGGGAAACAGCCCCTTCCCCTACCAACGGCAGATGAATCCGGGGCGGCATCATCACCTGCCCGGTCGCATAAGCGATATAAGCCCATCGTACCGCCGCGATCGCCTCCGCCATCGGCAAAGCCGCCCTCACCGCCTCCGCATCCAGAATTCGCATCCCTCAGAGCACCTCCAAAACCCCATCCGCCTGCATCCGTAGCCGCTCCGGAAGCCGCGCAAAGTCCGCCTCCGTAATCAAGAAGATCGGCAGATCCGCATAGCCCATCTCCCGTCCCACCACCGCCGCCAGCGTCAGAATCGCGTCCGGCTCGATCAGCAGCAGCCCCACCGGCCCCTTCCCATTCGCCAGCAACTCCAGCAGGATCGAACTCCCCGAACTCGACCCGATTCCCCGCTCCATCGCGACAATACAACCCGCCATACATGCCCCGAACTGCGGATGCCGCGGGTCCGTCACCTCCCCACTGTTCGGATCGACTCCGCCCCAAAAACTCAGCGGCCGCTCCAGACGCAGCACCTCCCCCTCCGCCGCTCCCGCCAGCAGAACCTCACGCGCCCTCAAAACCTCCGTACTCCCCACAGACATCGTCATCTCCACGTCTCCTCAGAGCGCACGATCCGCCCTGCCACCCCGCTCTCCACACACTCCGATACGCTGCCATACGCGACCGAATAGCCCGTATTCGGAGGCGTATAGTGCGCGAACTTCCCCGAATCCGTCATCAGCACGCCCCCTGTCGGCGGCAGAATCGGCGTCACCACCACGCACGTATCCGTGATAAACTCCACCCCCGCCGCCTCCATCTCCGCAAGCTTCCCCTGTCGCTCCAGCACATCCCTCACAAACCGATTCGTGCAGATCGTCACCGGCAGCGCAAACCGCCGCCCCTCGCGCGCCGCCTCAAAGCGCAACACCTCCGGCAGCGAGTAGTGCGGACTGCCCAACGCGATCACATCCAACCGCTCCCCCCACGTCGTCGTAGACAGAGTCCCCAACGCTTCCCGCACAATCTCCCCCGTCAACTCGACAACCCGCCCCGGCTCCTCTCCTCCAAACGCCGCCTCCCGCGTCGGAGCCTCCGGCGTCACCCCGATCGCATGAAACAGCGCCACCGCTCCCGTCGAAGCCGCCGCCGCTCCGAGCGCCTTCAAAGCGTCCTCACTCGTATCCGGTGGCAGCCCCTCGATCGCCGCGATCTCGCTTCCCACGGCTCGCCCCAACCACGCTCCCAGCACCGGAAAGAACACACTGCTGCGCTTCAAAGCCTCCGACAGCGAATTCGTCTTTATCAGCACCGTCGCCCGCCGATTCCTCTCGATATGCAGCCCATAATGCGGCGCCCGCCCCGTCAGCGCCGCGCAGATATCCAGAAAATCCCCGTACCGGTTCGTGCGCGCCCCCAGCACCGAGTTCGCAAACACCACCGCATTGCTCTCCGCCCATGCGATATCTTCCCCCAGCCCCGGCCGATGTCCCACCTGATACGGCGCGCACGTCCACGTCTGTCGGCACCCCATCGCCACATAGGCCGCCATCAATCGCCGCGCCATCTCCCTCTGGTGCGGCGGCATCAGCCCCGACTCCGGCTTCAGCAGATTGAGCGCCCCCACGTTGAGCGTCGTCGGCACCCGCACCTGCCCCCCGCCCGCCACCAACCGCTCTGCAAAATGGACCCCGCTATCCCCATGATACAGACACCCATCGATATGCGCCGACGTCACCGGAATCAACCGATCCGCCCCCAGAATCCGCCCCATCTCCGCCAGGATCCGCGTCGCCATCGCCACTGCTGGCCCGCTCTCCCCCCGCGCCCACGCCTCTTCTTCCTCCGTCAGTTGCACGCCGCCTCCTCTCTTCCACCGATGTCCGGACAAAAAACTCTGCGTTCCCTCATTCTACACCATCCCAGCGGCATTCCAGCCGACGCTACACGAACACGCTTAGCGCTGCAAAATAAAATGCCACAGAATGCTCTGGGGCATCCTGTGGCGCTTCGTCTCTACACGGATCTGTGCGTGGCGGTCAGCGAGTTTTGACAGCCTGTTTGCGGCGACGCATCAGCAGTCCTGCTCCGGAAATCCCCATCCCGACGAGCAGAGCGACACTGCCAGGCTCAGGAGTCGCGGCAGGGCCGACAGACGAAATCACGACATTGTCGACAAGATAGTCGCTATCGCTTCCCACCTGACCGTTCAACCGCAGCACAGCGGAGGAGGCCCCAGGCGTAAACCCGAAACTGAATGGCGTCCAGTTGGTGACAAAACTGGTCTCCGGATTGGCAAACGTCGTGGTGCCGTCGATGCTGGTTGTAAATGAGCCTGTCGAGGCGAAGATGACCAGCGACTTGTAGAAGCCGCTTATATTGTAGGTCTGTCCCGGTGTCAGGCCCGAGATAGTCTGCTGGACAAAGCACACGGGGCCGGGACTGTCGTTGAGCCATGCCACTCCCGGAGCGCTATCAGGGCCAAGATCGTTACGCCATTGTGTGCCGGGGCCTTGTGTCGTCCACCCCGACAAATCGGTGGCGAAATTCCCGTTGACAATACTCTGTGCATGTACAGACGCCCCTGCACCGACCAACATTAGGATGATAAGAGCACACTGCTGAGACTTCATCGCCGATCTCCTCCTTGAACACGTGTGTAAGACAGAAATGCGGAGTACCTTCACTCTCCTCTGTGCAACTTTCATGCCAACATGCCCGTTTGCTCCCAAATCCACTTAGCTCGACAAAACAACAAACCGAAAGAAGCCGGGGAATTTACAGAGAAGACTTGGCCTAGCCAAATGATTGCCTGCCATAATGGAGACAACGCGACGTTTTCCGTGAGAAGGAGTCCAGGACGATGTCCATATCCGAAGAGCTTTCCAGACGTTGGTTTCTGCGTCTCCTGGGCGGCGGAGCGCTCACCGTGGCGATCGAGGGCTGCGGAGGGGATGGAGGGGCAACACAGGCGGAGGATTCGACGGCAACCCCTCGGCCCTGACGCCGGAGGCGCATACCGCCGCGGTGACCGCGATCACCGATTTTGTCAACCGACTTCCCGCCGCGGACATGGCCACGAACGGGCAGGCGGTAGCCGACTTCCTGCGTACCCGAAGCGAGGTGACCAGTTCCGGCGTTGCCGACGGTGGGGCGTGGGCCGTCTTCAAAAACGGTCTTGCGCACGTCGTGGTTCTCAACCGGGGGCAGAGCGACCTGGACGACACTGAGTTCGTTCCCGGCCGCGCGGCGGGACCCCGTCGGTATGAAATCGCCCACAGAAGAGATCGACACGGTACTCCCGATCCCCGGTAAAGCCTTCACCGCGGTCGACGGGTGGAATATTCCAGCCTTCCGAATGTCATCCGGAGAGATCGACACGTACATCGACTGGACTGCAGCGACCGCGGAGTTCCCGCCTGATCCGGTCGCAGCGCGAAGCGCGCAGGATACAAGCGGGAAACGGAATGCGCGGCTGCCCGTTGGTAAAAGTCCCCGCTGAGTGCAGTCCAGCGAGGGCCAACTTAACCAGTGCCGAACCTGGAGCAACAACGAGTGAACCACTACCCAAAACTATGCCAGAACAATCAGGGAAACAGCAACATGAAACGACTCATCTGTTTAGTTTGGTGCAGTCTGTTTTTTTCGATCGGCGCTTCCGCGCAAAAACTCGAAACATTCGACATCATTTCCTTTAAGACACCGAAAGGCTGGCATAAAGAAGTGAGTCAAAACGCGGTTCAACTCGGCGTTGATGGCGGCGCGACGGGCGGAACGTGCCTGATTACGATGTTCAAGTCGCTGCCCGGAAGCAGCGATTCAAAACTTAATTTTCAATCGGCGTGGAAAACGATTGTCAAAGAGACGGTCAGCACTTCCGGCAGTCCGCAGATGCAGCCGCCGAAAAGCGAAAATGGCTGGACGGCGGAAAGCGGGATTGCTCAATATACAGCCGACGGAAAGAAAGGAATGGTTGTACTCGTCACCTTGAGCGGGCAAAGCAAGATGGTAAACATCCTGATCTTGACCGACACCGATAAATATCAGCAGGCGATCACCGATTTTCTGGGATCGGTCGATTTACCTAAGGTGAAAGGGGCGGCAGTTCCATCAAAAATCCAGTCGGCTAAAACCACACAACCGGCGCGCAAAAGCAGTTTTCGATTTAACACGACCAATTTTGATGACGGCTGGACCAGCACCGAGCAGGAAGACTGGGTGGAAGTCGTAAAAGGGAAGATTAAAGTCTTAATTCATTATCCCCGAAAAGGTACGATATTCCCTGCCGACCCGGAACCGCTGACAAATGCCGCCTGGGATATTTTAGTCGCTCCGCGATACAGCAATCTGAAAAATTATAAGACCGCTTACATCGCCACCAGTACCAGACCCTATTTAGGAATGGGATATGCTGCTGAGAAAACCTCCGGGAAACAAGTATTCCTGCTTCTGTTTCGGCAAGGCGATACGGGTTGGCTTGAGTTTATCGCTCCCGACAAAGACAGCTTTATCCAGCAATACAAGTTCGACCCCGAAACGATAAAGTGGGATAGCGAAACCGATCTGCTAGCGCCTCTTGTCCAAATGGTGAACTATAACAAATTTGCCGTTGCCGAGAGCGACTTCAAGGGTACCTGGACCAGTGATTTTACCGGTGTACAACAGTTGTATAGTGTCTATACCGGAAACTATGTCGGCATGAACATCAACCAGTCAAACGAAGAGTTTGTATTCAGCGAAGGCAACTCCTACAGTTGGAAACTGCTCGCAGTAAACGGCGTGGTCGGCAGCGTAAATGTCGCCCATGCAAAGTCAGCCGGAAAGTTCAGCGTTCTCAACAACTGGCAGATTCATTTCTCAAAAATTGAATCGAGTGCAAAAACGGTGAACGCGCACTGGTCATGTATCAAAGGCGCCAGGCTATTGCACCTTCTCGACGCGAATGCCCCGGGCAGCGGTATCTATACCGTGTATGGAAAAAAATGAAACCCAATGCCATGCTAGGGTCGGCAGCATTACACGTCAACACGATAACACTTCAGAAAAAGGTTGTTCGTGACCTGCTTGTCGGAAGTTGCTTGACAACCATACCTTTGGGGCGCGATGGACCGCAGAATTTACGGAGGAGAAGGAGCCAGCCAGAGGCTCGCATACACCCTCCAATCCTGCGCTGACGTCGTATACTCCGCAAACGGCGCGATCCCTGCAAAAGTTGAGAGATCCGCTCCGGGATCTGCCAGGCCCTCCCGCACGCCGCGCAACGCCATCGTCAGGGTCTCCGCACGCGTGTTGTGCGAGAAGAAACCCTGGCCATACGTGGGCACCCCCAGCAGCACGCGACACTTCGGATTGCACTGCCCTGCCGCGTGCGTCACATGAATCGCCTGTTGCCGCACCAGCCAGACATAGCTTCGTGGCGTCAGATAGCCGCTATCATAACACATCACCGCCATCTGATCGCACGTCCCCGCGATCTGCGCAAAATAGCCGTCACTCCACCCCGTCTGCTGCAGCGCCGCAGGCGCCCACATCGGTGTGGCCGTCGAAAGCAGCGTCCCTGGCGGCAGCGCGGCCCGCGTCTCCCGCATCAGCGCCAGAAAACCCGGGTCACCATCCGCGATCGGCTCTACATCCCACTGCACCCCGTCGAAACCGCAGTCATGCACCAGCCAGATCGCCTCTGCGATCATCGCCTGTCGCGTCTTGACGTCCGTCAGCGGCACATCGCTCTTGGTGCCCCCATAAGACACATACACCCAGGCGATCAATTTCACCCCCGGTGCCTCCCGATGCAGCCCCGTCGTCAGTGCGCGCGCCTGTTGTGGATAGCGAAACGCCAGCTTCCCCGACTTCCCGATAAAACGCACATGGAAATACGCATACGGAATTTGCCGATCCTTTAGCTCCGACGCCAATACCCGCCGCTCCGTCTCACTATGCTCCCCGAAATACCACTTGTACCGCAGCCACAGGCCGTTCTCGCCCCGATTAAAACTGCGCCCTCCGATCGGAGCGCCATAAGGATAACCCCAATAGTCGATCGTCATGCCGACACAAAACAGCACAAACAAGCCGAACACGCCCCACACGATACGACGACGTAACGTTCGCTTCTTCCTCTTTTCCATACCCCTGCCTTCGTCTCACTTTCCGGGCGCTTCCATGCAGCAAATCTCCCTGGGTAACCATACGAGGCGCGACCGCAAACGAGCACAACCCGCCATCGATCTCTCCCTCCAAACAACAAAGCGGCCCATCGCCTGCGGCAGGAGTGCCGCGGCGATGGACCGCTCCCATCACATCTCTTCCCTAATGTCCCGGTAACGGCACATCGTACTCCGCCAGCACATGGTTAAATACATCCTGCGCTTTCGCCGAAACACTGATCCGATGCACTCTGCGATCGTCCCAGATCTCCATCTGCTCACATCCGAAACTGATCATGAGATCCACCGTCTTGTGCTTACGCACCACCCGGACTCCGTAGGTGGGAGCAAAGCAACTACAGTCGCTCCGTCTCCCCAGGTCCCCTCGCAGAGCCGCCAACAGATCCGCCCGCTCCGGCTTCGGTCTGACACAGACCTGACCGGAGATCGGATAACCGTGAAAATTAGGCATCGTCTTGAGATCCGCATCCACAAGTCGCTCCGACTGAAGCGAATAGAGATAAAACTTTTCGCTATTATCGAGCGCCAACGTCACCATCGGAGGAAAAGCCATCTGTATGCGATTGTTGCGTTCCCACTGCGCCTTTACGGCAAGGCCGAGGGCGACGACCACAGCCAGGGAGCACAGCAGCGACAAGCCTGTTTTCAGTTTCATGCGACTTCTGCCTCCCCTTGCGAATACCAGACGAACACCGCTCTCCACCCGCAGACAAGACCCCAACCTACCTTTTATACCCGAAAAATCATACATCGCAAACGTTGCAATTGCCCACCCGTCATAATCCAGTATAAAAACTCCAGCGTGAGAGCGGGAGAGGTTCTCCCCATAGCAAAAAAACCGGAGGGCGTTTCCGCTCTTCGGTTCTCAAATTCCAGTCTAACCAGATCTTGATATATTATACCCTCATTTTACTCTTTTGGAGCAGTCCAAAGTAACCTCACCAGTAAAAGCCCCGCTGCCTTTGCCGGCCTCCTGTTTCCCTCCCGATACGGACAAACGTCCGTAGGAATGCAGTACCCCTGCGAATTCTCCCCTTGCACGCGGCGTATACTAAAGATGTATGAGACCGCTCAGATATCTTGTATTCACTCTCTTTGTCTGGTTCGCGATGACAACATCGCCTGCGAGGTCTCTGCCCGAAATCTCATCTGGGCAGGGCAGGGTAGAACACGCCTCCTGGAATCCATTAGACGCTTCCCGACTGCCTTCCGATACGACGCTTACGACTCCAGGACAGGGCGAGCCTACCTACGGAACTCCCTCGACACGAAAGTTAACCGAAAGTGAGAGCAAGACAGATGCCCTGCTTCCAATAGGCTGGCAGCCTCTGTATGTCTGCACGCTTTCTCCCCATGCCTTTGCGTCCGTTCCGCTCGCTGCTTCCCGGCAAAACGGCGCCGCATCCTCTCCACGCGCCCCACCGCTTCTCTCCCTTTAGATGCACTTCACCCCTCTCTCCTCCCCTGACGTTCGCCTATAAGACGCAGGGGTTGGAAGCCGTTTGTCGTCTCTTCAGGATAAGGAGAAATTCATGATGAATCCGGACCACTTCCTGGTCAATATCGGCATCGCACTGCTCGCCGCTCTAGTGGGCGGTGCAATCGCCCGCATGCTGCGCCTGCCGGTGCTGATCGGCTACCTGGTCGCAGGAATCGCTATCGGCCCCTACACGCCCGGCATTTTTGCCAGCCCGGAAGCCCTGCAACTGGTCGCACACGCGGGAGTCGCCCTGCTGATGTTCGCGGTAGGCGTACATTTCTCCCTGGAGGAACTGCGCGCCGTCCGCCGGGTAGCGTTGCTGGGAGGCGGACTCCAGATTCTCGGCACGACCCTCCTGGGAGTACTCCTCGGAGTGGCGCTCGGCTGGGGAGTCTATGGCGGCCTGTTTCTGGGCTGCGCGCTCTCCCTCTCTTCCACGGCGGTCATGATGAAGGTGCTGGAAGAGCGCGGGGAGTTGGGAACCACGCACGGGTCCGTCATGCTGGGGATTCTGGTCATCCAGGATTTCTCCCTGGTCGCCATGATCGCCATCCTGCCTGCGCTGGCGTCTCTCTCCACGCAGGGGATAGGGGCGCTGGCGGGCATCGGCTATGCGTTGCTCCGAGCCGTCCTCTTCATCGGCATCACCGTGCTGCTCGCCACCCGCGCTGTGCCTGCCTTAATGCATCGCGTGGCCAAATCCGGATCCCAGGAGCTGTTCCTCCTGCTGGTCGTCTGCATCTGCCTGCTGACGGCGAAAGCCGCGGCATGGGCGGGCCTGGGGCTGGAACTGGGCGCATTCATCGCAGGCATCGTGATCTCGGAAACCGATTTCGCCCACGAGGTCTTCTCCCAGATACGGCCCCTGCGGGATCTATTCGCATCTCTGTTCTTTGTCTCGATCGGGATGCTGCTCAACCCCCAGTTCATTCTGCACCACGCCCTGGCGGTCGGGGCCGTCGTCCTCGCGATCCTGCTGGGCAAATCGGTGATCTCGGCGCTGGCCGTCTATGCGCTGGGCTGGCACGGTCGTACCGCGATCCTGGTCGGAGCGGGATTGGCCCAGATCGGGGAGTTCAGCTTTGTCCTGGCAACGGTCGGCAGTTCCCTCAAACTCATTCCCGCCGAGATCGCCAACGTCATTCTCTCCGCCGCGCTGATCACCCTCCTTCTGGCGCCCTTCCTCTACCAGGGTGCGGTTCCGCTCTACACTCGCCTCAATCGCGTGCCTTCCCTCTCGCACAAACTCAACCGACAGACCGAAGCGATGGAAGCGCCCACCGCCTGCCCCGTCGAACCCCACGTGCTGGTATTGGGGTATGGCCGCGTCGGCAGATACGTCACCGAGGCGCTCCTGGCCAACAATCTCGCGCCTCTCGTCGTGGAGTACGATGCCGGAGCGATCAAAACGCTCAAAGCCGCCGACGTGCAGACCGCCTATGGAGATGCCTCGTCCGAAGTCGTTCTGGCCCAGACACAGCCGACCTGTCTCCAATTGGCGATCGTGGCGTTGCCGGAAGCCGCCGTAACGGAGATGGCCATACGCACTCTGAAGCGTCTGGCACCCGACCTGCCGATCGTAGCGCGCGTGCATCGAGGGATAGACATTCCCTGCATGCGGCAGGCAGGTGCGGATGCCGTCATCCATGCGGAGTTCGAAGCTGGTACAGAGATGATACGTCAGAGCCTGGATCGCCTGGGCATTTCAAACGAGGAGACAACCAGATACATCGAAACGGTAAGACAACACCGCTACCGAGGGTGAATTGCTGTCTGCCAACGGACACAATACAAGAGGAGAAGAGCGGAGCGATCAGGAAGAAAATACGCCTGCACGGAGAGTGGATGACGCGGCGTTTCTACTCCACATCACTCCTCACTATTGGTGCCATGGAGTGTGGCCCGCAACAGCTCCTCCGGTGGTGTCTCAATGCCCTGCGGCGCAGCCCGGAGGAGTTCGGCCTGCTGGTGAGTGGGCGGGAGGTCGGAGGGGCGGACGAGGGTTTCGATTTCAGGGAGGTGATTCAGGGAAGCCTTGGTAAGAAGTGCGACGGGTGCAATCTGTCTGGCTTCGTTGAATAGATATTTCGCACACCAGAGTGCTCCTAGCCCCAGACCTGCTGCGACGGCGGAACCCGCCCACACAAGAATAGCGGAATCTATAACCCCTTTATAGGCGTTAAGGCCCCCTGCCACGATACCGATAACCGAGCATAAGAGCAGGATGACTCCAGCGCATCCAAAACCGCTCGCAAAAGCATACGTCTCCGCTTTCTCGGATATTTTTTCCAGGTATTCGATCAAGCCCACCAGGCGTTTCGGCTGTGTCGGCGCAGTCGGTGTCCTGTCTCGATGGGCATTGCTATGGATTATCAGCCGCTTCTTCGGCTTCTCGCTCATGGTCTGCTGGTCCGCTTCCTCGCTCCTGACGGCTTTCCCGGCACTTCTCCGGATCTCCGAGACCTCCGAATGCACATTGACCTTACTTCTTCGCTCCTGCCTGTTTCAAGAGGGCTACGAGGTTGGGATGGTTGCTCTGTTGGGCCATCTGAAGAGGTGTGGTGCCATCGCTGGCAGGCAGGTTCGGATCGGCTCCGTAAGCTAAAAGTTGGAGAACTGTTTTCTTGTGATTGAACCAGACTGCCCATATTAAGGTTGTCCATCCCCGCTTATCCCTTGCGTTCGCCTTTGCGCCATGTTCGAGCATGGTCTTCACCAATTCCGGCGCGTCGGTGCTATCTGATATAAGAGCACTATCGCCATCAATCCAAGGATCTCCACACGCCAGCAAAAAAGCACTGGGGTTATCGCTGAACTCCCTCGGCTCATGCCTTAACTCTTGCCATATTTTCCGGAGAGAAGGGAGGCGGAGGGATCCAGGTGTATTCGGATCGGCTCCCTCATTGACGATCTGTAACGCCTTATTGGTCTCTTTGTGCAGCAGCGCCGCAATCAACTGCCGGTTCAGAGCCTCTTGCCGCTGATAGGACCGCACCCACAGGCCGAAGGCACCGGCGAGGGCAAGACACACGGCTCCCAGGAGAAAGGCTGCGCGATAGCGGCGTTGGTTCATAAAGAGTTGTTCTCTCTCGCCTGCCTGAATCCTTCACAGACGGGAAGGATAAGAACCAACCTCTACAGAATGGGAACTCAAATTCGGGCGATGGAGCGGCAATACGGGCATTTTGAAGGGGCGAGGCGGGAGACAAAACAACCCCACAGGAGAGCATGACCGATGGCTAAGAAGATATTGGTAGTAGACGACGAGCCTCACTTTGTGCGGCTCGCCCAGATCAATCTGGAGCGTGCTGGGTACGAGGTCGTCACCGCGATTGATGGGAAAGACGCTCTGAAGAAGGTGGAGGTGGCAAAACCGGATCTTGTCGTTCTGGACATGGAGATGCCGCACATGGACGGTTTCGAAGTCCTGCAGAACCTGCGCAAGAACCCGGCGACCCGCGAACTGCCTGTAATCCTGATGACGTCTCCACATGGCGACGTAATGCGCGACTGGCAGAGCGACATCGACGACTATATTATGAAACCGTACAATCCGGATCAGTTGAACTCTATAGTCAAGCGCCTCCTGGCGGCTCAGGATGGGGATGAGGCAAACAGAGAGGAGGTAAATACAGCGATCCCGACACCACCCCCTGACAGGCTTGCACAGCCCGTCACATGGTGGAGGACGATAGAGGAGGTATGGCGTAAAATCGGCTTCTAGCGGCAAAAAGGGCATCGTGGAGGCGCAGACAGGAGAGGAAGGGTACGAGTAGATGCTCTGACCATGTTGATGATCGGTTAGAGTAGATAACTCGTATCACGCACTGAGGGCTGAAATACGCCTGGTTGGATTCGAACCAACGGCTTCTTGCTCCGGAGGCAAGCACTCTATCCACTGAGCTACAGGCGCGGATATCTGCTGATAATATAACAGACTATCCGCGTCCTGTCAAGACAACTCACCGCGATTCGCTATTTTGTACCGGGTGGTGGCGGGATAGATGTCGCCGCCGGAGTCCCTCCCGGTTGTGTGGCCGTCGCATTCGCCGAGGCGCCCGACTTCGGCGCTTTCAGCTTCACCTTGCGTCCCCCCGGAGGAGGCGTTCCGGCCCGAACCACATAGAGCGCGACATCGCGCACCACTGGCGGAGTCGCCAATGCCACGCCCTCTTTCGCATTCGTCACGCTCACATCCGTCGCATCCAGCGATTTGCCCGCATACGTATCCCACCAGGTCGCGCGATACTTGCCCGTCTGCAAGCCGACCAACTTCACCTGCCCGCTGACGCCCGTCGTCTCTTTCGTCTGGGCGAGAGGCGCATCGACCGTGCCACGATTGTAGATCCAGGCCGCCGCGTAGTCCTTCCCCACCCGCGCCTGCGCCCCGAGCGCCGGAGCGTAGTTGGAGAGCGCGAACTGCCGCACCACAAACCAGTCCTTGCCCGTATTCTGCACCATGATCGTATGCGCGCCCGCAGGCACCTCCACCGTCAGGGTCTTCTCCTCCCCCTTCGGGGTATAGTCGCTGGATTCCGCCGGATAGTCGCGCTCCGTCGTCTTCCCATCCACGCTCACCTTCACATGCGCGCCCGCCTTCGCCACCTGCGCCACCGAAACCCCAAAGGTCCCCGCCTGCGCATAACTGACCTGGAGAGTCAACGGCTTCGGCATCATGTCCGCGTGAGTCGTCCCCTGAATAAAGGTTGGGAACTTGTCCATGCCCGCAGGCACGCCGCTCTCCCCCACCACAAACTCGTTCTGCGTCGCGCTGCTGAACCCGCCTCCCGGCGCAAACCGCAGCGCCGCCTTCTGCGTGGTCTCCACCACCGGGTTGACCGTCGCCAGTCCCCCCTTGTTCGCAAAGCCCGAAGCCGTCAGAAAGTCCGAAATCGGCTTATAGTGGCTGTAGAGATCCTGCTTCTCGACCGCATCCCAGTCCCAGTACTCCGGCACTCCCGCACGACCGCTCATCAGTCCTGCCCAGATGCCCAGATGCAGGCCCGAACCATCGTCCTTCAGATCTTTCGGCCCAAACTCCCCGACAAACCCCGGCTTGTCCGTCTTCTTCTTCCCGGTCGTCGCCTCCGGTGTCAGCAGCGTCGTCAGGAGA
>Ga0070658_10001151_pt1 | contig 22556 bp, 13 predicted proteins | sample KBSC13metaG_FD_64664 | JGI IMG/M metagenome (GOLD analysis project Ga0070658, IMG submission 64664) | Corn rhizosphere microbial communities from Kellogg Biological Station, Michigan, USA - KBS C1-3 metaG | ecosystem: Host-associated > Plants > Roots > Rhizosphere > Soil ...
TCGAAGCAGGAGTCCAGCAGTTCCAGCATGGCACCCGGGCGCTCCGGCAGGCGGACGCGGAGGGTGCGGCTGCGCTGGCTGGAGGCTCCCTGGGATTGGGAAATGAGGCCCAACTGGAGGAAATCAATGTTGGCCCCACTGATGACGATGAGGACTTTCTTGCCGATTAGCGCCTGACGGTTTTTCAAAACAGCGGCCAGCCCCATGGCTCCCGATGGCTCGGAAACACAGCGCAGGCCTTCCCACAGCACGCGGATGGCGTGGCTGACTTCCTCATTGGTCACGGTCTCGATGCGATCCAGCGATTGCTGGCAGATGAGGAATGGGAGTTCGCCGGCCTTGCGCACGGCAGTGCCATCACAGAAAAGATCCACCTGCTCCAGGGTGACGGGTTTTCCTGCAGCGAGAGCGGCTTTCATGGAGGCTTGGCCGATGCCTTCCACGCCCACGGTTTCGATCTGCGGCCAGTAGGTTTTGAGCCAGTTGGCAACGCCGGATGCCATACCGCCACCTCCGATCTGGAGGTAGGCGGCGTCAAAGGGGCCGTGGCCGGAAAGGACGACCTCATCGGCCAGCGTGCCCTGTCCCGCCATCACCTTGAGATCGTCATAAGCGTGGACGTAAATGGCTCCGGTGGCCGCTTCATCCGCACGGGCGGCGGCTACGGCTTCATCGTAGCTGTCTCCCGAGAGATGGATTTCCACGAAGTCCCCTCCGTGGTGGAGGACGGCATTCTGCTTCACCTTGGGCGTGGAGCGCGGCATGTAGATGCGGGCCTGCACCTGCATGATCCTGGCGGCCAGAGCGATCCCTTGGGCGTGATTGCCAGCGGAGGCGGTGACCACACCTTGCAGCACTTCCGCGTGATCCAGAACCGCCATGCGATTGCAGGCACCGCGCCATTTGTAGGCCTTGATGGGGGATAGATCCTCGCGTTTCACCCAGATTTCCGGGCCGGGACCGGGCAGCACCAGCCGCTCCAGTGGGGTGGCCTGGCCGAAGCGGTAGACCCGCTCCCGCGCAAACAGAATTTCTTGGCGAAGCTGGCGATCCAGCGGCAGATCCTCACGTTCCATGGGTGTTTCTGAACCATCCCAAGGTGACAGGCAAGCAGGGAAGGGTTACCGCAATGGCGTAAAGCTTTAAAGGTAGGGATCGAAACGCGGAGACGCAGAGGTCGCAAGAGATTCGCGGAGAAAGAATGCATTTACCCATCTCTGCGTTTTCCTCCGCGACCTCTGCGTCTCCGCGTTTCGATTGAATCTTAAAAACCTTTCTTCCTTTGCGTCCCATGGCGACCTTTGCGCCTTTGCGGTGAAATATTTCACAGGCTGGACTTCACTGCTGGAACAACCCATGGATGGGAAATGAGTTCCCAGTCCCACCCAAATGATCCGCTCCATGGCGTAACGCTGGAAACCGTGTTGCGGACGATGGTGGATCGCTACGGCTGGGAAAAACTGGCAGATTACATTGAGATCCGCTGTTTCATGTTCGATCCGACGATCAAATCCAGCCTCACGTTCTTAAGAAAAACCCCGTGGGCACGGAAGAAGCTGGAGGATTGGTATGTGTATGATGCGGTGAGGAAAGTCGAGTAGGCTGGAGTCTAACGTCAGGGACGCCTCTCCGAGGCGTCCGGTGGTGGCGGGCCAGGAATTCACCTGATTCAGCGAACCACTACCATGCTAGCCATTAAGAGCGACGCCGACAATCTGGAGTTTAATGATGTTAGCATGCCGCCCCTGCCGGACGACTCGAAGAAGCATCCCTGCCGTTTACAGGAACTGCTGTAGTTTTTTCCAATCCGAGAAAGTGATATCCGGCTGGCAGGTACCCGGTCTGAGGGAATCCGGGTGGCCGGTGAAGAGGGCGGTTTGAAAGCCCATGGCGGCGGCGGGCTGGATGTCCTGAAGGGGATCGTTCCCAATGAAGAGGACGTGTTCCGGAAGGATGCCGCGTTTGGCCAGGGCATCCCGGAGTTTTTGAAAAAGAATGGGGGATGGTTTGGCGACGCCGTGCTGATAGGAAAGGAAGGTGAGGTCCGGGGAGAAGACAGAGGCGTGATGACCCAGGGCGGCCAGGCTGTGATGCTGGGCGTTTGATAGAATGCCCAACGGGATGCCGCCGCCGGAAAGCGTGGTCAACATTTCTGCTGCTCTGGGCATGAGTTGTGCAGGATGCCAGGCGTCTTCGATCAGGGAAATGAGAGCGTCCACATCTGCGTTCGGCGGGAGATGGAGAATTTCCTGCCAGAGGACGCGGAGGTCGATCTCAGGGAAATCCGCCGTTGAGGCGGCGTGGTGACGCTTGACGGCTTCATGCAGCAGCAGGGTGGGGGACTCCGCGAGTGTGTGGCCGTGCTGGCGGAGGATTTTACAGAGGATGGTGTCTGCTGCTGGATCGTGTTTTACCGCGCCGGGAGGGGCGAGGAGGAGTGTGCCGTAGAGATCGAAGATGATGGCTTGCACGGGTGGGAGGGTAGCCCGCAGGAAATGGAAATTTTCGGGGGTGAGATAAGCCGTGAGAATTTTTTCCCTATCGAGATAGGTAATGGGCTGAAAATCTGCGGTGTGGATCTGCTGATAGATCCGACGGAGTTGTGCAGTGTGCGCCTGTGGCGTGAATCGTTCCGGCAGTTCGGGAAGCGGGGATGTTTCACGGAGGGATTCCTCCAGCCATTGCCTGAGAGGGCGGATGGTGGTGCCGTGCTGAACTTGCAGCTGATCTCTATCAGGATGCAGGATGATGGTTTTCTGGGATGATTCCGGCAGGTTTCCGAAATCGAGGAAATCGCCACTGATGAGGTGCTGGCAAGCTCGCTGGACGGTGTCTGGGAAAAGCTTCCTCCCATAGGATTTCCAAGTGTGGGAAAGCGCGCGTGCAAGTGAGGTGCGCAGGGCGTCCAGATCCAACCAATCGCGTGGGACGAGGATTTTCTGGTAGAGGTTTCCGGTGTTTTCCGGAGAAAGCTCCCTGCCGATGAGTGGACGACGCCACGTGAGGGACTCCAAAAAAGGCAGGCCGAATCCTTCTGCGATGGAAGTGGTGACCAAGTGGGTGGCGCGGTCCATCCATTGCTCAAAGGACTGGTCATCGCTCACGACATCGAAGGAAATCGGAAACTGGTGGCGGGTGGCGAAGTTTTTCCAATCGTCATGAATGCCCAGCCACTCCGGGTTCTGCGGCGCACGGCTGATGGCGATGCGGGCACCTGCGGAAAGGAAGGATGATAGAAGCACCAGCTCACCCAGATTTTTCCGCCGAATGCCACGAATGGGCGCGAAGAGGAGGGGCGGAGCTTCCTCCTGCCGGAATGGCGCAGCCATCCCGCTACGAGGAGGCACCGGATTATGAACCAGCGTGGCGGATGCTTCCGTCAGGCCGGCCTGGATGAAATGCTGGCGGTCCCTCTCATTGATGAACGCATAATGAATGCGTGGGCCGGTGGGATATAGCGGCGGGATGTTCCGGTAGTTTTCCGGCCTGCCATCCTCTGCCAGATCGTGGATGTGGAGGACGAGTCTTTCTCCCGCCTCCGCCATGGTGGCGATGAGGGCGGGGAAAAGATCGTTTTTCCCCAGTGTGGGATTGTGGAAATGCCAGGCATCCGGCGGGCCTCCCAGAGCGGAGGATGCTTTTGCGCGGAGATCTGCCAGAAGGGCTAGTGGCTCGCCTTCGCCGGACCTCTGGGACAGAGGTCCCTGCCTGTAGGAGAGATCCCCACCGCTGAGGATGACGTGCGGGATATCCAGTGCCTGTGAGGCGGCGGCGATCACGGAAGTGACGCCGCCGGGCTCAAGGTGGTAGTGGACGATGGCGACGCGCATCTGAACGTGGCGGCGGATTCCATCCGCCATGCCCAACTTTAAATTGATAGATCTATAGCATGGCGGTTGGAAACCGCCGCCACGGGTTACTCTGTAGGCTTGATCGTGATGGAAAGCGCGTTGCGGGAATTGAGATATTTTTTCGCCAGTGCGTTGATTTCCTCCAGGGTGATCGAACCGTAGTCCGCATCGCGGGTGCGGGCGAGATCCAGGCGCATCGGATCGAGCTGGGATTGGCTCATGACAGTGGCGAGCCAGTAGGTGTTTTCGCGCAGGGACTTGGCCAGCATGCCCTGCACGGGCTTGAGGGCGCGGTCCAGTTCATCCTGAGTGGCTCCCTGGGTGGCCAGTTCGTCTGCCTGCTCACGCATGACGGTGAGAAGTTTTTCCAGGTCCTCCGGTTTTCCGATGCTCTGGCCGACGAGGTAGCCGTAATTGATCAACGCGTCCGATCCGGTGGCCCCAGCATCCGGGCTGTAGGAAGCTCCCAGTTTTTCGCGGATCTCCTCGCGCAGGCGGTCACTGTAAATCTGGGAGAGGATGTTCATGCGGCGGAAGCTTTTCAGGTTCTTGCGCATGCCTTCGGTTTTCCACACCACGGTGGCCACCCCTTGGGGAATCTTCGATTCAAAGGTGAAAGTCTGGCTGAGAGGCGCCTTCGGGAAATTCACCTTGCGGGCGGTATCGGCCGGCGGGACGGTGGCTGCGCGTGGTGGCAGCGCTCCGAAGGTGGCCAACAGATCCGGCAGGATGGCCTCGATTTGGAAATCTCCCACGATGGTCAGCTCCAGATAGCCCTTGATCAGCTCGGGAGTGAGCCACTTTTTCGCATCGTCGATGGTGTAGCTGAGCAACTTGTCCGAAGCAGGAATAGTATAGCGGGAATCGCCACCATGGAGCCAGGAGTCCATGGCCTTTTCAGGACCAGCGGTGGTGTGGCGGAGCTGCTGATACATCATCGGCACGGCTTTCTGGAACTGCCAGAGTCCCTCGGGGCGATAGCCCGGATCGGTAAGGCTGGCGCACATGAGCTGGAACTGAAGCTGGAGATCCGCAGGAGTGGTGGATCCGGAAAGACTGAAGAAGTCTTCCCCGATGGCGAGCGTGCTGCTGATGTTTTTCCCTGCCAGGATTTCCTGAAGATCGTCATTCGAGTGCTTGCCCAGGCCGCCGCCTTCATAAACGGCAGTGGCGAAGGCATTGAGCATCGGCTTGTCCTTCGGCTGCGTGAGCTGGCCGGAACCGATGCGTGCCAGCAGGCGGATCTTGTTCTTTTCAAAGTCCGTCGGTTTCAGGTTCACGCGAATGCGGTTGGAAAGGACCAGTTGGGTGATGCCCAGATCCTTCACTTCCTTGCGGCTGGTTACTTTTCCGGGTGCACCAAATGCCGTATAACCGAATGGCGTGAGGGAGCGGGCGGCATTCTCTGCCACCGGCTGCGCATGGGAGGCCTGGTAGAGATTCAGCAGCGTCTCCTCGGCATTTTCCGGCTTCTCCTTGGTGGTGAGCACCAGATCCATGCCGGGGATGTCCCAGAATTTTTTGAAGGCTTCATGAGTGGTGTTGAGATCGATGCCTGCCAGTCCCTTCTTCGCGATTTCCAGATCCGTTTCCGGGGAGGTAAGGACATTGTTGTCATTGATGCTGCCAGCGATGCCGGTGGCGAGTTCCTCGGACTTGCGGGTAGGCTTTTGTTTCACCGCCTGCTCGTAGGAGTTGAGGATCTTGGACTTCGCTTCATCCAGCTCGGCCTGGGAGAAGCCATATTGAAGCGCACGGCGGAATTCCTGCTCCAGCACGGGAATGGCATCCTGCCAGCGGTCATCCGCTGCCGTCACATCGATGGAGCCGATCTCCATGTAATTGAACATCTCGTAATTGGAGGCAGAGCCTTCTGCGATGGGAGAGCCTTCTTGCTTGGTAAGACGCTCAAAGCGGCGGCTGAGGATGGAGTGGGCGATGGCCAGCGGCATATCTGCGATGCGATTGGCCACCGTGTCCGGCTTGATTTCCTGGGGCCGGATCTGGGTGAGGGATACCTGGGTGGAGGAAACTTCCTTGTCTGCGAAGACGGAGGGCTGGATGCCTTCCACCTTGCGGATGGGGCCGAGGTCCGGATTTTTCCCAGCATCGGCCGGGTTTTTCATCGAGGAAAAGGTGGCCTCGATCTTCGCCTTCATCGCGGCTGGATCGACATCGCCCACAACGACGAAGGTCATGCGCTGCGGGACGTAGTAACGGCTGTAGAAGTTTTCAAAACGCTCGCGTTGGGCATTTTTTAGCACGTCTTCAATGCCGATGGGGAAGCGGCGGGTAACCAGAGAATCCGGCAGCAGCTTCTGGAACTGCTGCTCCATGAGGCGGGTCTGGACGGAATCCCGGCTGACTTTCTCGGAAAGCACCACGCCGCGCTCCTTGTTGATCTCATCCGGGTCCAGATTGGCACCATCGCCGAAGTCGCGCATCACGGTAAAGCCCAGCTTCTGCGTTTCATCGGAGAGGTCTGGCAGATCGAGCATGTAAACCGTTTCGTCGAAGGACGTGTAGGCATTGGCATGAGCGCCGAAGGCGATGCCCAGGCGCTGCATTTTTGGAACCAGATCGGCAGCGGAGTAATCCTTGGAGCCATTGAAGACCATGTGCTCCATGAAGTGGGCCAGTCCCTGCTGATCATCCGCCTCCATGAGGGAGCCGGCGGCGATGTGCAGGCGCAGGGAGACGCGCTTCGGTGGTTCACTGTTCGGGTAGATGATGTAGCGGAAGCCATTTTCCAGCGTGCCGAAGACGGCCTTGTCATCCGGTGGGATGTCGGAGGATGCCTGGGGCCATGGGGTAGGTCCAGGCGCCGGAGCGGCAATGGCGGCCTCTGGCGCAGGAGCTTTGGGAGCCGTTTCCGCAGGAGTGAGATGTGATACCTCAGCCACAGGTGCCGGGGGAGTAGGTGGCGGTGCACTCGCTGCCGCTTCCACGATCGCAGGCGGGCTGGCCGGTGGCTTGGAATGCTCTCTACGGGAAAGAAAAATCGCTGTCGCCGCGAGGACGAGAACGAGCAGAAACGGCGTGGCCTTTTGCATGGGCAGGAGGGTGATGGTGTGAGGTGAGCTTGGCAACGTAGAAGCGTCACGAAATGCCGTGTCCGTGTCTGAAATTAATTTCTGTGAAATCGAGGTTGCATTCCTCCGGGCGACATGATGTTTTCTCCGCCCCGACCGCAAGGAAGGGCATCCAAACCAACAGATGCACACGTGGCGGAATTGGTAGACGCGCTAGATTCAGGTTCTAGTAGGGGCAACCCTGTGGAGGTTCGAGTCCTCTCGTGTGCACCATCTGTTGATTGCAAAAAAGCACCCGCAAGGGTGCTTTTTTTGTGTCCATACTGCAGGCTCATCTTCTCGGATCATCCGTAAAAAAGTTCCATTTTCTCTGGCGTGGACAGTTTATCTGAGTAGTGTTCTCGGGAACATGGATCTTCTGGGTAAACTCTCGATATTGGCGGACGCGGCGAAGTATGATGCTTCGTGTGCCAGTTCGGGTGCGAACCGGCGGGACTCGCGGGATGGGAAAGGTGTGGGGTCTGCGGGCGGGGCGGGGATCTGCCACAGCTATGCGCCGGATGGGCGCTGCATTTCCCTGCTCAAGCTGCTGCTGACCAATAGCTGCATTTACGATTGCCACTACTGCATCAACCGCCGCTCCAGCAATGTGCGTCGCACCTCCTTCACTCCGGATGAAGTGATCAAGCTGACGCTGGATTTTTATAAGCGGAATTACATCGAGGGGCTGTTTCTCAGTTCCGGGATCATTCGGAATGCGGATTATACGATGGAGCAGGTGGTTTCCGTGGCGCGGCGGCTGCGGGAGGAGCACGATTTCCGGGGTTATATCCATTTGAAAACCATTCCGGAGGCATCTGGGGAGTTGATCGAGCAGGCGGCGCGGTATGCGGACCGCATCAGCATCAATCTGGAACTCCCCACCCAGCAGAGTCTGGACATGCTGGCTCCGGAGAAAAACCTCGGGCGCACGAAGCAGGCGATGGGCCGCATCCGGGTGAAGCTGGAGGACGCAGCGGATCGGAAAAAGGACGGGGACAAAAAATTGCGGCACGCCACCGGACAAAGTACGCAGGTCATCGTAGGTGCGGATGCTTCCACGGATGCGGATTTTCTGGCTCGCGCGGATGAGCTGTATTCCGCCTACAAGCTGCGGCGCGTGTATTACTCGGCCTTCAGTCCGATTCCGGAACCATCGAAAATTTTACCCCTGGCAGCGCCACCACTGGTGAGGGAGCATCGTCTCTATCAGGCGGATTGGCTGATCCGGAATTACGGTTTCCATGTTTCCGAGATTCTGCCACCCGAGGCCCCGAATCTGGATCTGATGATTGATCCTAAACTGGCGTGGGCCTTGAGGAATCGTCAGGATTTCCCCATGAATGTGCAGACGGCCACGCGTGAGCAACTGCTGCGGGTTCCGGGGCTGGGAGAGAGAAATGTGGGCCGGATTTTACAGATCCGCCGTCATGTGCTGATCCGCCACACGGATCTGGTGCGGCTCCGGGTTTCCCTGAAAAAGGTCATGCCGTTTCTGATCACTGCGGATTACAATCCATCGGTCCATCTGCTGGACAGTGAACACCTGAGGGCGCGATTCATTCCACCTCCCGAGCAACTCCAACTTTTTCTGCCGCCATGATGGTAACGATGGAAGTGGGCAGTAGCTTCAGCGCCTGGCGGGAAAAAGCGCGCGCTCTTCTGGCAGCAGGCATCCCGCCGGAGCAACTTCTGTGGGAAGAGGGTGGGGGAGGCTTGTTTGGGGAAGCGGAACTGCCCGCCATTCCTACGGCAGGGGGGCTCAAGGTCCCGGCTTCATTTTTGAACTTTGCACGGGATGTTTCCTGCTGTGCGGACGAGCGGCGCTGGGCGCTGCTCTATCGCCTGCTGTGGCGAATGGTGCGGAATGGAGAGAGGAATCTGTTGGAAATCGCGAGCGATCCTGATGTGGCCCTGGCCAGGGAGTTCACCAAGAAAGTGCGGCGTGAAATCCACAAGATGCACGCGTTTGTCCGCTTCCGGAAACTGGGGGAGGATGAGGAAGGCCGGGAGAAGTATGCGGCGTGGTTTGAGCCGGATCATTGGATCGTAAAAGCGGCAGTGCCTTTTTTCCGGGATCGTTTCGCGCAGATGGATTGGTCCATTTTTACGCCGAAGGGCAGTGCCCACTGGATCGGTGGTGAGCTGGGATTTTCGCCCGGCCTCCTGCGCGATCCCTGCGACAGCCCGGATCTGCTGGAGGATGCGTGGAAGACCTATTACCGGAGTATTTTCAATCCCGCGCGATTGAAGGTGAAGATGATGCGTTCGGAAATGCCGGAGCGTTATTGGAAAAACATGCCGGAGGCAGAGCTGATTCCGGAATTGATACGGGAGAGTCGCACGCGCGTGGAAGGGATGTTTGAAGAGCCGGTGCGCGGGGTTAAAAAGATCCGGGGGAATGCGTATCTGGATGCCCTGGTCAATCGGGATCAACCTTTGGAACACGGCCTGCCATCCATGGATGAAACCTCTCTGGAGGAGCTGGGTGAGATGGTGAAACGGTGTCGCTTCTGCCCGCTGTGGGAGCGGGCCACGTGTGCGGTCTTTGGTTCCGGCCCGCAGAATGCGCGTCTGATGATCGTGGGTGAGCAGCCGGGAGATAAGGAGGACCTCGTCGGGCTGCCCTTTGTGGGACCGGCAGGACAGTTGCTGGACCGTGCCCTGATGCAGGCGGGAATTGATCGCTCAAGCGCCTACCTCACCAATGCCGTGAAGCATTTCAAATGGGAATCCAAGGGCAGGCAACAACATCGTCTGCACCGCAGTCCTGATAGGGGAGAGATCGAGGCCTGCCGCCCCTGGGTTCTTGCGGAAATTGCGAAAGTCCAGCCGGAGGTAGTGATTCTTCTGGGCAATACGGCAGGCAGATCCCTGTTAGGCGATGATGTTTCCGTGGGCAAACACCGTGGAGTGGTGGAAGGGACGAATCTGGCGCGCAAAGTGATCTTCACCGTTCATCCTTCCTTCATTCTGCGCCAGACGGATGCGGAAAAGAAGAGCGAGGAATACCTCCGTTTTGTGGAAGACCTGCTATTGGCTGCCAATGAAAAACTGTCTTGAAAAGGTTGGGAAGTGGGAGCCGATCTTAGCTGGCTGTTGATCTAACATGTGATCCTGTTCAGCCCATCACTCTCACCTGGACGCCTGCGTAGAAGCGTTCCCGCCTCTACGTCAACCCAGTTTATTCTGATAGAATGCAGCCTCTGCGCTGTTCATTTTAAAAAACGTGCCGTGCACTGGAGCGGATGGCGCTGGTGCACGGCACGTTTTACGAAAGAGGCAGGGTGGATGGAAATCGCTGCCGGATCAATCCGCCAGATACCAGCGGCCTTGATTATCGTCTGTGAATTTCCGCTCTCCCACTCCGTAGATGAGGTCGAAGGTGACGGTGGCTCCGGCAGGGACGAGGATGCCTTCCGGTGGTGCTCCCCAGGTTTTTCCGGCATCCGTGGAGCCTGTCTGGATGAGAGGTGTTTCCACGCGTGGCCTATCAGGAAAGGAAGGCAGCGAATAGCGGATGGTGACCCATGCGACCTGGGGGATGGTGGTGATGGTGAGTTCCACGGCCGATTGCGCCGGGTTGGCCGCATCTGGCGGCACGACCTGGGCCTTTACTTCCGTGATGTCATGCAGGCTGAAGCGGAGCCAATGGTTCTTGCCTTCATCACTGTCCCAATGGGTGTAGCCATCCGGATGGGTGCAGGAGAACCAAGCCTCGATTTCATCCGTGCCCGCAGGAATATCAAACCGGGTTTCCAGCATGTAACCCTGTCCGGCGGGATCCGCCATTTCTGCCAGGGGAGCATTGGCAGGCACCACGAGGATGCCATTCCATAATTGGCCCGCAGGATGGAAGCGGAGGTAGGCGTGGATGACATGGCGCACATCCTGGCTTTCATCTCCATGGAGGATGCGCAGAGGATCATAGCGCAGGACGCAGGGGCCGGGGATGAGGTCTCCCTGGACCAGTTCATGAAGATCCTGCGTGAATGTGATTTGGGGCCTGAGGCCCTGACTTTGGCGGGGTTTCATGGCGTGGATCAGTAGGAAGCTATGACAGTGGTGTCTGGACGGGTATCGAAAATTTTGACGAAAACGATGTTCAGGGATTCATTCCAATACCAGGAATCCGCCGGTGAGTACTCCAGGGAGTGAGGATCGTCCACATTCGGCAGGACGGTGCCATCACGCGTGACCTGATTGGCCGAGGTGATGCTGCCTTGGATGGCCAGGTAAATGAATTTGGCCGGAGGGGTATAAGCATCCGTGACGCGGGCGATGCGGACCTGCCGCTGGACTGCGCCACCGGTGGTGACCGTCTGCTGATAGATGCGGGACAGGCGGTAGCTGCCCTTGCTGGCCTGGGTGGTGATGCCATCGTCCTGATAGGTCTCGTAGGCGAGCGCATCCGTCCAGCGATCGGGGCCCGGGTATAGATTGATGGTGAGTGGATTTTCCGGCAGTTGGCCCACCCATTGTTCCAGATTGGAGAATGGCAGGATGGCACCGGCACGGATGTAGATGGGCACCTGGGTGAGGTCTGCGTAGTAATTGCTGATGTAGGTGCCACCCGGCACCGCCGCAGTGATGGGGGCGGTGTTGTCCATGAAGGCATACCAGTCACTACCGGCAGGGAGATAGACGCCCCGCACGGGAGAGGTGGGCGGATTCGCCGTTTCGTGCTGGGTGAGGATGGGGGCGACCAGGAAGTCTCCACCGATGAAGAACTGGTCATTGAGGTGAGCATAGACGCCAGGGTCCTGTGGATCATTCAGGAACAACGGGCGGGCCACCGGCAGTCCGGTTTGTGTCCACTGATACATGGCATCATACTGGACCTGCATCATGCGGTAGCGCAGTTCCACATACTTGCGGCAGTTGGTGGGCACCGGTTCCGCATAGGCGAAGGGCTCTTGGAATTGCTTGTTATAGCCGTCATAGTGATTGCGGTACCATGGAAGGAATGCGCCCAACTGCATCCAGCGGGTGAACAATTCGTAGTTGGTGATGCCGTCCACGATGGAGCCGCCCACCACGCTGGAGGGAACGGTGGTGCCTGATCCCGTGGCGAAGCCGCCGATGTCACACCCGCTGATCGGGACGCCGGAGAGGCCGAGGTTCAGCACTTCCGGCAGGTTGATGCTGAGGAAATCCCAACTGGAGGCGGAGTCTCCCGTCCATAGGCCCGCATAGCGCTGCATGCCTGCGTAGCCGCCACGTGCGATGATGAAATTCCGCCGGTCCGGTTCCAGTGCATTGATGCCGTTCCATGTGGCACTGAGCAGGTTATTGACGTAGGAATTGTGAAGCTGGGCGTTGGGCAGATAGTTCACCTGAATGGTGCCATCGGCCAAAGTGGCTTCCTGGGCCATCATGAGATCCTGCGGAAACGTTTTGTAATATTCATTTCCGGGAGGAAGGTTTGGATCGATGGCCGGGCAGGTCATATCCTGCCAGATCATGTCCAAGCCCACTTCCTGTAGGAGGTGCTGGTATTGCGCGCCCCATGTTTCACGCACGGAGCTGAGGCCGAAGTCCGGATAGTTTCCTGGTGCTGCCAGAGGCATCAGGCCGTTACGGTTGAATTGCAGTGGAGGGGACGGATAGGGATTGTTGCCACGATTGTTACCGTAGTTCACGCCCCCATTGTAGAGATCCGGGGATTCTCCATTGTCGTAGCGGGAGTTGTAGATCAGGGCATTGGCGGCGGTCAGCGCATCGCGCTGGGGATAGGGAGCGCGCAGACCTTCCTGATTGAGTTCGTTACTGGTGATGATGGGCGTGATGTTTGTGCTCATCTTGAACCCGATGCCGTGGAGGTCATCGAACAACTCCTTCGCATTGGGGAACTTCATCTCACTGTGGGTGAAGGTCCGGTAGTTGTCCTGGAAATCCACGTCGATGTGCAGGCCATCGCAGGGGATGCGTGCTGCCCGGTAGGAGTTGGCTGCTGCCGCCAGCTTGTAGCGGTCATAGTATCCGTAGGCACCCTGGTGGAGACCGAAAACGTAGCGCGGCGGCATGGGGCTGCGGCCGGTGAGAGTGGTGTATTGGGAGAGGACATCCGCCACCGCGCTTCCGGCGAAGAAGTAGTAGTCCAGTTCATTGTAAAGCGCCCCCATGTAGTACTTCCCGGTCATGTCCGAGTAGTCATTCGAGGAGATATTCGCATACGTCTGGGCAGGATTATCCAGGAAGACACCGGTGGCGAAAGGAGCGCCAGCGAAGGCTCCAGAAGGGAACGGATTGTTTTCCACCAGCACCGGAATGGAGCAATAGAGCGGCTCCGTGGGATTCAGCGGACCAGCATCGCCCAAGGACGGACCATTGTAGGTGAAGTTATCGAAGTTGAAGAAGGTGTAGGTGAAGTTGTTTTTGGCCAACTGGCTGCCTGCCTTTTCACCCAGGCCGTAATATCCGGCACCGGGTGGCGTGGATTTCATGACGGCGATCACTTGCTGGCCGGGGATGTAGAGGATCCCCTGGCCGGGGGCGTCCTGATGGATCAACTGTCCGCCACGCAGCACCTGGATGGAGAAGGGGGCGAGACCGATTTTCAGAGTGATGTCTCCGGTTTCAATGACGAGTTGATCTGCCGCGGGTTGACTGTGGCTGACCGTTAGGCCCTGCAGGCCGAGATCCCGGGTGACAACAGCAGTGGAGGTTTCCGAGGTGTAGACCGCACCCGGTGCTGGATTGAATCGGAGACGGTAGGCGGTGGTGCCCAGGATCTGGATGAGCAGTGAGCGGGAGCCGAATTCAAAAGTGAAATTCCGGCCTGTGGCATCTGCCGACCATTGATCGATGGTGCCGATGCTGCTCCACCCCTGATTGTTAGGCGTGAAGTTGTTTACGGGAACGAATGGGAAGTTCATGAGAGGGGGCTTGGATCAGTTGGACGGGCAACCTTTTTTGGTCTGCTGGATGATGTAGTCTTGGAGCAGGGTAATATCCTTGCCCTCGTAGGGAGCGGACTGGGACCGGAGTTGAAGGAGCCAGCTGTAATCGGCATTTCCATTCACACCACGGGAGGCGTTCTTGCCGAAGATGGGGACACGGTAGTTTTTCCCATCCAGATTCTGGACGAGGTACTTGCCATTGTTGTCTTTCTTGAAGCCGATGCAGGCACCTGCGGAAAAGTGGCAGCCCGCGCAGCTCTCCGTAGCGAATACGGTGGAAGGATCCGCGGTATTCCCCGGAGGCAAACGATCATCCTCGGCCAGAGGGCCAGCCTGCTGATTGCCATTCTGGAAGAAGGTTTCCATGGTGGTATTCACCAGATGCACCGGCACCACCTTACCCGGCACCTTGAAGAGGATGCTTTCAGGAGAAGAAGGGAGAAGGCGGCCATCCGGCTGGGTGGCCACACCACTCGGGAATGCCGGGAAGGAAGGCTGGACCGGCCATTGGGTGCCGATGAGTTCGTAGTATTGGAAGACAGATCCCATGCTTTTCAGCAGCCCGCGCACTTGGTCGTTCAAGTGGTTGGTCGCCTTCGGGATGGGCAGGACCATCAGGGTCTGGGTGGGATCCGTGGTGGTGGCCTCATTCCAACTGGTGGCTACGGCCGGGCCATCATCTTTGCCGGTTGCTGGATTGTATTGGTTTACGAAGTCCGCATTTTTTGCCGGGAGAATGTTCACCGGTTTTACGGGATTGTCCGGATTGAAGAAATTCGGACGCAGTGGCTTGCCCATGGTGTTCCGCTCGAGATCATCCACAGTGGTATTATCCACCTGCTCGAAAGTGGCCCAAACCCATGTGGGTGAGGAGGCAGTGCGCACGGAGATGTGCATGCCTACGAGGCCGAAGTCCGCCTCGAAGGTAGATTTGTTCAAGGCGATCACGCGGGCATGGCGAACGAAAAAGCGGGAGCGATCATCCTTGGGGCTGAGCTGCTTCCACGCCATTTTCACTTCCATGGCACCTCGCTTGGTGGTGCCGATGTTGGAAGGAAACTCGATTTTGTTTTCAGCAGTGAATGCCGCCTGGCCTTCCTGATTGTAGAGTTTGTTTTGCACCAGGTAGTCGAACTCCACCTGATTGAGAGCGACTTGGTAGCGGACCCATTTCCCTTCCTGGTCCACCATGGGGCCGGTGAATGCCTGGAGGCTTTCATCCAGGATGGGAGGATGGAGTGCCCCCGGCTTGTCCACTTCATCGGGCGGCTGCCCTACGCCCATGCCGCTCATCCACAGGGTCCGGTTTTTCCAACTGGCCTCCACAGCCTCCTTCCAGGTGCGCGGTGCGGCTCCGTTTTCACGAAAGACCTCGCTCACTTCCACAAACCTTTCCCACACGCGGGGAGCGGTGGCATCCGCAGGTGTTTTTGCTCTATCAGGTTCTCCATCAGGGAGCGCCGGCCAGTTCAAGGCGATGAAGGATTGCCAGGCGAAAATATCAAACAGACGTTGTGCCGATGGCACATTGTCATCCGGAATATTGTATGGCGGGGCTGCCTTGGCGGGAGTGGTGCTCAGTGCTCTGAGTTGGGGAACGTCCACATCATAAGGGAGATCCGGGGATAATGGAGAGGGATACGTCGCTACGGGCGGAAGTGATTTTTCTGCTAGGCCCTGCTCTGATGGAGGGAGCGCCTGGGAGACTGATGAAAGGCTGGTTACAGCCAGCAGCCACGCGTGGAAGAGAGATGGTTTCATAATGAGTTGATAGGTTCCCTATCCGCGTGAGTTGCTAGAGCTCGCGTTATGCCATGGCGAGGCAAAATGAGTGACGAGTTAGAAATAATGGCTGATTTTTGATTGAATGTCCGGGATTGGGTGCTGATTTGTAATTCCTTTAAAAATATCATGTTAGTTGGCTGATTTTTTCCGGAAGAGGTTGGTTGTGTTGAAGAGGCTTGTGGCCGATTATGGGCGATTGTTATCTGCCGAATTTGATAGATGTGGTGCCGGAGAGGGGTTGTGAGGTTTTTCATCGCGTCATGGCTCCTTTCCGGTGTCTGCCGTTTTCCCTGTTTTCTGCAGCCGGGGGAAGAATCGTGGCTTGCGGATGCTCGCAGGACTGCCATTTTCTCTTTACGATGAATCGCCTGTTTCTGCTGCTTTCCTCCGTTGTTTTGGCAGGCTTACCTATACAGTGTGAGGCGGCGGATTACGTGTGGCGGAATGTGGTGATTGGTGGCGGCGGGTTTGTTTCCGGCATCGAGTATCACCCAGCGGTAGAGGGGCTGGTGTATGCACGCACGGATGTGGGCGGCGTATTTCGCAGGGATTCCATGGATGGGCCGTGGATTCCACTCAATGATTCCCTGGGCGGGCTGGATAATGAGTTCATGCTGCAGGGCGTGCTGAGCATGGCAGTGGATCAAACGGATGCTAACAGGGTGTATCTCGCCTGTGGCCAATACACGGCGGACTGGGCTCCAGCCGCATGTTTGATGGCGTCCACGGATCGGGGTGCCACATGGCAGCGCACTCCGCTGCCCTTCAAGCTGGGTGGAAATGAAAACGGCCGTGGCACGGGAGAGCGGCTGGCCGTGGATCCCCGCGATGGGAAGCGGTTGTTTTTGGGCACCACCCGGGATGGGCTGTGGCGCAGCGTGGATCGTGGTGAGAACTGGATGCGGCTGGAAGGATTCACACCCGCTGGAACGACGTTCGTGCGCTGCGATTCTGCCCGGCCTGGTGTCCTCTATGTCGGAGCAGCGCAGGCGGCTGGCGGCACGCTCTGGCAGTCTGTGGATGGCGGGGATACATGGGCGGCGGTGCCAGGCCAACCGGATGGACTCATCGCTCTCCAGGCAGCATTTGGAAAGGAGAGGGAGCTTTATCTAACGTTTTCAAATGCCCTCGGCCCCAATGGTGCAACGGCGGGAGCAGTGTGGAAACTGGATGCCGGTGGTGCGTGGACGTCTCTCCATGTGCCCGGTGAACAAAATGGCTTCGGTGGTCTATCCACATCGTTGAAAGTGACTGGGCGAATTCTGGTTTCCACGCTGGATCGCTGGGGTCCCAAGGATGATGTCTATCGTTCGGACGATGGCGGAAAAACGTGGGTGTCCATTCTGGCAAAGGGGACCTTGAATTTCACTTCCGCTCCTTGGTCTGGCTCTCTCAGTCCCCACTGGATCACCGATGTGGAGATGGATCCTTTTCATCCGGAGCGGGCAATGTTTGTGACGGGATACGGGATTTTCTCCACATCGGGTCTTGGAAATCCCGCGGTACCTCCGGTGTGGAAATTTGATAACCGAGGGCTGGAAGAAACGGTGGTGAGTGCCGTGGTGAGTCCGGCCACGGGGCCGCCGTTGGTCAGCACCATTGGGGACTTCGATGGGTTCCGCCACGATGATCTGACAGTATCTCCTCCGGCGGGGCGGCATGCGCCCTCCCATGGCAGCAATCAAAGTCTCGATGGGGCAGGGCTGGCTCCCAATGTACTGGCACGCCTGCATGGTGCCACAGGATCACTATCCAAGGATGGCGGGCGCACGTGGAAAGTATTCCCTGCTGCTCCGCCATCAGCGGATGGCCGGATCGCCGTGTCTGCGGATGGCTCACGTCTGCTGTGGTGTGGCAAGGAGGCGGTGCCTTATGTTTCGCCGGATGAGGGCGCCACGTGGACTCCGGCGAGAGGTTGCCCGGCAGGGAAACTCCGGGCTGCTGCGGACCGGGTGGATCCCTTGGGTTTTGCTGTGTATGATATGGGCACCGGCGGTGTGTTTGTTAGCAAGGATGGTGGGGAGACCTTTCTCGCCGCCGGTGATAAGCTGCCGCCAGGCGCAACGAGCATCAAGGCAGTGCCTGGACAGCGCGCCCATCTGTGGCTCACGGCGTGGAAGGAGGGGCTGTGGCATTCGGAAAATGGAGGGCAGACTTTCCGCCAAGAGGCCTCCGTGGAATACAGCTATCAGATCGGCTTTGGAAAGGCGGCGAAAAGCGGTGGCTACCCTACGATCTATCTGTACGGCCGCATCCAGGGAGTGGATGGTTTTTTCCGCAGTGATGACGGCGGTGCTACCTGGGCACGGATCAATGATGATGCCCACCAATTCGGCGGTATCAATGATCTCACGGGAGATCCCCGCGTGTATGGCAGGGTCTATCTGGCTACGGGCGGCAGAGGGGTGATCTATGGAGAGCCTGCAGCGAAGTAGAGGGGGAGAGGCGGATATGTTCCGTCCCGGCAGACTGCTCCATTCGCCGAGCTGTTTCCGATCAGGCTTGCACAAAGCCGCGCCAGCCGCCACCTCTCCCGCATCACTGCGGGGCTGGCCTACTCTTCCCTGAAGAGTGGAAACTGAAAATCCGCACATTCTGTTCTTATGAAAATGCACCGCCTCCTCGCCACTGCCGCCTCGGACATCGCCAAGTCCGTTTTCCGCGAGCACAAGGTCCTCGATCATGAACTGGCCACGGCCTTCGAGGAGAACCCGAAGTGGGGCAAGCGCGATCGCAACTTCATCGCCGAGACCGTTTTTGAAGTCGCCCGCTGGCGTCGTGCGCTTTCCTTTCTGGTGGATAGCGAGGAAACGACGGCGCTCTGCGCCGCCCAATGGGTCCGCATGGGCTACGAACTGCCGGATTGGTGGGCCTACAAGGGTGCCACGACAGAGGAAATGATTGCCCGCGAGGCGGATCTGGCCGCTCAGCCACGCGCCATCCGTGAGTCGATTCCAGACTGGATCGATCAACTCGGTGAAGCGGAACTGGGCGCCTCATGGGATGCGGAAATCCATGCCCTCAATCAGCGTGCCGCCGTTTACCTGCGTGTGAATACCCTCCGCGGCACGCGTGAAAACGCCATCGCCTGGCTCGCGGAAAACCAAGTGACTGCCACTCCGGTGGAAGGGCTGCCGGATGCGCTGATCCTCGCCCCTGGCAAGATGCTTCCCAAGCTGCTGCGCGTGGATGGCCGCGTGGAAATTCAGGACGCAGGCTCACAGCTCATTGCCCCGCTGCTGGACCCGCAGCCGGGTGAGCGGATCATCGATGCGTGCTCCGGTGCAGGCGGAAAGTCCCTTCACCTCGCCGCCCTCATCAAGGATGAAGGCCGCGTCTTCGGGATGGATGTGGATACGAAAAAGCTCAATGAGCTCCAGCGCCGGGCCAAGCGTGCCTCCGCCAGTTGCATCAAGACCAAGCCCATCACCGCCACCAGCGGAGAAGACTTCGCCGATGTGGCGGACCGCCTGCTCATCGATTCCCCATGTTCCGGCCTGGGCACGCTCAAGCGCCAGCCGGACCTCAAATGGCGTCTCAAGCCCGCAGGCCTCGACCGTCTTCGCGGCATCCAGAAGGAACTGCTGGGCAACTACCAGCAAATGCTCAAGCCGGGTGGCCGCCTCGTTTACGCCACCTGCTCCATCCTTCCTTCGGAAAACCGTGCCGCCATCGATACCCTGTTGGCCACGGGGAACTTCGAGCTCATCGAGGAAAAAAACATCACTCCAGCCACCACCGGCTATGATGGCTTCTATGCGGCTGCGCTGCTGAAGAAATGACGGATGGCCGGTGCCATTCAGCGGCACCGGTGAGTCCCGTGATTCAACGGCGGTTCCAGGCGGCGAGATCCTTGTATTTTACGCCCGTGCCGCCGAAGAGATCCAGCGCGCTGCCGACGGTGACATCCACGTGACCTGCTCCTGCCTGATCGATGAGCAGAATGTCCGCCATGGAGGAGGCTCCGCCCGCGTAGGTGACCGGGAGTTTTCCCCAGCCGCCCAGCAGGGTGACCAGCTCCACATCGATGCCGCTGCACAGGCCCTCCACATCCGCTGCGTGGATGAGGAATTCCGCACAGTAAGGTGCCAGCCCATCCAGGGTGGCGTGGCTCACCTCCAGATCCGTAAGGGTCTGCCAGCGATTCATGGCCACCGTCCAGCCACTGGTGGTGCGGCGGCATGATAGATCGATGACGAGTTTTTCCCTGCCGATTTCCGCGACGAGTTTTTCCAGCATCTGCTCAAGAAAGTGGCCCTGCTCGTCGAAGAGGGCAGAGGTCACGATGACGTGGCTGGCACCTGCTTCCAACCACTCGGCGGCGTTTCCGGAATGAATCCCGCCACCGATCTGGAGGCCGCCGGGCCAGGTGGTCAGTGCCTCGCGGGCGGATTCATCATTGCCGGGACCCAGCTTGATCACGTGGCCACCGGTGAGGTGGTCTTCCGCAAATTTCCGCGCAAACCAGGAAGGGGGCTTTTCGGAAACGAAGTTCTCCTTGGGCCCCGGTCCGCTGTCACGGAGACTTCCGCCCACGATTTGTTTTACCTGACCGTGGTGCAGATCGATGCATGGGCGGAAGCGTGTCATGGGGAAATTCTCAGGAAGGTTATGGCTGGCCGGGAGGAGGGAATGGAAGTGCAGGCGTGCTGGGGCGGGGACCTTGTGGAGCGGGTGCCTGCGCTGGGGCTGCTGCATCCACGATCACCGCCTTGCGCGGAAGGAGCAAGATCGCGGCACTTTGTTTGTCGATCTCAAAGGTGTGGCCGCTGAGTTTTTTCTCGGCTGCCAGCTTCTCGGTGAGTGTCTTGAGGCGGCTGGCGAAGGCGTCATCCTTTGCCTTGGCATCCTCCGGCTTCTCTCCTTCCTCCTTCTTGCGCTGCTGCGGCAGGGTGGCGGAGACATCCACGGTGAGGAAGACGGTTTCCCCGGCAGGTGAGCCATCCACGGTGGGCTTGCCGGAAGGCTTTGCCGAGGAAATGGTAAGCTGATAGGTGAATCCCTCGAAGGTCTCCACCGTGACCTTGCGAGTGGTATCCGGGAGCAGGCGCTCCTTGAGCTTCTCTCCGGCGATCAGGTCCTCAAAGCTGAGATAGGAAAACAGCGTCTTGAGCTCAGTGGCTTTTTCCGGGGAAAGGACTTCTCCGGGAGCAGCCCCTTCCGCGGTGAACTCCGCCGCTTCGGACGCACGGGAAACTTTCCACTCAGGAGTGGCGGTGGCTGGTTCCGATACGGAAATGGATTTGATTTTCAGGAGAGTGAAAAACTCTGGGGCCAGCCACGCGGATGCGCTTTCAGAAACATCGGAAAACATCTCACTCACGGCGTAAAAACCCGAGTCATCGGCATGATTCCAGATGAAACGGCCAGTGACGCCACCGCCCGTCATCGGGTCGGGCGTGGAACCATTGTCCACGTTTTTCCCGAGCGTGATTTTAGCCAATTCCTTGCCGGAAGAGTCTTTGAACGCGGCGGTGACTCCCTCATCCATGCCGAAGCGCGGGGCCAGAGATGGACCGGCCTCGGTGGCACGAGCGACCTTGAGATCGCTCAGGGCACGGAGAAATCCATTCACGGTGGCGGAGCGGGCGGGGTAATCCCCACGATCGGGGACGATCCATTGGTTTTCTTTTTTCGCGAGGGAGATGCTGCCTCTTTTACCGCTGATCTCGATGGTGGCCACCTGGCTGCCGGGGAAATTCGGGAAAAGTATCTGGCCCGGAGCCCGCAGGGTGGAGATATCTGTAGCCTTTTGCTGGCTGATTTTCACGGCAGCCACGGCTCCTCCCAGAAGGAGGGCGATGGCCCAGAGAATGATGACCTGACGTTTGGACATAAGGGAAATTTGCTAGAGTGCTTGTTTCGATTTTTCAGGAAAAAAGGGATGCTTAACGCGCACGGGTGGCACGGCGGCGTTTGATGTAGAAGCTGAGGCCTACCAGAATGACGAAGACGGGCATGACCGCGACATTGAGCAGGGTGATCCTGGCTCCCAATGCATCCTTCTGGCGGCGGAGATCCTTCTCCTGCTCACGGATCCGCTTGGCATATTCCACCTGCTCGGCGCGCAGCTTTTTGATTTCCGCCTCCTGCTCCGGCGAGAGGTTGAGTTCATTCCCCTTTGCCTTCTGCGCCTGGAGATTCGTTAGTTTTTCCTCGGCTGCATGTTGCTTTGCCTGGAACTCCTCGATCTTCACGCCGACGCTTTGATTGAACCGGGCCTCCATGTCCTGAATGACGGTGAAAGGGCGGCGGAGCGCAGAGCGGGAGCGGGAGCCGATGAGGTATTTCGAGCCGGTGGCCTGATCGAGGATATTGAAGAGGAAATTGGAGTTTCCATTGATAGGGGAGGCCATCTTCATGCCGCCGTATTGCTGCACCGTGTAGGCGAAGCGGTCGAAGAAGGCATCCACATCGGAAATGACGAAGACATTCCCGGTGGAGGTGGATTCCTTGAGAGAGGGGGCTTCCGGGGACGCCTCTTTTTTCTCCGCTTCTGCCTTCGTTTTCGGTTTTCCGTTAGGGAAGGCGGTCTTGAACTTGCCCGAAAGCTGGATGGCCAGATCGTAGGCAGTGTTGGTGGACTTGAAGCTGCGGGCGATGGATGCATCCAGGCGGGAAGCCTTGGTGATATCCACAAAGCCTGCATTCCGGGTGGTATGGATGAGGCTGGTGGTGGTGATGCCAGGGATGCTTTTGGTCGTGAGTCCACCGGGGAAGACGAAGGTGAGGCCATTCAGATCCTTGGTGATGATGCTCTTCTTATCCGGCATGGCGGACTGGGGCAGCGTGAGAATGGCGATGCTGCTGTTGGTCGCGCTTACCTTTGTGGCATAGGTGGGATCTGCCAGCGACTCTCCGGTATTGAGCGTCACGCCCCAGGCGGGGAGCAGGGTGGGGAGTGTGGAGGTGGTGGGTGCGCCACCGCCGCCCATCATCGGATTCCC
>Ga0070658_10001152_pt1 | contig 22551 bp, 20 predicted proteins | sample KBSC13metaG_FD_64664 | JGI IMG/M metagenome (GOLD analysis project Ga0070658, IMG submission 64664) | Corn rhizosphere microbial communities from Kellogg Biological Station, Michigan, USA - KBS C1-3 metaG | ecosystem: Host-associated > Plants > Roots > Rhizosphere > Soil ...
GGTCGGCTTCAACACGACCCGGGCCCTGATGGCGCTCGGTGACCTGGTCGTCGGCTGGCTGCTGCTGCGCCAAGCCACCGTCGCACTGGAGAAGCTGCCGACGGCGTCCGAGCGCGACACCCACTTCTACAACGGCAAGGTGGCCGCGGCGAAGTGGTTCGCGTCCAGCGTCTTCCCCGAGCTCACGGCCAAGCGCGCCATCGCCGAGGCCGTCGACAACAGCCTCATGGAGATCGACGAGTCCGCCTTCTAGGAGCGGCTCCCCCGGAAGCCGGTCACCCCCACGCGCGGGGTGGCCGGCTTCCCTGCATCCGGCGCACCCACACCTCGGTGTCCGATTCGTCCCGCGACTTTTTTCCTCACAGAGCACTGGGATTGGCCTGCTGCGCAAGGGGAATCTAGGAGTTGACCGCGGCAGACCCCCGACGCCGCAACGTGTCTCCTGAGGAGAAACATCATGGGTATCGGCGCCAGTGTCTTCCTGCTCGCCATCGGTGCGATCTTGGCCTTCGCCGTCGACTACAGCGTCAGCGGCGTCGACATCAACGTCATCGGCTGGATCCTCATGGCGGCCGGTGTCGTCGGCCTGTTCATGACCACCGTCATCTTCGGCCGGCGCGACCGCGTCGTCACCACCGGCACCGCGCCGGTCACCGAGGAGCGGGTCACCCGCTACTGATCCGAGCAACCCCTACGAAGGGCCGGTCGCACTGCGACCGGCCCTTCGTCGCGTCACGAGCAGCAGCACTCCGGCGACGAGCACCAGCACGCCGGCGACGGTCCCGAGGACGACGGGCACCGGTACCCGCCGTCCCGGGGTGAGGTAGACGACGGTGGCCGCGCGCTCGGTGATCGCGCCGTGCTGGACCTCGATGACGATGGCGCGGTACTGCGTGCCCGAGACCTTGCCGGACACCTGGAACGTCTCGTGCCGCACCTCGTGGGGTGCGAGGGTGACCGTCGTCTCCTTGAGGGACACGCCCTTGGCCGAGCCGGCGTCGCCCACCGAGAAGTGGCCCGCGGCGTCGCGGGCCGCGCTGGTGGCGTACAGGCGACCGGTGACCTTCGCGCCCGTGACGTTGCGGAGGAAGAAGCCGACGGAGACCGAGCCGCGGCTCGGCACCTTGACGTGGAAAGCGGTCTGCGCAGGACCGGTCCCGGAGTCGGGCGTGATCTCGATGCCTCCGGTTCCGGCCGCGAACGCGCCTGACGGCGCCGCCCAGAGAAGGGCGAGCGCCGTCAGGAGGAGAAGCAGGGACCTCTGCAGTGTTCGAGGCAAGCGGGGGACCTCAGCTCTGGACGAAGGTCACAGTCATGGTGCCACCGTACGTCCCGGCGACCGGCGTACGGGCCGAAGCCTGCAGGACGGGCACGGAGTAGTAGCTGCCGGTCACGGCCTGGATGTCCGACAGGGACGGCGCGCTGAAACCAGCCAGGTGGAGGGCACCGTTGATGGCGGTCGCGGCCTGGCTCGAGGTCAGCGTCAGGAGGAGGTTGCGCAGCGCGGTGTCCATCGCGGTGCCGGCGTTCTGCAGGGCTGTCGTCACGGCGAGCGTGGTGGTCTCCGCCGCTGCGCCGGTGCTCGACACGAGCGGCAGTCCGGAGTCGAGGGCGTTCTGGATGAGGGTCGTCAGTCCGGCGCTCAGCGACTGCGTGCCCTGCATGAGCGTGACCTGCGTCGCCTGAGGGGCGCCGCTCGCGCCGGCGGTGTCGCCTGCGCCCACGGTGCCCGAGTCGTAGGAGGCGTTGGTGAACGTGCCGCCCGTTGCGCCGCTGAGCGCGCTCGGAGAGTCGAGGACGTCGCTGATGGCGAGGCTCAGGGTCTGCAGGGCCCCGTCGGCGGTCGCAGCCACCGCTCCTGTGCCGCCGGCCGTGGTGATGGCTGTGCAGAGGTTGGTGAGCGACGTCAGCACACCCGCGGCCAGGCTGCCGACCGTCCCGAGTCCCAAGGTGTCCGACAGGGACTGCAGGTTCAGCGGGTTGCAGGTCAGCGATCCGGTCAGGCTCAGCTTCGGGAGGTCGACGAGGGAGAGGCCGGTCGCGCTCAGCGGGTTGCTGCCGAAGCCGACGGACAACTGCGAAGAGGGGATCTTGACCGCGTAGTTGTACGTGCTCGAACCGGTCTTGAGGTAGAGGTTGCTCATGCTCGCGGTGACCGTGTAGTTGCCTTGACCCGCGGTCGGCAGGAACGAGTTGTCTGCCACGTGCACCTTGAACGGCTGCGCGTTGTTCGTCAGGTCGAGTGCGGTCAGCGGCTGGCCGCTCATGTCCTCGACGGAGAACTGGCGGGTCCCGCCTGCACCGGTGAGGGTGACGGAGACGTTGTCGGCGAAAGCCGGCGCGGCGAGCGCGCAGGCCGCGGCCGCGGCGACGAGGGGCAGTGAGCGGCGGGACAGTCTCATGACGGGAACTCCTGTGGTGCGGCGGACGGGGCTGGCCGTCCGAAGAAGACGAAGGCGCTGCCGATCGCGAGGAGCAGGGCGACCAGGAGCAGAGCCGCAACCAGCGAGAAGCCGGTGAAGGGCAGGTGCCCGTGCGGGTGGGTCGGTGGTGGAGGAGCCGTCGTCCCTGACTGCGTCACCGTCAACGTGACGGGGGTACCGCCACTGTCGGCTTGTGACACGAGATGCTCCTTCGACTGAACTGCCTGGAACTTCGTCCTCCAACCCGCCAGACCACATGGTTCGACGGAAGGACTTAGGTCCTAGTCACTTCGGACTAGTCGGCAGGGCATTCAGCCGTTGAGCACCAGTTCGAGCGTGTCCGGGGCACCCGCGACGAGACGTACGGGAATGCCCCAGTCCTGCTGGGTCACGTGACAGGCGGGGTGCTCCGCGTCCGCGTCGCAGCTCGCCGCCGAAGCGGCCACGTGGAGGACGCCCTCCGTCCCGTCGAGCACCATCAGCCGGGTCAGCGCGCTCGTCGTGCCGGCGCCGTCGACGAGCGTCGTCGCGGGGCTGGCCGTCACGACGAGCCTGGTCGCCGGGCCGTAGGAGTCGTCGAGCTTCTGCCCGGGCGGCGGCTCGAAGACGACCCGCAGCGTCACCGGCCCCGGTGCCAGCTCCGTCACCGGCCGCTGGGTGCGCTGGGCGACACCGTCCACCACGAGCGCCGCTTCCGGCAGCCGCAGCCGCGTCACGCGGTGGGCAGCTGACTCCACGACGAGGAGGTGCTCGCCGTCGACCAGCGCATCGCTGGGCTCCGCGAGGCCGGTCATCAGCGTGCTGACCACGCCCGCCGCAGGGTCGTAGCGGCGCACTGCGCCGTTGTAGGTGTCGCACACCGCGACGCTGCCGTCGGGCAGGACCGTCACGCCGAGCGGGTGCTGCAGCAGCGCCTCGTGCGCCGCCCCGTCCCGGTGCCCGAAGTCGAACAGGCCGGTGCCGACCGCCGTACCGACCTCTCCGTCGGCATACCACCGCAACGCGCTCGTCTCGGCGTCGACGAACCACAGCCGCTCGCGCCCCGGGGCGAGGCCGCTGGGCTGCGCCAGGTAGGCACCGAGGGAGTCGCCGTCGCGCAGGCCCTCGCCGGTCGTCCCGGCGAGGACGGCCACGGTGTCGCCGTCGAAGGTCCACAGCTGGTGCGTGCCGGCCATCGCGATCGCGACCTCGCCCTCCCACATCGCGACGTCCCACGGCGTGGAGAGGCTGACCTCCAGGGCGGGTCCGCTCAACGGGTCGCCCGGCCGCCAGACCTCACCCGTCCCCGCCACCGTCTGGACGTCGCCGCTCGCCAGGTCGAGCACCCGCAGCAGGTGGTTCGCCGTGTCGGCGACCAGCACCCGGCCGTTCTCCAGCAGCACCAGGCCCTGCGGCTCGGCGAAGCTCGGCCGGGTCCCGTCCTGCCGTCCGCGCACTCCCGTGCCGATCCGCCGCACGACCTCGAGATCCCCGTCGAGCACGACCAGGCAGTGGTGCGCCGAGTCGCTGACCAAGAGGCCTCCGTCGGGAAGGCGGATGGCCTTGCCGGGGTAGAGCAGCGGCGAGGGTCGCGGGGGAGGAGGGGTGTACGGGGAGTCGCCGCGCCGCAGCGTCCCCTTCTGCTCGTGCTCAGCGACGAGCTGCTCGAGCAGAAGGCCGATGCCCTCGACGTGGCCCTCGCCGGACGACGTGTGCACGACGTAGCCCTCCGGGTCGATGAGGACGAGCGTCGGCCACGCCTTGACGGCATACTGCCTCCACATCTCGAGGTCCGGGTCGTCCAGGACCGGGTGGGAGATCTCGTAGCGCTCGACGGCGGCCACCAGGTTGTCGTGCTCCGCCTCGTGCGCGAACTTCGGCGAGTGGACGCCGATGACGGTGAGCACGTCGGCGAAGCGCTTCTCGAGCGGTCGCAGCTCGTCGATGACGTGCAGGCAGTTCACGCAGCAGAAGGTCCAGTAGTCCAACAGGGCGAACCGGCCCCGCAGGTCCTGCAGGGAAAGGGGATCCGAGCCGATCCAGCTCCGCCCTCGGAGCTCGGGCGCCCGGACCTTGGCCATGGGCGCCAGACTAGGCCGGGCGACGGCGCAGCAGGAGGGCCATCGCGAGGACGAAGCCGCCGAGCAGCGGCAGCCCGGTCCCGAGGCCGGTGGCCGCCAGGTGCCCTGCACCGCTCGTCGTCGACCTGCTCACGGGGCGCGAAACGGAGCCGGCCGGCTCACCGAGCCCACGCAGCCCTGCGCCGGCGAGCTGCCGGACCGCGATGCCTTGGGCGTCGTCCGCACCCTCGCCCGACTTCAACGTCGGGCCCTCCGCCGCGATGCACTTCACGGACGTGCAGGTGTCGACGGCGGCTGCCCAGAGAGCCTTCGTCTTCGGGGCGATGACGACGTCGATGAAGTCGTACATCCCCGCGCACCGGTCCAGGCACGGGCCGCGGTGGATCGGGTCGGCGGGGCGCTGGATCGTCGAGGAGTGGAAGACGGGGAAGCGGTCGAGGGCGTTGGTGCTGACCTCGACGTAGTAGTTCCACGGCCGGGCACCGGTGGCCTCACGGGCAGTGCTTCCCGGGAAGGAGATGGCGATGTGTCCCGGGTCCTGGGCGTCGATGCTCGGGTAGTTGACGGCTGCCACACCCGGTGGGGCGATGAGCAGCGCCGGCCCCCACGAGAGCCCGTGGTCCCGGGACACAGACAGGTACGGGAGCAGGTCGTCGGCGCCGAACCAGACGTAGTAGAGGTTGCCCGCGCGGTCGGAGGCGATCGACGTCTGGTGGCTCGCGACCGCCATCTTGTTGACCTTGACGTCGGTCCACGTGGAGCCGCCGTCGGCGCTGATGGCGACCCACGGCGAGCCGCAGTGACCCTTGGGCAGGAACAGACGCCCGTCGGGGTCGGTGATGATGTGGCCGTGCAGGCTGCCGCAGACCTGCAGGCTGGTGCCGTCCTCGGCGTTGCCCGGGTCGACGCCGAGGAACGGGTAGGAGCCGGTGAACAGGAAGGTCCGGCCACCGTCGAGGCTGCGGGCGCACTGCACGTCGGCGACCTTGTTGACGCAGTAGTAGACGATCTTCGGGTAGCCGCTGGTGGTCAGGCCGGCGATCGGCTTCCCGGTGACGACGGTCTGGTGGTCGTCGACGGGCGACTCGCAGGCGAGCGGGTTGCCGGCCTGCCAGGTCTTGCCCTCGTCGTCGCTCCACTGCAGGAACGAGCAGGCGGCGGTGAGGTCGTCGTTGAAGATGCGCCCGGTGTCAGGGTCGACGTAGAGGTAGGGGTCGGCCGTCGTCGGCGGTGTCGGCTGTCCAGCGACGAGCGGCGACACGTTGTGCCAGCTCGCGTTGCCGTTGCTGCTGGAGTAGATGAGCGTCCGGGGCGTGGCCGGCGACAGCCCGTCGAAGTCGGCTGCCGTGATGAAGGCATCGCCCCTGGGGGTGACCCCGATGGTCGGCTCGGCCGCCTTGCGCCCGATCCTCGTCACGTCGAGCACGAGAGGCGCGGTGTCCTTGACGGTCCGCGTCGTGGGCAGGGGCGAGGGGGCGGTGACGCCGAGGGGGATCTCGAGGTACGAGGGCGCGGTCGCCGAGCCGTAGTGCGCGGTCAGGTCCTCGCTGGCATCCACGTAGACGGGCGAGCCCACGAGCTGGAGCTGCTTGGAGACGGTGCCGTCGACGTCGAGGGCAGCCGTGTAGACGTGCGCGGAGCCGTCGGCGTTGGTCACCCCCGAGCTGGTCTGGCCGATCACCTTCTGCTTCGAGGTGCCGGGATCCGCGATGAGGCTGACGTCAAGGTTGCCGCTGGTCGCGAGGGCGTCATGCGTCGCCCAGTACCAGGACACCTTGACCCGGCCCTTGATGGTGCCGGTGTAGGCGCCCGTCCAGTAGGCGTTGCCGGAGTCGCTGGCCGACTCGGCGCCGCCCGACGTGACGACGTTGGTCGCCTGCGTGCTGTCGGTGCTGCCGTTGGGCGCAGTCTTCGTGAACGTGCCACCCGGTCGGGAGCCCACCAGGTAGAAGCGCACCGAGGGCACGACCGGCTCGACGGACTTCACGTAGGGCTTGGCCTGGAAGGCCTGGGTGACGAGGTTCTTCGTGACGGGCGGCAGGCCGGGCGCGGCCTGCGAGCCGGGGGCGACGACGAGCCCGAGGACGACGGAGGCGCTCGCGGCAGCGAGGAGCAGAGGACGGCGGATCACGGGCACCTCGTGGGAGCTGGGCAGGCGCGGAGGGAGCGCAGGTGTCGTCCCTTTCGCCGCGGATGCCCCTTTTCCTGCTGCTGCGTCAGCTCCAGGCGAGGGCGGTGGCCGGGTCGGCGAGGACCCGCGCGATGTCGGCGAGGAACTGCGACCCGAGCGCGCCGTCGACGTTGCGGTGGTCGAACGACAGCGCGAGCTGCGTGACCTGGCGGATGGCGATCTCGCCCTCGTGCACCCAGGGCGTCGGGCGGACCGCGCCGAACGCCAGGATCGCCGACTCGCCGGGGTTGAGGATGGGCGTGCCGGTGTCGATGCCGAAGACCCCGATGTTGGTGATCGTGATCGTGCCGGACTGCATGTCGGCCGGTGCCGTCTTCCCCGCCCGGGCCGTCTCGACGAGGTCCTGCAGGGCGCGCCCCAGCTCGACGAGCGACAACCGGTCTGCGTCCTTGATGTTCGGCACGAGCAGGCCGCGCGGCGTCGCCGCGGCGATGCCGAGGTTCACGTAGCTCTTCACGACGATCTCACTGTCGGTGAAGGTGCTGTTGATCTCGGGGTTGCGCTTGACGGCCAGCAGCAGTGCCTTGGCGACGAGCAGCAACGGCGTGACCTTGACGTCAGCGAAGTCGGGCAGTGCGCGCAGTCGCGTGACCAGCTCCATGGTCGGCGTGACGTCGACCGTCACGAACTCGGTGACGTGCGGCGCGGTGAACGCGCTGTCCACCATCGCCTGCGCGCTCATCTTGCGGACGCCCTTGACAGGGATGCGCCGCTCCCTGGCGCCGGGCTCCCACGCGACCGGGATCGCCTGGGAACCAAGGGATCCCGCGGCTTCGACGTCGGCCCGCGTGATGACGCCGCCGGTCCCCGTACCTGTCAGGGTGGTCAGGTCGACACCGAGCTCCTTGGCCAGCTTGCGGACCGGCGGCTTGGCCAGCACGGTCACCGCGCCCTGGCTCTGCGCTGCCGCCTGGCCGACAGCGGCCGCGGAGACGCGCGCTGCCGTCTCGGGCGGTGGAGCCTCCTCGGCGACGACGGGCGTCGGGCTGTCCACCCGGGCCCGGCGCTTCGCTGGACCGGACTTGGGGCCGTAGCCGACGAGGGTCGCGGTGCGGCCGTTGGCGCCGACCTCGCCGATGAGAGCGCCCTCCTCGGCGTTCGGTGGGTCCGGGACGAGGTCCAGCGGTCCGGCCCCGGGCTCGGTGTCGAAGCTGATGATCACGGACCCGACGTCGACGACCTCCCCGGCCTCGTGGTGGATCGCCGTCACGACCCCGGCGAACGGCGACGGCACCTCGACCGCCGCCTTGGCCGTCTCCACCTCGACGATCGGCTGGTTCAGGGTCACCTCGTCGCCGACGGCGACCATCCACTGCAAGATCTCGCCCTCGGTGAGTCCCTCGCCGAGGTCGGGGAGCTTGAAGTCGCGCAGGCGGCTCATCAGTAGGCCAGGCTTCGGTCGACGGCGTGCAGCACCCGGTCGAGGTCCGGCAGGTACTCCTCCTCGACGCGCGACGGCGGGTAGGGGATGTCGAAGCCGGTCACCCGCAGCACGGGTGCCTCCATCTCGTAGTACAGCTCCTCCGACAGCCGCGCCGCGATCTCGGCCCCGACCCCGACGGTGCGGGGCGCCTCGTGGACGACGACGGCCCGCCGCGTCCGGCGCACCGAGTCGCGGATCGTCGCGAAGTCGATGGGTGAGACGGTGCGCAGGTCGACCACCTCGAGCGAGCGGCCCTCCTCCTCGGCAGCCGCGGCGGCGTCGAGGCAGGTCTTCACCATCGGCCCGTACGCAAGGAGGGTGAGATCGGTCCCGGGGCGGGCGATCCGGCTGCTCCACAAGGGCTCTGCGGTCGCGTCGGTGTCCACCTCCGCCTTCTCCCAGTACCGCCTCTTGGGTTCGAAGAAGACGACGGGGTCGTTGGACGCGATCGCCTGCTGGATCATGAAGTAGGCATCCGCCGGGTTCGACGGCGACACCACCTTGAGGCCCGCGGTGTGCACGAAGTACGCCTCCGGCGACTCGCTGTGGTGCTCGACCGCACCGATGCCTCCGCCGTAGGGGATCCGGACGACGACGGGCATGGCGACCGAGCCCTTCGAGCGCGCGTGCATCTTGGCGAGCTGGCTGACGATCTGGTCGTACGCCGGGTACACGAATCCGTCGAACTGGATCTCGCAGACCGGGCGGTAGCCACGGATCGCGAGCCCGATCGCGGTGCCGACTATGCCCGACTCCGCGAGCGGGGTGTCGAAGACGCGCGCCTCGCCGAAGTCCTTCTGCAGCCCGTCGGTGACGCGGAAGACGCCCCCGAGCTTGCCGATGTCCTCGCCGAGAAGGACGACCTTCGGGTCCCGCTCCATGGCGGCGCGCAGGCCTTCGTTGAGGGCCTTCGCCAGCGTCAGCATCATGCGCGGAACCCCGCCAGGTAGGTCCCCAGCTCCTCGCGCTGCTCCTCCAGGAGCACGGTCTGCTCGGCGTAGACGTCGTCGAACATGCTCAGGGGATCGGGGTCCGGCATCTCGAGGCAGCCCTTGCGGATCCGGGCCGCGAGAGCGTCGGCGTCGGCCTCGACCTCCTCGATGAAGCCGGCGTCGGCGAGCTGCTGCTTGAACAGGAAGGACTTCATCCGCTCCAGCGGGTCCTTGAGCTTCCACGCCTCCAGGTCGCTCGACAGCCGGTAGCGGGTCGGGTCGTCCGACGTCGTGTGCGCCCCCATGCGGTAGGTGAAGGCCTCGACGAGCGTCGGCCCCTGACCGGTGCGCGCGTTGTCGAGCGCCGCGCGGGTAACGGCGTACGACGCGAGCACGTCGTTGCCGTCGACCCGAACGCCGGGGAACCCGAAGCCCTCGGCGCGCTTGTAGAGCGGGATCCGCGACTGGGTCGACGTCGGCGTGGAGATGCCCCACTGGTTGTTCTGGCAGAAGAAGACGATCGGGACGTGGTAGGCGGCGCTCCAGACGAACGCCTCGTTGACGTCACCCTGGCTCGAGGCACCGTCGCCGAAGTAGGCGATCACCGCCTCGCCGCCGCTGTCTCCGACCGCGCCGTCCTTGACGATCCCCATCGCGTAGCCGGTGGCGTGCAGCGTCTGCGACCCGATGACGATGGTGTAGAGGTTGAACCGCTTCTCCTGCGGGTCCCAGCCGCCGTTGCTCGCACCGCGGAACAAGCCGAGCAGCGTCAACGGATCCACCCCCTTGCACCAGGCGACGCCGTGCTCGCGGTAGGTCGGGAAGGCGAAGTCCTGCGGGCGCAGCGCCCGACCGCTGCCGACCTGGGCGGCCTCCTGGCCGGCGAGCGGCGCCCACAGCCCGAGCTCTCCTTGGCGCTGCAGCGCCGTGGCCTCGACATCGATGCGCCGGACGAGCACGAGGTCCCGGTAGAAGCTGCGGTAGTCGTCGTCGGTGAGATCGACGTCGTAGAGGGGGTGGTGCACGCGCTCGCCCTCAGGCGTCAGCAACTGCACGAGCGGAGTGCTCGCCTCCGTGCCTGCCGGACTGGTGACGCTCACGCGGCGCTCCTCCCGGAGCTCCGGGGTCTCCGGCGTCCGCTCCCTCGCCATCTTGACTTCCGCTGCCTGCAAAGGGCAACCGTCCGGGCGGGCGGGTCAGCGCGCGTGCTTGCCCTTGCCCTTCTTGGCGGGGTCAGCCTTGTCGTGATGGCCCTCGTCGTGACGAGGCTTGTAGTGGTGCGCCTTGTCGTGACGAGCCTTGTCGTGGTGCGCCTTGTCGTGGGCGGCCTTCTTCGCCGCCTCGGCCAGCGTGTGCCCGGCCTTCTTGACGTCGGCCTGCTGCTGGTCCGTGCTGCGCAGGGTGTCTCCGCCGGAACCAGAGCCGGAACCTGAGCCAGAACCTGAGCCGGAACCTGAGCCGTTGTGGCGGCTGGCGGATCCTGCGGCGGGCGCCGACGGGACGGCAGGGGGCGGGGGTGCGGTCGCGGCGGGCACCGCAGGCGAGACCGGTCCGAGCACGGGGGGCGGCGCGAGGGTGGGCAGCGGCTGGGTCAGCGGCTGGGGCAGCGCGACGAGCGGCGCGGTGAGGGTCCGCCGGCCCGGCTGCGCGCGGTGGCGGAGCGCCTCGTGCAGGGCCTGTGCGGTCGTGTCGTCAGGGACGACCTCGGCCGGCGGCGCGAGCACGACCTGGGGGTCCGCCGAGGCGGCGTCGGCCGGGAGCGCACCGAGCGGGAGCGAGGTGGGGGTGCCGACCACACCGCGGGTCGCTTGCGAGACGAGCACAGCCGTCCCTCCTGAGGCGAGGGTGACCAGAGCGGCGGTCGTCGCGCCGAGGGCCAGCTTGGAGCTGCCGTGCACCCGCAGGATGCTCGACGGCGAAGCCGGTGCCGCCATGCGCTCCGCCTCCTCGCTCTGGGATGTTGGGCCGAATGGCCCTGCAGTTCTGATTACATTGTGCCACGACATCGCGACGGAGAGTAGCAAAATCTGACGGGTTCGCCCATAGCGCCGCGGAGCCGGGCCGTCAGCCGCCCTCGGCGAGCTTCTTCAGGGCGGCCAGTGTGGCCTCCAGGTTCTGGGCCGTCGAGGTGTCGTCGCGACGCATCACGCCGGTCACCAGCCCGGCCGGACCCTTGAACCAGCGCGGACGCCGGTCGGTCCAGGACTCGGTGACCTCGCACCCACCTCCGGCGTCCGGAGCGATGGCGTACGCCCACTCGCTGACCGGGATGCCGAAGACCGAGGAGACCGCGAACGCGAACGAGGTGCCTGGCTCGCACTTCGTCACCCGGACCGTCGTGCTCCACCGGCGCAGGCCGTTGCGGTTGTGGCCGGTGAAGACCGCCCCGACAGCCGGCCCGGTCGCCCCTTTCCGCCACGCACCGCCGGTGTTCTCCGGGCTGATCCGCCCCATGTTCGGCAGATCGCTCACCAGGTCCCAGACCGTGCCGGCCGGGGCGGCCACCTGCACGCTGCGCGAGATCGTCATGGCGACGGTTATAGAGGATGCGCGGGGCGTGTGCGGCCAGGACGCCGTGCTGGATAGCGTGATGTCGTGACCTGGCCGCGTCCCGTACCGCTGATCGGCGACGCGACCTCAGCGGCCGAGCGGGCTGCTGCACCGGACGCCTGGGCCTTCCCGCCCGACCAGCGACAGGCGATGTACGACGTCGTCGGAGCCCGGCGCGACGTCCGGCGCTACCGCCCCGACCCCGTGCCGGAGGACGTGCTGACCCGCGTGCTCACCGCCGGGCACAGCGCTCCTTCGGTCGGTCACTCCCAGCCGTGGCGCTTCCTGCTCGTCCGCGACCCCGCGACACGCGAGCGCGCGGCCTGGATGGCGGACCAGGAGCGGCTGGCCCAGGCCGCGCAGCTCGAGCCGGAAGCGGCCCGGGGGCTCCTCGACCTCCAGCTCGAAGGCTTGCGCGAAGCGCCCCTCGGCGTGGTCGTCTGCTGTGACCGGCGTACTCCCGCGGCAGGTGTGCTCGGCAGGGCCACCTTCCCGGATGCCGACCTCTGGTCGTGCGCGTGCGCCATCCAGAACCTGTGGCTGGCAGCCCGTGCCGAGGGCCTCGGCATGGGCTGGGTGACGCTGTTCGACCCGCAGGAGCTCGGCAGGCTGCTCGCACTGCCCGAGGGCGTGGTCACGCTCGGCTGGCTCTGCCTGGGGTGGCCCGACGAGCGCCCGCCGGCCCCGGGCCTCGAACGGGCCGGGTGGTCACGACGGCAGCCGCTGGCCGACGTCGTCCTCACCGATCACTGGTCGGAGACCCCACCGCCGGTGTCGCGCCTGCGCGCGCCGACCCAACAGGCAGTGGTCGACGCGCGCGATGCGGCCGACCGGCTCCTCACCCCTCCTGGCTCGCTGGGGGTGCTCGACCGGGCCGTGGACCGGGTCGCCGCGCTCGGCCGGCTCGGCACGCGCAGCGGGACGCTCGTCCTCGTCGGCGCCCGGCACGCGGTCACGGCCCTCGGAGTCTCCGCCTTCGCCGACAGCGTCACGGACGACGTCCTGGCGGCGGCCCGCGAGGGAACGGCCCTGGGCGCGGTCGCGGCCACCTCGGCCGGGCTGGGCACCGTGGTGGTGGACGCAGGCGCGTCGCACGGCGACCTGCTGCACGCCGACGCACTGGAGCTCCCCGAGGTCGAGCGCCTGCTCGACCAGGGGCGGGACCTGGGCGCGACGGCGGGCCGCGACGGCCTCGTGGCGCTCGGCGAGATGGGCATCGGCAACACGACGGTCGCGGCCGCGCTCGCCGCAGCGCTGCTGGGCGCCACCGCTGAGCAGGTCGTGGGCCTCGGGGCCGGCGCGGACACGGCCATGCTCGAGCGCAAGCGCTCCGTCGTCGCCGGCGCCGTGGCCCGCGCCGGGCACCGCGAGGGGATCGACCTGCTGGCGGCCCTGGGCGGGCCGGAGGTCGCCGTCCTGACCGGCGTCGTCCTCGGCGCCGCGTCCGTGGGGACCGTCGTCGTCCTCGACGGGCTGCTCACGGGCGTGGCGGCCCTGCTGGCCGTGCAGCTCGAGCCCGCCGCCGCGCAGCACCTCGTCGCCGGGCAGCGCAGTCGCGAGCGGGCGCACCCGCAGGTGCTGTCCCGTCTGGGGCTCGAGCCGCTGCTCGACCTGCGGCTGCGCGCCGGCGAGGGCGCCGGCGCGTGCTTCGCGGCCGGGCTGCTGCTCGCCGCACTGCAGGTCCGGCGCGACACCGCGCGCACCCGCTGAGCCCGGTCGCAAGCACAAACAGCGGGGCGCCTCCCCCCGGAAGCGCCCCGCTGGTCATGAGCGCAGCGACCACAGCCCTGGGCCGCGGTGGGTGCCACGCGTTGAGCGTGTGTTTCGCCGCGACGTGCCGATCTCCTGCACCTGTCGCCTGCCAAATTTTGCGCTTCGTGCGGGGTACCGTCGGGAGGTGACGCGAAGGGGGCAGCGCAGCGCGACGACGCTCGGCATCGTCGGCGCGGCGCTCGTCACCGGGCAGGGCATGGCGTTCGCCTGGCCGCCCCCCGCCGCCGAGTGCCACGACATGTCGATCACGTTCGAGCACGTCACCGACCGCTCCTACGACGTGGTCGTGTCGGCCGTCGTCACCCGGCCCGGTGTCTTCCAGCTCGGCGAGGGCCACGCCTACTTCGGCACGTCCGAGACCGCGCCCGACCCGGCCGGCGTGCCGATGACCTCGACTGCCACCATCCTCACGCCCGAGCCTGGTGAGACCCGGTGGACCGCCAGCTGCATCGGCGGGTCGGCGTCGGGCATCGTGCGCGTCCCGGCACCCGCGGCCCCGCCCCGGCTGACACTGGCCGGCGGGACGTCCGTCACCGCGACCGACCACCACGGTGCCACCGACCCGGTGACTGCTACGGGTGTGGACAGCCGAGGCCGGCGTCTCGCCGCGACCTGCAGCCCCGCGGTCCTCCCCCTCGTGCCGGCCCGCACGACCGTCACCTGCACCACCGCACCCGACAGTGCCGGTCACGTCGGTCGGGCGACGCGGGTCGTGACGGTGCTGGGCGCCGAGGCTCAGCTGCGGCGGCTGCGCGACACGCTCACGCCAGGCCGGCTCCGCGAGCTCGTGGAGTCCGCTCGCGACGCGGTCGTCCGGCGCGACGGCCCGATGGCAGCCCGGCGCCTCGGGATCGTCCTCGACGACCTGCCGTGGGCCGGGTTGGGAGGCCGCCGCACGGCGCAGGTACGCGACGACGTCCAGCGCATCGGCCGGGTCCTCGGGCGCGCCATCCCGCTGGTCCACGTCGTGCGTCCCGGCGACACCGTCTGGTCCGTCGTCACGGACGCCCTGCGGGCCCGGACCGGCAAGGAGCCCACCTCGCACGAGGTCGCACTCGGCGCCCGGCTGGTGCTGGCGCACAACCCCGGGGCTCTGGACCGGCACGGCGTGCTGCACCCCGGCACGGTCCTCGCGCTGCCGCTCTAGCAGTCAGCCCTTCCGGGGCAGGACCGGTCGCAGCGTGCCCCACCGTACGCATCCCGCGGCGACACCCGCGCCGTAGGCGGCCTGCTCCAGCAGCCCCTCCCCGACGTAGCGCAGCGGCGGCGCGTCCGGCCGACGCTCGAGCTGCTCGACGACGAGCGGCAGGGCCAGGAGGGCGAGGAGCTGCGGTCGTCGCCAGGCGGCCCACCAGGCCACCGGCCCGAGGAGTGCCAGCGCCCGACCGAGCCCCTGGGCGGTCCCCCCGACGGCACGTCCCGTGACCCGCGCGGAGGCGGAGAGGTCGTGCAGGTGCCGCTCCACCCGCGCCCCGATTCCGGCGGTCGCTGCCAGCGCCAGCCAGGGCCGTCCGGCGAGCGCGGCGACGACCGCCGTCGCCGGCCACGGCGGCAGGACCAGGTGCGTGACGGCGTCCGGGTGCTTCCGGGAGAGCGGCGCCGCGGAGGTGCCGTAGTGGAAGCGGCGGACGAGGCGGTCCGCGAGACGTGCCGGTTCGACGTGGTCGACGACCACCCGCGGGTCGTAGCGCACCCGCCACCCGGCGGCGACGAGCCGCCACACCAGGTCGACGTCCTCGCCGAAGCGGAGGGTCTCGTCGAAGGGCTCCAGGGCGGTACGGCGAACGACGAGGGCCGCTGTCGGGACGTAGGCGACCGGAGCCCTCGGCCGGACGTCGCCGGCGCGGGTGCCCAGATCGAGGGGGGACCGCAGCCCGCCCGTGACACGCGGCGCGACGGCCGCGACCCGCGTGTCCTGCAGGTGGCCCCGGAGCTGTTCGAGCCAGCCCGGAGGCGGGACGCAGTCGGAGTCGAGGAACGCGACGAAGTCCTTGCGCAGCAGGGGAAGCGCGGTGTTGCGCGCGGCAGCGGGACCTCCGTTGTCGCGCCGGACGAGCCGGGCGCCGTGCCGGCGTGCGACGCGCTCGACCGCAGCCGGCTCCGCAGACCCGTCGTCCACGACGATCACGTCCGCCGACCCGAGAGCTGTGAGGCACCTGTCGAGCTCTGCCGCCCTGTCCTTCACCGGGACGACGACCGTGACGTCATCCGCGGGCCACGGGTCGGGGAGGGGGTGGGCCGCACCTGCGTCGACGAGGACGGCAGGCACCTCCTGGGGTGCGGCCGCGAAGCGCAACAGCCGACCGGTGGGGCTGAGGAACGACCTGCCGTCCCGCAGCCGCAGGGTCCGCGGGTCGAGCTCAGCCCGGGCCACGGGTGTTCACAGCGCGGGACTCGGCGCACGTGGTCACAGCGCGGGACTCGGCGCAGGTACTCACAGCGCGAGGCCGCCGTCGACGGCGACGTCGGCTCCGGTCACGCCTGAGCTCTGAGGACCGGCGAGCCAGACGAGGGCGGCGGCCACCTCCTCCGGCTCGAGGAGCCTCTCCAGCGGCTGCTGGCGCGCGAAGTGCTCGGCGTCGGCGAGGCCGTAGAGGCGGGCGCTCTCGTCGAGCACGGGGGTACGGGTCGAGCCGGGGCTGACGCACGAGGCCGTCACGCCGGTGCCGCGGAGCTCGGCGGCGAGGCCGCGGATGAGGCCGTTGACGCCCGCCTTGGCGGCGCAGTAGGCGCTGAGCATCGGCAGGCCCCGGGTCGCCGCGGCACTGGACACGGCGACGAAGCGTCCGGACCTCGGTGCCGGTCGACGCAGGAGCGCGGGGACGCCTGCGCGGGCGAGCACGAGGACACCCAGGAGGTCGGTCTCGAGGACCGCGTCGACCTCGGCCTGGTCCTGCTCCCAGAGCGGGACCCCACCCGCGACGACACCGGCGACGGCGAGGACGGCATCGAGGCCCCCGTACGTCTGCTCGGCTGCGGCAACCGCCTGCTCGACGTCGGCGGCGCTCGTGGTGTCGGCGACGAGGGTCGTCACCGTCGGGCCGGCGAGCGCCTCGAGCTCCGCGCGGGTGCCGAGCGCGTAGGGGAGCCGGGGGTCGTCGGCGCAGCGGTCCGTGGCGACGACGTTCCAGCCGTCGGCGGCGAGTGCGCGCACGGTGGCCGCACCGATGCCCCGGGCCGCTCCTGTGACGAGGGCGGTCCTCACGCGGAGTCCGTCGTGAGCCACGCGTCGACGGTCTTCTCGAGGTCGTCGAGCGCCTCCATGAGCAGGGCTTGTCCCTCCTCGGCCGTGGCCCCGGACGGGTCGCCGAGGACCCCGTTGTCGGTGACGGCTCGCAGCCCCCCGCGGCGCAGGGCCGGCATCAGGTCCGACAGGGATCCGGTCGCGCCGGCCACCCGGCTGGCTCCGACCCTCGAGGGGTCGAGCGCGAGCTGCACGGAGGTCTCGGTCCGCCCTGCGTGCGCGTCCCCGCGCCAGGTCGGGCTCCAGACGAGCACGTCGCGGCTCTCGTCACGCAGCCGCGCGGTCGCGGCACTGACCGAGGCGACGTTGCCGCCGTGGCCGTTGACGAGCAGCACGTGCCGGAAGGTCTCGGTGGCGGAGCGGACCAGCTCCACGAGGACCAGCTCGAGAGCGTCGTGGCCGATCGACAGGGTCCCGGCGAAGCCCGCGTGCTCTCCGCTTGCGCCGTAGGGGAGCGGAGGCGCGACCACGACGTCCGGCCGTCGCGCGGCGAGGCCGTGGGCCAGCGCGAGGGCGATGTCGGTGTCCGTCGACATGGGCAGGTGCGGCCCGTGCTGCTCGGTCGAACCGAGCGGCACGACGAGCACGTCGGCGTCGACCCGCTCCCACGTGAGGTCGCCGAGGCGCGTCATCCGCCACTTCCCAGCGCGTAGCCCGTGCGCGCCTCCGAGAGGTAGCCGTTGCGGGCGAGGTACTCGAGCAGGGCGTCGGCGGCCTCGGCGGCGCTCACGGGACCGACGACCGTCGGCGGCTCGTGGCTGAGGAGCGCGCCCGTGAGCGCGAGCAGGCGTTCCCGGCTCGACCCGGTCGGTGCCGCGACGTGCCGTGGTCGCGGCCGTGACGCCCGCGCGCCGAGGACCCGGACCGGTGACGCGGACGCCGATGACGCCACGACGGGCACCTCGGCCTGCGCCGCGGCGAGCGACGCAGGCAGTCCGGCACGGCGCAGCCGCACCCCGGCACCCTCGACGGAGCACACCGCCGGGAGGGGGATGCGCATGCGCTCGCGCCGCCCGTAGTCGAGGCGCCTCTCGCCGACGAGCACGTCGCCCTCGAGCTGCAGGCTGACGAGTCCCGGTGCCTGGACGACGCCGAGCTCGTGAGCCACGAAGGCCGGCAGGGCGCCGGTGCCCCGGTCAGCCGAGCGGTCGGCGCAGAGCACGAGGTCCGGCGCCACTCCGATCGCCGCGACAAGTGCCTTGGCGAGGGGTCGTTCGTCGCCGCCGAGCTCGTCGAGGTAGGTGCCACGGGTCGCGACCCGGCGCACCTCGGCTCCCAGGGAGAGCACCTCACGCAAGGGCCCGTCGCACTCGGATCCTCCGGCGGTGATGACGAGAGTCCTTGCACCCCAGGCACTTCCGAGCCGCAGGCCGTGCTCGATGGCGGCCGCGTCCGCGGGTGAGAAGGCGACCGTGCGGGCATCGCGGGCGAGAGCACCCGTGAGCGGGTCCACCTCCGCCCGCAGGTCGGTGCAGCGGGCGAGGACGACGACGAGGCCGGGCTGTCCGCTAACCATGGCGGAACACCACGCCGTGGCCGCCGTCGGGATATGTCCAGGTGAGCGCGCCCTCGCCGTTGCACACCTGGTAGCAGGTGCCGCACTCGAAGCACTGCTCGTAGTTGAACAGGATGCCGCCGTCGCTGGTGGGGGCGAAGAGGTTCGCCGGGCAGGCCGTCACGCAGTCCTTCGTCGTGCACGAGCGGCAGACCTCGCTGTCGACCACGATGTGCGCCCGCTCGGCCACCCTGAACTCGACGGTGTCCATCCGGTCGTCGAAGGCCACGCCGTCGTAGCCGCTCATCGAAACGTCCTCCCGCCTGCGAGGCCGTCAGCGACCAGGTGCCGCAGCTTCACACCGTTCTTCTTCGCAGCCCCGCGCAGCAGGCGCAAGGCCCCGGGCTTGCTCTCCGGGTTCGTCACGGTGAACAGGCCTTGCACCAGGTCGGCGACGAGCCCGGGGTAGCGCTGCTGGACCCGCTCGCTGAGCACCAGGTCGGGCGCGCGCCTCAGGCGCTTGTGGTCCTGGAGCACGAAGCCGCTCTCGAGATCCTTGCGGTAGCCGCGTGCGTCGCCCGTCTCGATGACCTGCCGGGCGCAGCGGCCGGCGGCCAGACCGGAGCCCATGGCGAAGTTGACGCCCTCGAGCCAGATGCCGGCGGCGAGGCACAGCCCGGCCGCATCGCCCGTGACGAGCATGCCGGGCGCGGACAGCGGGGTCATGGCGTCGTAGCCGCCCTCCGGGATGAGGTGGGCGGCGTACTCCTTCAGCTGCGCGCCCTCGACCCACGGCGCGACCGCCGGGTGGGCCTTCAGGTCGGCGACGAGGTCCTCCGGCCGGACCTTCGCGGCGGCCAGGTGCTCCAGGCTGACGACGACGCCGACCGACAGCGAGTCGCGGTTGGTGTAGACGAAGCCGCCGCCCGGGATCCCGCGGGTGCAGCCGAGCACCTCGACGTCGACCCCCTCCTCACCGCGCACACCGAAGCGCTCGTCGATGACCTCCTTGGGGAGGCTCAGGACCTCCTTCACACCGAGCGTCAGGTGCTTCGCCTGCGTACGCGGAAGCAGGCCGGCCTCCTTGGCCAGGAAGGAGTTCACACCATCGGCAGCGATGACCAGCGGTGCCCGGAGGTCCCCGTCCGGGCGGTCGGTGCGCACCCCGACGATGCGGTCGCCCTCCCGGAGCAGGCCGGTCGCGACCGTGCTCGTGACGAGCTGTGCACCCGCCTCGACGGCCTTCCCGGCCAGCCACGAGTCGAAGTCTGCGCGGAAGGTCGTGCAGCCGTTGTAGGGCGGGGCGCCCCAGTCGGCGGAGCGGAAGTCCACGGTGAGCGCCTGGGTCTCGGTGAGAACCATCGTGGACCGGCGCGTGACCCATCGCTGCATCGGGACCTCGTCCCACCAGCCGGGCAGGACGTCGTCGAGGACGCGCCCGTAGACGACGCCGCCGTACGCGTTCTTGGAGCCGGGGAAGGGGCCGCGCTCGAGCAGCACGACGTCGAGCCCGTCCCGGGCTGCCATGAGCGCCGCGGCCGACCCGGCCGGTCCGGCGCCCACGACGACGACGTCGGTCACCCTGTCACCCCCAACCGGTCGGCGAGCTCCTCGAGCAGGGCCCTGGCATCGGTGACGAGACCGAGGTCGGCCATCGCGGTCATGGGGCACGACGGGTCGGTGTTGACGCTGACGACGTGCTTGGGGTTCCCCAGCCCGCCGGTGTGCTGGCTCGCGCCGGCGACCCCGAAGGCGATGTAGAGGTCGGGCGCGATGGTGACGCCCGTCGTGCCGATCTGCCGGTCGTGGTGCATCCAGCCCGCGTCCGTCACGACCCTGGTGGCACCCGTCGTGGCGCCGAGCCGCGCGGCCACGGCCCGCAGCAGGGCGAAGGTCCGTTGCTCGTCCTCGTCGCCGTGCACCAGCCCGGCTCCGCCTCCGACGACACGCGAAGCCTCGGCGAGGTCCATCGTCTCCGGGTTGGGCTCGAGCACGGACAGCCGCTCGGCGTCGACGCCGTGCGGCACGTCGAGAACCACCTCGAACACCTCGCCGTTGGTGGGGGGCAGCGGACTGCGGACCCCGGGTACGAGGGTCACGACGCACGGCTGGTCGCACCGCACGTCCACGTCGAGCCGACCGTCCAGCCGGGACAGCGTCGCGCTCACGCCCTCGTCGTCCACGGTCGCCTGGTTCGCCCACGCCAGCAGCGGACGGTCCAGCGTCGCAGCCAGGCGCGGGGCGAAGTCGCGCCCGTCCGGGCTCGCGGGAAGCACGAGCATCCGGACGTCCTGCACCAGCGGTGCGAGAGCGGCCGCCAGGCCGGCCGGCGCCGCGTCGACCGTCTCGGCGTGCCAGGTCCGCGCCGCCCCCAGCTCGCCGGCGGCCTCCTCGGTGCCGCTGCCGAGCAGCAGGACCCGGTTGCCTGCCTCGGCGACCGCCTCCGCGGCCCCGACCGGGAGCACCCCGTGCCGGACGATGACGACCGCCAGCCGGCTGACCTGCAGCGGCTCGACCGGCGCCGTCCCCTTGTGGGCCGTGGTGACGGTCATGCGCGCCTCCGGCGGCGTGGCACAGCGACTGTCACAGCGACTGTCACAGCGACTGTCACAGCGACACCGCCACGCGGTGGCCCTCGATGACGGCGGCGTGCGCGCGTCGGGGCGCCACGCAGTCGCCGGCCCGATGGACCGGGAACGGGGACCCCTTCAGCGCGTGCCACAGCGCGTCGTCGGCGCGCTGCTGGACAGCGCACACGACCCAGTCGACGCGGCGGGTGACGTCGGTCCCGGTCGGGTGGTGCTGCAGCGTCACGGTGATGCCCTCTGCCGCCGCCATCGGCACGACGTCGGTGAGCTGCGAGATCCCCTTCGCGGCAGCCTTCACGTTCCAGGTCTCGAGGTCCAGGGTGATACCGAGGTCCTGCCCGACGACCATGCCCGGCGTCGCGACCTCGACGTAGCAGCCGCGGTCCGCGAGCAGCTCCGCCACGGAGGTTGCCTGGTGGAAGCCCAGCTCGTCCACGACGAGCACCCGGCCCCGTGGTCGCGCTCGTCCCTCGAGGACGTCGCGGACATCGACGATCTGCGCGAGATCGCCTGCCCACCAGGGCTTCTGGGGTACGGCGCCCGTCGCGACGACCACCGCGTCCGGGGCTTCCGCGACGAGCTCCTCGGCCGTCGCCTCGTGCAGCAGCTTCACGTCGACGCCGAGCCTCTGCGTGGCCGCGACGAGGTTGCGGGTGATGTCGAGGAACTCGGCACGCGACGGCACGGAGGCCGCGGTCGGTACCTGGCCGCCGAGGCGGTCGGACCTCTCGAAGAGCGTCACGTGGTGGCCTTGCTCCGCAGCGGTGACGGCTGCTTGCAGTCCGGCCGGCCCGCCGCCCACGACGAGCACCCGCTGGGCACGACGGGTCGGCATCGGCAGGGCGATCGCCTCGCGACCCGTGCGCGGGTTCTCGATGCACCCGAGCCAGCGGTTCAGGCCCATCCGTCCGACGCACTCCTGGTTGCACGACAGGCAGGTGCGGATGTCCTGCGCACTGCCGCTACGGGCCTTGCGCACGAAGTCAGGATCGGCGATCTGGCCCCGGACGACGCCGATGAGATCGGCCTGACCGGCCTCCAGGGCGCGCTCGGCCTGCATCGGGTCCTTGAAACGCCCGACGCCCACGACCGGGATCGACACCGCCTCACGGATCGCCGAGGGGATGAACATGGCGTAGCCGGGCGGCACCTGCATCGAGGCCTCGATCATGTACAGCGTCGCCGTGGCCACGCCGATCGAGGTGTTGATGTAGTCGACCTGCCCGGTCGCGTCGACCATCTGCGCGACCGCCACGGCCTCCTCGATGGTCGTGCCGCCTTCGATGAGCTCGTCCCCGCAGAGCCGCACCCCCAGAGCCTTCGACGGACCGAGGACCGTGCGGACCGCGGCGACGATCTCGAGCAGCAGCCGGGCCCGGTTCTCGAGGACCCCCCCGTAGCCGTCGGTGCGGTGGTTGGTCGCCGGAGACAGGAACCCGCGCACGATGCTGGAGTGGCTGCACTGCAGCTCGACGCCGTCGAAGCCTCCTGCCACGCAGTGCTCGGCCACCTGGGCGTAGCCGTCCACGACGGCCGTGATCTCGTGCGGTTCGACCGCCTTCGGCACCTCGCGGAAGAGCGGGTCGGGCACGGGAGACGGAGCCCAGACCGGCAGCCGGCTGAACATCGACGATGCCTGCCCCCCGTTGTGGTTGAGCTGGGCGAGGATCGGGACGCCGTGCGCGTGGACGGCCTCCGTGATCCGCTTGTATCCGGGGATGACCGACGGGTCGAAGCCGTGGATGAGCTTCTCGTAGGGCCAGTCCGTGACGTGGGTGCTGTGCTCCTCGGTGATGATGAGGCCGGCCCCGCCCGCGGCGCGCGCCGCGTAGTAGGCGGCGTGCTGCTCCGAGGGCTTGCCGTTGTCCGCGT
>Ga0070658_10001153_pt1 | contig 22532 bp, 17 predicted proteins | sample KBSC13metaG_FD_64664 | JGI IMG/M metagenome (GOLD analysis project Ga0070658, IMG submission 64664) | Corn rhizosphere microbial communities from Kellogg Biological Station, Michigan, USA - KBS C1-3 metaG | ecosystem: Host-associated > Plants > Roots > Rhizosphere > Soil ...
GAGCACACGACGGGGATCGCCCCCCTGGCGATCGTGGTCGTGATGTATTGGCGAAGGTACCAGCCGTAGCTGTGCACCACCTCGTGCTTTCCAGTGAGCACACTGTCCACTTCCTGGGTCTCCTCGCCGTTGCCGCGGATGGTCCCCCGGGCGCGAGTCGCGCTCGTCACCGGTGGAGGCTCGTTGATGGGGCCAGCGTCGTTGTGCCCGAACTGAATCAGCACCACGTCGCCGGCGCGCAACTCCCGCAGAATATCGTCCCAACGGCCCTCGGTGAAAAAGGTGCGCGAGCTGCGCCCCCCGATGGCCCGGTTCACGAGATTCACCTTCGCCTTGTCGAAGAAGGGAGCAAGCTCATCGCCCCACCCGCGCTGGCCGGAAGTGCCAACGCGTACAGTAGAGTCGCCGATGATCCAAATGGTCGGCAGATCGGCGCGCTTCCTGGCTTCGAGACCCGCCTTCTTCGCGTCCTCGACAGGACGCTCATCCGGGGCAGTCGCAGCGCCGGCGATTACCGGCACCAGACTGATCACGGCGGCGAGAAATTTGACAATCGTTGCTGGAGAGGAAGTCATGATGGAAGTCTGCTGGAGGGGGCAAAATTCAGAAATGGAGGCAGTCCCTCCCCCCGGACGGGCTGCCTCGTATCCCGTAGTAGGAATGCCGTGAAGTCCACAGAATCCTTCCTTCACAGTTGCCGAATGACCGGCCATTCCTACGTTGTCGAGAGTTTTTCACGCCGCCGATTCAGGCTTTGAACTGGCTGGCGCGGCGGCGAAAGCGTTGCAATCCCAACAGGCAGCCCATGCCGCCCAACAAAGAAACCGCGGAGCCGGGCACGGGGATGGCCGTCAAGTTGAGGTCGATGTTTCCGCCATTGTAACTAAAGGTGCCAACCCAGCCACTATTGGCAATCAGCCAGCCGGTCGTTCCGGGATCGGCAGCGAGACCGGTGATGAGATTGGTGTAGGTCCCGGTGGTCGCGCCTGCGTCGATGAAGCTGAAGAGTTGATCGCCGCCAACGGGATCGAACGTCCACGTCCCGCCGGTGATGGCGAGCCTTGAGTTGGTCAGACCCGTACCGAGGGTGAGCTTGATGATAGAACCGTCGTTTAGCGAAACATTGCCCGCAGTGGTGAGTGCACCGCTGGCAGTGACACCATCGCCACCTTGGAGGGCGGCGCCGCTGTTGACGGTCACGGCTCCCACGGCACCCGTCCCGCCGAGGACGCTGCCAGCATTGCTGACAGTGGAGACGCTGCCGCTGATCGAGCCGCTGACGAGCAGCGTGCCTACGGTAACCGCCGTGTCACCGGTATAAGTGTTCGTGCCGGACAGCGTCACCGTGCTGCTGGTGGTCTTCGTCAGACCGACGCTACCCCCGAGAGTCGCGCCCACCAATCCATTGCGCACATCGTAAGTCGCATTGCTGGTGAGGACACCGCTGCTGCCCGCAATGCTGCCGCTCGACAAAATAACCGTACCCACCGCAGTCTGGTTGTTGGCTCCGATGGCCAGGGTGCCACCATTCACCGTCACCGGAGTCGCGTTGCTGGTGCCAAGGGCATCCGCAATATTGAGGCTCAAAGTTCCGAAGTTCACCGACACACCCCCGCTGGTGCCCGTGGTCGGCAGTGCCTTGCTCAGTTGCACCGTTCCGGTGTTGCCGGCTGATCCGATGGCGATCGCCTTGTTGTTTGTCGTCCAGGTGCCGGTGTTAAAGTCCACGGTGCCGCCGGTCGCAGCTTGCAGCGTGGTCTTGTAGTTGGCCGCCGTGGTGTTCAGCGTGATATTGCCTGTGAAGCTGGACGTGCCCGTGGTGTTGCCGCCGCCGATGGTCGCGTTGTAAGCAGCCGCGTTGGCTGCCGAGCCGACGGTGATGTCGCGCCCCACGGTGAAGGCACCATTGATGAGCAAGGAAGGTGCATCGCCGGCGAGTGTGCTGCCGTTGCCAAGCACGATGGCCGAGGCCGCGTTGCCGAAGGCGCCCGAGGTGCCCGCCACATCGGAAACTCCCGCAATCAATTTGCCTGCCTGAACGGTCGTCGCGCCGGTGTAGATGTTGGCATTGGACAGGGTCAAGCTGCCTCCACCGGCCTTGATGAAGCCATTGGCACCCGAGAGCACGCCGGAGAGCGAGATGTTCTTGCCCACATTCGAGGCGTCTGCCGCCTTTATGGTCACGCCACTTCCATTCAGGGCCATCGCAAGCGAGGACGACCAGCCGGTGCTGAGCCCGTCAGAACCCGCACTGGCACCGAGGGTGCCTGACCTGAGGTCGATCGTTTGGGTAAAGGCGTTCGTCGCGTTATTCACGATACCACCGCTGCCGATGTAGAGGCTGGCACCAGCGCCGTTGAGAGTCAGATTGCCGAATGAACCTGCCAAGCCAGCGGCCACACCAAAGGCAATCTTGTTTGTGGTAGTGGTGCCGCCGGTAAGGAGGAGTTCGCCAGAAGCCGCAGTAGTAGTGCCTTTCCCGAGCACGATTCCATTGCCCGTGGTGTCGTTATTGGTCAAGGTACCGCCGGTTACTTGGAACAGAGTCGTGCGAGTGGTGCCCGCGTTACCAGTCCCTCCAAGCACGAGTTCGCCACCGATTGTGAGACCGCCGGTGCCGCTCACTTGTCCGTTCGCGGCCGAGTTCGAGCCGACAAGGTTCACGGCGCCTGAGACGGTCGCCGTGCCGCCGTTAACCTGGAAGCCGTTGGTGCCCATGGCCTGGGCGGTGGTCGTAGTGGCTCCGCCAGTCGTCGAAAAGTTAAACGAGCGCCCGAGGCCGACCGAGGAAGCGCTGAACGTGCCGCCGTTAACGATAAAGCCCATGCCATCCGCACCCGCAAGCGTACCACTGGCAGTGGAAGACTGAATACCACCGGTGAAGGTGACGGTGCCGTCAGTGAGGATGAATTTGCCGAAATTGCTGCTGCCGCTGCCGTATGCAGAGTTACTTGCCACCGTGACATTCGCGCCCGCATTGTTGACCGTAACCGTGCCAGCGGCTGTCGCACGCAACGTGCCGAGCGCGCTCGTAACTGCTCCATTTAATGTGAGGTTTCCGTTTCCAGTATTCGCCAGGTTGCCCCCGCCGGTGATCGCGCCGGAAAGCGATTGTGTGGCATTGCTGAAGTTGATCGTTCCCGCATTCGTGATCGCTGCCGCATAAGTGCCGCTACCCAGCTGACCGCTGATGCTCAGCGTGCCGCCCACGGCAACCGAGGTCGTGCCCGTATAGGTGTTGATGCCCGAGAGCGCCCAACTGCCGGAACTTGTCTTGTTAATGGATACTCCGCCCGTGGCTCCACCGTCGCTGACGACGCCGCCAATTGTGTTGGCCGTCGTGCTTGATCCGGTCAAAGTCAGCGTGATCCCCTGGTTGGTCGTCCCTCCGGTAACGGCGCCGCCAAAAGTGAAAATATCCCCCGCCAAGCCGGAAGCATTGCTAAAAGTGTAGGTGCCCGCAGTCGTGCCACTGGCAGGCTCGAGGACGATGGGAGCGTTGATGATTTCCGCAGCTCCAGCCACCGTCCGACCGCTTGAGATACTAATTTGCCCGCCGCTGGAAAGCAGCAATGAGTTGCCGCCTGTGGTGCCAATCGTGAAGGCGGATGCCGAGGCGACGTTGCCGAAGGCGATGCCGCCAATGCCCAACCCGCTGGAGTTGCCGGCCGTGGAATTAATGGAGATCGTCGTTGTAGCGCTCGTCAGGAAGGTCGCCACATCCGCGTTCGTCAGAGATCCGAGTGCACCAGGGAACGTTGCAGCGCCGGTGCTCCAGTTGTTCTCGACGCCGGCAGCTTCCCAAATGCCATTCGTAGGAGAGGCGTTCCAGGTGGCGCTGGCCGCCTCCACCGACTGCGTGGACACCCCTACCACTGTAAGCCCGAGGCCGAAGCCCAGAGCGACGGACTTGGCGCGGTGAGCGCGGACGGCGTCGAGCAATGCGCTCCACGGGCGATCCAAGGGAATGATGGAAAAACGTGACGGGGAGAGGTTCATAGGCGTTCTGACGGCGGCCCAATCTCGGATGCTTGCGGCCGCCCAGCCATACCCCCAATCGGGGGTAGTCCCCCGCCGCTATCTCACTGTGCTTCTAGCCCAAAGGCAGACGCAGCGAGACTTTGGTCCCGCCGCCGGGGTGGCTTTCGATGAGGGACTTGCCACCGAGGCGAAAAAGGCGCGAGGCGAGATTGCCAACGCCATCTCCGTCGCCCGCAGCGCTAGGATCGAAACCGCGGCCGTTGTCTTCGACGACAATCTCCAACTGCTGATTTTCCAGCCGCAACCGCAGCCAGACCTCGCTGGCGCCGGAATGTTTCACCACGTTGTTGAGGGCTTCACGCACCGCGAGGAAGAGGCTGTGCCGCCGCTCCGCGTCGAGACTCGTCTCCGGCAATTCGCGTGGTATGTCCCGCCGTAATGTCATGCCCGCACGGCCGAGAAATTTTCCACCGAACGCAGCGAGATATTCCGCCAACGAACGCAGCGTGTCGTGCCGGGGATTCACCGCCCAGACGATCTCATCGAGCGCGCCGACGAGCGCCTGCGCTTTCGCCGCCACTTCGGGAAGCGTGTCGTCTTCCTTGCTGCCGGGTTGGCGCTCTTCCGCGGCGAGGTTCGCGAGCAGTGAGATCTCGGTGAGGCTCGCTCCCAGATCGTCGTGCAAATCCTGCGCAATCCGCGCGCGCTCTTTTTCCCGCGAGGTCTGCGCCTCCAATCGCAGCATCCGCCCGCGCAACCGCGCCCGCATGATCAACGCCCCGCCTCCGACGGCCAGCGCCGCCGCGAGCAGTGCGACACCCGCTTCAAACCAGCGGGTCTCCCAAAAGTGGGGGAGCACTTCGACGGCCAGCGAGGCGCCCGCCTCGTTCCAAACGCCATCGCCATTTTCCGCCATGACGCGAAAGCGATAGCGGCCGGGCGGCACCGCTTCGTAAGCCACGGTGCGCTGGCGGTCCGGGTCGCTCCAGGTTTCGTCGAGCCCTTCGAGCAGTGTGCGAAAACGCACTTTCTCCGGCGCGGCGAAAGCAAGCGCGGTGAAGCGAAACTCCAATCGAGAGCGCCCCGGCCCGACCCGCACCCTTCCCGCGTCCGACACGAGGGGGTGTCCGCCAGTGCTCGCTTCCTCGACCACCACCGGCGGCGGGACGGTATTGAGCGCCAGTCGCTCTGGATGTACGCGGGCGACGCCGTTCCCGGTGGAAAAGTAGAGCGTCCCATCGCGTCCCCGCCATCCCGCGGGCTGGCCTCCGCTGGTGCATTCGCGCGTCAGCATGCCGTCGCTGCGATCAAGCACCAGCGCGGAGCCAGCGACCGCCACGGGAGCGCCAAGCAGCTTCGCTTTCTCCGCGCGACAGATGCCGCCCAGCGTGCCCATCCAGAGAAAGCCCGCGCCATCGTCCAACACACAAGTGATCCGCGCGTCCACTTCCTTCATCCGCGGGCCGAGCGCGATGACGCGGCCCTCCCGGACGTGAAAGAGGCCACCACCGAGCGTGCCCACCCATAGACTGCTATCGACATCCGGCAGAAGGCTCGAGATCGGCTGTTGCGCGAAAGCATCCGCCGCGGCAACAGCCACGAATCGCTCACTCGTGCCGCGGAATACCCGACCGCTCTCCGATCCGGCCCAGATGGTCGATCCCGCCCTGACCACGGCCGTGATCACCTCCGGAGCGCCGAGATCGATCGATGATCGCAGCTCGCCGCCATCCCATACTGAGAGCCCAAAACGTCCGCCAAACCAGACATGGCCTTGCTCGTCTTCGGCCATCGCGAGGATCTTACCAGGTCCGCGATCCTTCCGAAACGGCGCACTGAAGCCCAGATCCTTCCATGAGTATACCTGACCCTCGCGCGTGGCCGCCCAGAGAACACCGTCCCGCGTTTCCAAGAGCGCGGAAACCGGCCGGCGCGGCTGTTCTGGTCCGATCTCGAAATGCTTCCCTGCGCCCGGGCTCAAGCGATCCAACCCTCCCGCCAGGCACGCCGCCCACAGCGCCTCAGCCCGATCTTCGAGTACCAGCATCGTCGCCGGATCGCTCAGACCATTCGCCGTGGTCAGCATCTCGACCCGCGATGGGCGCAATCGCCAAAGGCCCTGCGTGCGCGTCGGCAGCCAGAGGTTACCTTCCCGGTCCTCGATCATCCCCTGGACGACCGAAGCCGGCTCTGGTTGCAGGGAGATGGGCTCCGTGCGGCCTGCGGAATCGGTGAGGGTCAGTCCAGCATTTGATGTGAACTCCCATAGCTCACCTCGCGCGCCGCGCAGTCGTATGCCATTTTCTCCCGGCTCTGGACGGCCTCGTTCCTGTTCCGCTGCGGCATCTTGCTGCAAGAGTTTTTCCAATCCGGCAGTTCGCTCCGCGAGCCGCGCGGTCTTGTCGCGCGAGATCTGCCACACCTCGGCGCCGTGCACGATGAAGACATCGCCTTTTTCACCCAAAACCACCTGACTGATGGAACTTGCGGGCGCGCCACCGGCGCTGGCAGGCAACGGCACTTCCACCAGACGTTCTCCCCGCCCGCGGAGCAATGCATTACCGATCGTCGTCATCCACACCTCACCGTTGGCGAGGGGGAAAAGTGTCCGGATCGGCCGGCGGGTGAGCATCACGTCCGATTCCGCGCGACACTCCGTGAAACGCTGCCCATCGAAGCGGACGACTCCTTCCGCCGTGCCCACCCACAAATACCCATCGGTGGCCTGCGCCACCGAGCGCACGACATTGCTCGGCAACCCATCCTCGGACTGCCACGACCGGGCGACAAAGCGCGGCGCCGCTTCCCCCGGCGACAATCCCGCCATAAGGAGTGCAGATACCAGCAGCGCGCAGTTCCGGGGGAGTTTTGCGATTCGCACCTTGCGAAGCTAGCGCCATCAGCACGTTTCGGAAAAGCAGCGTGATCGACAAATCTTCAGTGACTCCCCTCGGGGCGTCCGCTATTTCTCCCGCCCATGTCGAAGACTTTCGCCTGGTTCGTCTATGCGCTGACCGCTGCGTTCTTCGCCTGCTTCTTCCTCTGGCCTCTTTATGTGACTCTCCGCGAGGCGTTCCACGATGCGGACAAGAAATTTACATTCGATTTCGTCGCGGAGGTGTTTCGCAATCGCATCTATCTCGAGGGACTCGGAAATGCGCTGCTGCTCGCGGTGGGGAGCACGGCAGCTTCGTTGCTCATCGCGGTGCCGCTGGCCTTTGTCTCGGATCGCTATGAATTTCCCGGCAAGAAGCTGCTCGGGGCGGCGATCCTCGTGCCGATGATCCTGCCGCCCTTCGTCGGGGCGATCGGCGTGCGGCAGATGCTCGGGCAGTATGGAGCGCTCAATGCCTTGCTCACGCATCTCGGCATTCTCGGCGCGAATCAGACGATCGACTGGCTCGGATCGAGCCGCATCTACGGGGTCATCGTGCTCAACGCGCTGCACCTGTACCCGATTCTCTTTCTGAACATCACCGCGGCGCTGGCCAATCTCGATCCTGCCATGGAGGAGGCGGCGGAAAATCTCGGGTGCACGGGATTCCGGAAGTTCCGGAAGATCACGCTGCCGCTCATCATGCCGGGGCTGTTCGCGGGCGGCACGATCGTCTTCATCTTCGCCTTCACGGAGCTGGGGGTGCCGTTGATCTTCGATCTTACGCGAGTCACGTCGGTGCAGATTTTTTACGGGATCAAGGAGATCGCGGGGAATCCGTTCCCCTTCGCGCTGGTCGTGGTGATGCTGACGAGCACGGTCCTGCTCTACGCGGCGAGCAAGCTGGCCTTTGGCCGCACGAACAATGCGATGGTCTCCAAGGCGACGACGATCGGCGGGGCCAAGGCGGTCGCGCCGCTGACTTCGTGGGCGTGCGCGCTGGGGTTTGCGGGTGTCACGGCGCTGGCCCTGCTGCCACACATCGGAGTGGTCCTCGTGTCCTTTGCGGGCGACTGGTATCGGACGGTGCTCCCATCGACCTGGACGACAGAGCATTACCAGGCGGCGCTGAGCCACAGCCTCACGGTGCCCTCGATCATGAACAGCTTGAAGTACGCGAGCATCTCCACGGTCTTCGACATCGTGCTCGGGGTGGCGATCGCCTATGTGGTAGTGCGCACCACGCTGCCGGGCCGGGGGTTCCTCGATGCGCTAGCCATGCTGCCCCTAGCGGTGCCGGGGCTGGTGCTGGCATTTGGATATATCTCGATGACGCAGGAAGGAAGGCTCGTGGAACTGGCCAATACCATTTTCCTGCCTGTGAGTTGGATAGGGGCGAACCTTGGGCTCCAGGGATGGGTGACGTGGGCGGCGGCAGGCTCCGCAAAACTTGCGAGCATGCTGATGTATTTTCTCAACACCAACCGGGATCCGACGCTCTTGTTGGTGATCGCGTACTCGGTGCGGCGGCTGCCGTACGTGGTACGGTCGGCGGTCGCGGGCTTGCAGCAGACGAGCGTGACGTTGGAGGAAGCGGCGCAAAACCTGGGGTGCCCGCCCCTGCGCGCGATGCGGCGCATTACGATGCCGCTCATCGCGGCCAATGTGCTCGCGGGCGGGTTACTGGCGTTTGCGTTTGCCATGCTGGAGGTTTCCGACTCGCTGATCCTCGCGCAGAAGCAACAGCATTTCCCGATCACGAAAGCGATCTACGAGCTGTTCCAGCTCATGGGCGAAGGAAGGTTCGTGGCCTCTGCGCTGGGCGTATGGGCGATGGTGTTCCTCGGGCTGACGATCTTTGCGACGAGCAGGATTTTGGGGAAGAAGATGGGCGCGCTGTTTAGGGTGTGACGGAATATCACGTCGGGCACGGCAATCCCTCCGCCACGCCCCCATCCACAATCGGAATCTCCGCCAGTTCCCGCATGTCCAGCCAGATGGCTTGACGGCAGAGGAGGAAGCGCCCGTGGCCGAAATCCTGCCAGCCAGCCGCAATGGCGAGTTCGCGGAATTCCCGGTAGGAAAAGGCGCGGCGGGCGGAGAGCATGCCGTCGTTGCGGGTGGCGGCTTCGCGATAGCAGACGCTGGTCAGGAGATTGATTCCGGCCAGGGTGAAAACGCTGCGCTCGAGATCGGAGACCAGCACGCAACGATGCGAGAACTCCCGGCATCGGCGCAGGACCTGGACAGCCTGCTCCTCGCTGAAGTGATGGAGGGCCAGGGCGCAGATGACCAGGTCGTAGGTATCCTTGGTCTGGAACTTGAGGGCATCATCCCGCACATACCGGATCTCGGGGTAGCCTGCGCTGGCCTTCTTCGCGATCTCGATCGAGGCCTCGCTGGCATCCACGGCATCGATGCGCAGGGAAATCTCCCGCGGGCGCGCCCAGTCAACCATGACGCGGGGGAGATCGCCGGCCCCGGTGCACAGGTCGAGGACGCGATAACAGCGGCCGGGATTGAACCAGAGTTCGAGAAATTTACGCAGCAGGCGATGGCTGCCGAACTGGCGATTGATGGCGGCAAGATTGCGCATCTCGGCTTCCAACTCGGGCGTGACCGGCTGTGCGCGGTCCATGAATTCGAGCTCCTGGGGATCGAAGACGCGTTTCATGAATAATGAAATGCTAGACCGCCCTCGCGCGAGAATCGAATCCTTTGATACCGTGACATCACGCCGTGAGCGCCAGGAGCGCCAGCATGCGACCCGTCTTTCCCCGCTCGGCGCGGTAGGAATAGTAGCGGTCGAGGCGGGTGGCGGTGCAGACCCGGTCGTCGAAGACCTGATGCACACCGGCCGCCCGGGCCTGGGCGGCGATAAGCGCGGCAAAATCGATCTCGAAGTGCGGAGGGCGGATGCAAGGGCTGAGCTGGACGATCATTTTTGCCGGGTCGCAGCCCAGATCGTCCCGCATGCGGGTAATCGCGGCGGTGGTGATGCCGAGTTCGCTGCCCTTGCGCCCGGAGTGCAGCAGGCCGATGACGCGGCGCTCGGGCTCAACGAGATACACCGCACAGCAATCGGCCACATACACGCCGAGGCACACCCCAGGATCGGCGGTGATCAGGCCATCGACGGCCGGCACGGGAAACGGAGTGGCCGCATCGACGATCGCGACCTCGCGACCATGCACCTGCTGGCCGATGGCATAGGCTTTGCCGGCCAGGCCGAGCCGCTCGCGGACGACCTCGTGATGGACCGCGAGGCGTTCCAGCGCAGCCTCGCGTTCGGTGGTCACGTCGAGCCCCGGCACGCGCCCGGTGAATCCGTGCGCCATACCCGGCACCGCCGCAAGCGCGGCGAAATCTTCCACGGGTGCGGCCACGAACTTAGTGCGATTGCGGCGCCGGACGAGGATTTTCCGGCTTCTTCGCCGTGGAACCGGTCCGCTTCACCACCACGGTGGGCTTGGCGGCTGTCCGTGCGAGGGGGTCCTTGAACATCTCCGCGTAAACGGTATCGGTGGCGGTGACGCGATCGAACTCCGCAAGCTCCGTATTGTAGGAGGCGCGGGCCTGGATCTCGGTGGTCTGCGCCTGGGTGAGCGCGACACGGGCATCGAGCACGTCGAGCTGCGTGCCGGCGCCGGCGCTGAAGCGCTCATTGGCGAGGCGCAGCGCTTCCGTCGCCTGCTCCACGTTTTTCTGCTGGCTGCGGATGACCTCGCGGTCGGCGGCGAGATTGGCGTAGGCCTGCTGCACTTCCAGCTCCACCTGGAGCACGGAATCATCGTAGTTGATCTTGGCGGTCTCGAGCTGGGCACGGGCCTGCTTGACACGCCCGTAGGTCTGCCCGCCGTCGAAGATATTCCAGGTGCCGGTGATGCCGTAGAACCAGCCATCCACGGTCTTGTCGAGCTGATCGGTCAGGCTGCTGTTGCGCAGTTCGTAGCCGGCGGTGGCATCGAGGGTGGGCTTGTAACCGGCGAGCTGAACCTTGATCGTTTCCTTGGCAATGAGGATTTGCTGGCGCTGCACCTTGAGGAAGGCGCGGCGTTCCCGGGCGATCTCGAGCGCCTGGGTGAGGGACATTGGCCGCTCGGAGACGTCGAATTGGCCGACGCAATTGAAGGTGGGCTTGCCGCGGGGGCCGGGTTCCAGGCCGAGGGTGCGGGCGAGCTGGAGCATGGCGATGAGGTAATTGTTCCTCGCGGAGATGAGCTGCGGCTGCTGGTTCGCGAGTTCCACCTCGGCACGCAGGACATTGAACCGCGGCACGGTCCCCGCATCGAAGCGGTTCTGCTGATCCTTGAGCTGGTCGGTGAGCAGTTGCACCGATTCCTCCTGCACTTTGATCAGCGCGCGGGTGAGGATGACATTGTAGAACTCGGTCCGGACCGCGGCCACGGTGCGGTCGATGGTGTCGCGCAATTGGTAGTAGCTGCTGTCGTCGGTGAACTTGGCGATCCGGATCGCGGGGAAGACCGAGGCATCATAAAGCTTTTGGGTCACCTGGAGGTCCAGCTTGTAGGATTTGTCGCCCGGGCCGGTCCTGGTATTGTCACCGCTGCTCTGGGCGAGCTGCTTTTCAATGCTGGAGAAATCCAGCGTCGGCGCCTTGCCGCCGGACGAGCCGCCACCGGGAACGGGGATGACGACGATGGCCGGGGTGGTGGAGGATTGGCTCCCCTTTTCCAGAAGCCGGCTATCCTCCTGGTTAAAGCTGCCGGTGAAGGTGAGATGCGGCAGGGCTTCAGCACGGACTTCGATGATCTGCCCCTTGGTCCGCTCGATTTCCTGGAGTTGCTTGAGGATGTCTGGATTTTGGCGCAAAGCGGCCTGGACCGCCTGGTCGATGGTGAGATCTCCGGTGATGACGTGGATGGCACCAGTGCCCTCTCTGGCCCCGAAGACGGTCGTGCCGAGGACGCTGGTCGCGGCCAGCGCCGCAAGGAAGAAACGATTCATTTGGTTTGGCAATAGCTGAAGATTTTCTCGTAGATTTGCAACCATGTCTTCTGCTCTTCGGGCTCGAGCACTTCCATCATCTTGAGAAGGTTGTCGATCATGTCCTCGCGCACTTCGGAAACCAAAGCGGATCCGGTTGTAGTGATTTGCACGAGGACCTTGCGGCGATCATCGCGACCATGGGTGCGTCGGACGTGACCAAGATTTTCCAGGCGATCGATGAGACCCGTGGCTGCGGCGGTAGAGTGCCCCATCTTTTGGGAGATCTCCGTCATGGTCAGTTCCTTTTGCTCACGGAGAAAGCCGAGAAGGCAATATTGGGGGAACGAGACGTTGCCTCGCGACAACTCCTTGGACAGGTTGAGGATAAAGCACCGTTGAAGGACGGTAAAGATATCCGCCAGGCGCTCGGCATCCTGGCGCCGAACATCGGCTACACGTAAGGTGGACATAAATTTAAGGGCATTTACTTTAAAGCTCTCGAAGCACCGAGGAAGCAAGGAAAAAACAGTGCTCAGTGGAAAGTGTCCGGCAGGCGATGGAGGTGCTACGACTGACCATAAGTCTCATACGCCGCATAGGTCCCATGGGACTAAATCGGACGTATAGCATGAATGCGACGTATGGGAGCGGCGCTCTGTGACTCAGCACCCACCACTGAGCAGTCGCCCTCCCCTTCAACCATCCTTGCCATGCCCTCCCCAAGCCGCCTACGCTGAGGGCTATGGATGTCGAATTGCTGCGTACTGTCTCGATCCTCCGCCAACTCTCTGACGAAGAGATGCAGGCGTTTTGCGAACTGCTGGTCGCCAGGGACATAAAAGCGCGGGAGCGCATCGTCGAGGAGGGGACTCCAGTTGGTTATTTTTCGATTATTTGCGACGGCATCGTGCACATCCGGCGCATGGCCAACAAACGCGAGATGCTGCTCGGGCGACTGGGGCCGGGCGGATTTTTCGGGGAGATCAATCTTTTTGACCCAGGCATGGCCACGGCGAGCATTTATGCGATGAAGCCCACGCGGCTCGCGCAGGTGGATTACGACACTTTTCACCGCTTCATGACGGCGAATCCCTCCACGGGCTACAAGATCGTGTCGGCCATGATGACCGAGATGGCCCGACGCCTTCGCCAGACCAGCGCACGCCTCGTGAACACCGCCTACTGGACGAACGCGGAAGCATCGGTGGCGCCGGCCGCGAAGGCGCAGGAGTAGAGCGGAAGTAATCAGTAATCACTGGGGAACCAGTAATCAGTGTTCCGAAGCGGCGCTGCTTCGATTTTCGGAAACTGATTACTCATTCCTCACTGATTACTGATCACTTGCTTCTCATCACTGGAACACCTCATCCCCCTTATGCGGGGTGCCGCTGACGATGTCGGCGACGATGAACGGGCGTTTGCGAATTTCGGTGACGCGCAATTGGGCGGTCGTGCCATCCGGGGACCGGCTCTCCACCTTGGTGCCCGCCACGGGGCTGGGTTGTGAACCGTTGTCGATCAGCGCGTAGGCGATGTCGGTGTTCACCAGCGTGATCGTTCCGATCAACTGTTTTGGCTTGGGGACCTTTTCCGCCTGAGAAGCCGCCGCACTCTTCTGTTTGTGTTTAAAAAGCCGGTGCCAGGCTGCACAGCCCGGAAACAGGCAAATCATCAGTAGGGCGATGAATGGGGTCCGGAGGAATCGAAGCATGGGAGAGAAGATTGCGGTAGTCTTATCTCTCTCCCCGTATTAGTCACCGCGAAATCCGGGAGCTTGGGCGTGTTTTGTCCAGAAATGGATAACGGTCGCGACGGGGATGGATCGCGAGAATACCATCTCCTCGTTCATGCAGATTTCGGGATTCCCTTGCCGATGCCTCGCGGCAAGCGCGGCTCAGCGGTCGTCGGAAAGCCCGACTTGATGCCGGGCGATGATCACACTGACCCCAAACAGCAGGGCGCGGGTGAGGAGAATGAATGTCCCCACAAGGAGACAGATCATGGACAGGAGGGGGAACATGAAACGCATTTTAGCACGAATCTGGCCGAGTTAAACATCGTTTTCAAAAATTAGCCGTTGGCACATTTTTGCACCCATCGCCAATCGACACTCCCTCTAGGTTTCCGTACCAGCCGTCGAACTCGGAAACGGCTTCCTTCCGTGACGGCCATATTCGTGCCAATGATGACCACTCCCCTCCCCCTCTCCTTGTCTTGTCCTTTCCTGGTCTTCCCTCGATCCATCCGGTCCCTGCTTGCCACATTCGCCGTGGCGCTCCTGGCCAGCATGCGGGCCACCGGACTGGAGCCAGTGCACGTCAGTCCTGACGGCAAATCCTTCGTGCTCGCCACTTCCGGCCGGCCGTTTCGCGTCTGGGGAGTGAACTACGACCACGACAGCACCGGGGACCACGGCCGCCTGCTGGAAGACTATTGGGACGACGAATGGCCAACGGTGCGCCGCGATTTCCAGGAAATCAAAAACCTCGGTGCGAACGTAGTGCGGGTCCATTTGCAAACCGGACGGTTCATGAGCACGGCGACTGAGCCCAATGAGAAAGCGCTCGCGCAGTTGCGCCGCCTGCTGGCCCTCGCGGAGGAAGACGGGCTGTATCTGGATATCACCGGCCTCGGTTGTTTTCACAAGGCGGACGCACCGGCGTGGTATGAGGCGATGGACGAAGTGGCGCGGTGGGCCGTGCAGGCCCGCTTCTGGTCGGCGATCGCCCGGACCTGCCGGGATTCGCCCGCAGTCTTTTGCTACGACCTGATGAATGAGCCGATCATCGATGGGAAAAAAGACGAAGGCTGGCTCGCGGGTGAGTTGGGCGGAAACTACTATGTGCAGCGGCTGACGTTGGAGCCCGGCGGGCGCACCCCGGTCGCCATTGCCAGGTCCTGGGTGGAGCAACTCACCGGAGCGATCCGTGCGGAGGATCGCGGGCACATGGTCACCGTCGGGGTCATTCCATGGGCGCTCGTCTGGCCCGGCGCGAAGCCGATCTTCTACGCGCCGGAGGTGAGCGGAGCACTGGATTTCGCAAGCATCCATCTCTATCCGAAACGTGGCCAGGTGGAACAGGCGCTGACGGCGATGGCCGTCTATGACATCGGCAAGCCGCTGGTCATCGAAGAGACCTTCCCACTGGAGTGCACGCTTGAAGACATGGCCGGCTTCCTCCAGCGCTCGAAGGTCCACACGGCAGGGTACGTCAGCTTCTACTGGGGCCGCACAATCGCGGAGTACGCCACAGCGACGGAGAAGAAGGAAGAAGCGGCTCTGGTGGGTGCGTGGCTGAAGTATTTCCAGCAGCAGGCGGATTTCATGAAGACTCCGTGAAGCGGGAGTGAATTTGGAATCACCGGTTGCGCTCCCTTCGCCGTCATTCTGAGTGAAACGAAGAACCTGCGAGGCGGCGGTGCCCGGGACAAGCGGAGGCAGGTGGTTCTCGGGGGAGCCGATCTCTGCCTTCCTCACCAGCATCGCCTGAGATGCCGGAAGTGATCAGAGGTTCTTCGTTCCTCAGAATGACGGGGAGGCGGCGCCCGCCGGATGGCACAACTTCACCGTGGCTAGCGCGCCGCCATTCGAATTCTCCATCTCCAAATTGCACATCACCCTTTGGAGTGAGTTTCCATCGCTACGCAACTGGCCGTGGCAAACTTGACGAATTGATGTAAACGATCCCCGCGCCCGGATGTGCCGGCGACCGCTTTCATGAAAAACCTCCGTCCCCTCCTGCTCTTCTCTCTCCTCTTCCTCCTCACGGCCGCTGGACCGCTGTACGCGCAGGCAGATGCGCCCTCCGGGCAGCGGGTATTTGTGTGCGCCCATAGTTTCATGATCTTCACCGCGCGACTGCTCCCGCCGATGGAGCAAGCGGCGGGGATCCATCACCTCCTGGCGGGGCAACAGATGCTGGGCGGGTCGCGCGTGATCCAGCACTGGAACCTGCCGGATGAGAAGAATCAGGCGAAGGCCGCGCTGCGGGCGGGAATTGTGGACGTGCTGACGCTATCGCCGCACTTCCTCCTCCCGGATGAAGGGATCGAGAATTTCACCAAGCTCGGACTCGCGACGAACCCAAAACTGCGCGTGCTGGTGCAGGCCTCATGGCCGGCGAATGATGGCATCCTGACTCGGCCGTTTCACAACGAAGAGCGCAATGCGGCGACGGTGGAGAGCCTGCAAGAGATGCAGAAACTGCATCACTCCCTGTGGTTCGACACGCTGGAAAAGCAGGTACGCACGCTCAATATCACAGTCGGTCATGACGCGGTCTGCATCATTCCGGTGGCCGACGCGGTGACGACTCTCCGCGAGAAAATTGCCGCGGGGGCGGCACCCGGGCTCACAAAGCAAACGGAGTTGTTCAACGACGATCTCGGCCATCCAAAGGCGCCGCTCGCGGAATTGGTGACCTATTGCCATTTCGCCGCGATCTACGGGCGCAGCCCGAGGGCCTGCCGGTGCCGGGAGACCTGAAGTATCTCCCCCAAGCCGAGGAGCTGAATCGGCTGCTCGAACAGATCGCGTGGCAGACGGTGTCGGGATACCCGATGAGCGGGGTGCGGGTGGCGGCGGGGGCGGATTCCGCTGCCAGCAAGTAATCAGTGATCAGTAGCCAGTCATCAGTGTCCCGCAGCAGCGCCAGTCCTGCTCACGGAAACCGATTAGCCCTCGGGATGGACAGACACTCGTTCTGCGCCCCCTCAACCCTTCCCACCCCTCAATTCCCCGTGAAAAACTTCACGTCGTTCGTCGCGTGCCCGTCGGCGTAAAGGATGTTCACCTTGTTATCCAAATAAGGGTGAAACCCTTCCTTGTCGTAGAGGATCGGGATGTGGGTGGGGTCCGTCACCACCTTAAGGAAATTCAGGCTGGCGAGGAGCTGGCCGTTGAGCGCCACGTTCCAGCAGTAGCTGGTGCCCGTGTTCTCGTAGAAATGCTTGTCGGTGTCCGCTGGGCAGCCGAAGACCGCAGGATTCGGGACGTAGGTGTTGAGCATGTTGTCGATCACTGGCACGTCGGTCTGCTTGCTATCTCGCGCGATGAGCAGCGTGGGCATGATCATGTCGTGATCGTTGAGATAACTGCTCAATCCCGCGCTGATCTGCCGCAGATTGGAGAGGCAGGCGGCGGCCTTCGCGTTCTGAGTCACGTGCCGATAGGCCGGGTAGGCCAGCCCGGCCAGCACGGCAATGACACCGATGACCACCAGCAACTCAATCAGCGTAAAGGCGGCGTGCCGGCTGGAGGGGTGCGCGGTCATCGCAGGCTCTGGAGGTTCTTCTGCAGCTGTTCCACGAGGGGCGCCACGTCCATCTTCACATCCGCGCTGGCTTCGCTGTAAAACGAGCGGAATCCTTGATCGATGATCTTCTGCCCGTTGGCATCGAGATCTTTCCGGCCGTCAGGAGGTTCTTCGCCCTCGTGCTTCTTCATGTCCTCCAGTGCTTTGCTGACGAAGGCCTTGCGCTTCTCGGGCGTCATTTTGTTGAGCGCATCCATCATCTGCTTGAAGCCCGTGGGCAGCGTGAGATCCAGGAAGCGGTTTTGTTCGTCCGGCGTGAGTTCGCGAAAGAACCCGTCAAGCTTGCGGCTCATGCGCACTTCGCGGCGTTCTTCGTAAGGGAGGTGATTGAGCTGGTCGGCCACTTTCCCCATGACCCGGCTGCGGTCGCTGGGCGACTGGTTCCCGATCGGATGGCTGGCCAGGTAGTTCATCACCGAGTCCGGCGTAGGCTTGGCGGAGTGCGCCCAATAGATCACCCCTCCGACGATCGCCCAGATGACGAGCAGCACACTGACGAGCTTGATCCACGAGAGGCGCATAGATGAATGGGACAGGAGTTAAACCGGAAGGGGCTCGGGTGCAATGGGCAAGACGCCGGCAGAGCGTGGACGGTTACAGGGAGCTTGCGGACACCCAGATGTTGGTGCGTCGGCCACGGTACGCTTTTGCCAATCGGCGGGGTCCCCCCAACACCGTCATTCTGAGGAACGAAGAACCTGTGATCTCTGCCTTTCCTCACCAGCCTGGCGCAAGATGCCGGAAGAGATCAGAGGTTCTTCGCTTCGCTCAGAATGACGGGGAAGGGCGGGCGTACCTTGCATTCACGCCTTCACCGATTAAGAAGCGCTCATTGGCTCAGGCAGGGCCGAAAAACCGCCCACGTATTCCACACCTTTTCTCGCGTCTCGCGCGCAGCCGTCGTATACTTTTTCTCCCATGTCCGCCGATTCCTTCGTCCACCTCCACTGCCACACCGAATACTCGACTCTCGACGGAGCGGTGCGGATTGCGGCGGCGATGAAGAAGGCCAAGGAATACGGGATGCCGGCCCTGGCGATTACCGACCACGGCAACATGTTCGGGGCGATCGAATTCTACCAGGCGGGCAATGATTGCGGGGTAAAGCCGATCATCGGGTGCGAGGTCTATGTCGCACCCGATGCCCACACCAAAAAGTCGGCCAATTCCCAGCGCGAATCGGCGTACCACCTCACGCTGCTGGCCCAGGACGAAGCCGGCTATCGCAACCTGGTGAAACTCGTCTCCATCGCCCACCTCGACGGAATGTATTACAAGCCGCGCATCGACAAGGAGCTGCTGGCGCAACATGCGAAAGGCCTGATCGGGCTCAGCGGCTGTCTCAAGGGCGAAGTCAACCAGGCGATCATCGACGACAATCTTCCCAAGGCCCGGGAACTCGCCGCCGCCTACCGCGACATCCTCGGCAAGGACAGTTTCTTCCTGGAGCTCCACAACCACGGCATCGAGGCGCAGATCAAGTGCAACCGGGTGCTGCCCACGCTGGCCAACGACCTCGGGCTGGGCTTAGTCGCGGCGAACGACGTCCATTTTCTCAACAAGGCCGATCATCCCGCGCACGACGCCCTGATCTGTATCGGCACCGGCTCAAATGTCACCGACGAGCGCCGCCTGCGCTACGTGGAAGAGGTCTACTTCAAATCGCCCGCCGAAATGCGTGCCCTCTTCGCCGAAGTACCGGAGGCTTGCGACAACACCCTCGCGATCGCCGAGCGCTGCGGGCTGAAGATCGATACCTCCCCGAAATACCCGAACTACACGCCACCGGAAGGCAAGACACAGAACCGATACCTGCGCGACATCACGGAGGCCGGCCTCCGGAACCGCTACGGCTCGGACGCGGATTCGGAAGCGGTTCAGAGCCGCTACGCGCTGGAAATCAGCGTGCTCGAGACGCAGGGCTTCGTGAACTACTTCCTGATCGTCTGGGACTTCATCCACTGGGCGAAACAGCATGGCATCCCGGTGGGGCCGGGGCGCGGCTCGGCGGCCGGATCGATGATCGCCTACGCGATGGGCATCACCGACATCGACCCGATCAAGTTCAAGCTGCTGTTCGAGCGGTTCCTCAATCCCGAGCGCGTCTCGCCACCCGATATCGACGTGGACTTCTGCGTCAACCGCCGCGGCGAGGTAATCGACTACGTGCGCAACAAATACGGCGAACGCTCCGTGTCGCAAATCATCACCTTCGGCACTCTCGGCGCGAAATCCGTGCTGCGCGACGTGGCCCGCGTGCAAGGCTGGAGCTATGGCGACGCCGATCGCGTGGCGAAGATGATCCCGAACGAACTCGGCATCACGCTGGCGGGGTTCGACAAGAAGAACAAGGAAACCGGGACCATCGAACACATCGCCGGGGCCATCGACAAGAATCCGGAACTGAAGAAGGCCGTCGAGACCGAGCCCGCCACGGCCCAGCTCTGGGACGTGGCGACGAAGCTGGAAGGCCTGACGCGCGGCGTGGGCGTCCACGCCGCCGGCGTGGTCATCGGCGACCGCGACCTGAGCGAATACATCCCCCTCACCCGGGCCAATGACGGTTCGATCGTGTCGCAATACGCGATGGGGCCGCTGGGCGACGTCGGCATGCTGAAGTGCGACTTCCTCGGGCTCAAGACGCTCACGGTCATCACCGATGCCGTCGTCCTGATCCACAAGCACACCCCTGATTTCAACGTCGACCGCATCCCGCTCGACGACCAGGCCACCTTCGACCTGCTCAACAAAGGCGAAACCGTCGCCATCTTTCAGCTCGAATCCGGCGGCATGACCGGCTGGGCGCGGCAATTTGACATCCGCGACATTGAAGACCTGAATGCGCTCATCGCGCTCTATCGCCCGGGCCCCATGGACCTGATTCCCGATTACGTGAAGCGCAAGAAGGGTGAGGCGAAGGTAAAGCCTCCCCACAAACTCCTCGCCGGGGTGACCAAGGAAACCTACGGGGTGCTCATCTACCAAGAACAGGTTATGCAGGCCGCGCAGGTCATGGCCGGTTATACGCTCGGCGGCGCCGATTTGCTCCGCCGCGCCATGGGCAAGAAGGACAAGGAAAAAATGGCCAAGGAGCGCGTCAAATTCCGCGAAGGCGCCGAGAAACTGCATGGGGTGAAGCCCGACACGGCCGATGACGTGTTCGACACGCTGGAAAAGTTCGCGGGCTACGGCTTCAACCGGTCCCACTCGGCGGCCTATGCCTGGGTCAGCTACCAGACCGCCTATCTCAAGGCGAATTACCCGGTCGAATTCATGGCCGCGGTGATGAGCAACGAAGTGTCCAATACCGACAAGATCAGCACCTTTGTCGGGGAATGCGAGCGCATGGGCATCACGATCCTGCCCCCGGAGGTGAACAAAAGCTGGCTGAAATTCACGCCGGAAGAAGTCAGCCTGGAAGGCGTCGCGGCCGCCAAAGCGGCCCGCAAAGTGAAGGCGCCTGCCGCCGCCAATGACAACGGAAGCGAGGAAGTATCCGGGGAGGAGGAAGGGGTGCGATTCGACGACCTGCCCGCCGCCGGCGAGGAACCGGAGGCCGCCGCCCCGAAAGCGCCTGCCTCCACGGAGAAGGTGCACGTCGGGTCGATCCGCTTCGGGTTGGCCGCGATCAAGAACGTAGGCGAGGCCGCGATGGAGGCCGCGATTGCGGAGCGCGATGCGAAAGGCCCCTATCAATCACTCGAAGACTTCTGCGGCCGGGTGGATCTGCGGAAGTTGAACAAAAAAGCCCTGGAATGCCTGGTGAAGTGCGGAGCGTTCGACTGGACCGGAGAGGAGCGCGCCCAATTGGCCTCCGAAATCGACGGGGCGCTGGCTGCCGCTTCCAGCGATCACAGAGACAACACGCAGGGCCAAGCGGGTTTCGACCTATTGTTGGGCGAGGTCAAAAAGCAAAAGAAGACATCCGCAAAAACCGTGTTCAGAGTCACCCCGTGGAGCAGCACGGAGAAGCTCGCCTTCGAGAAGGAACTACTCGGCTTCTACGTCACCGGCCATCCGCTGGACGACTATCGGTCCGCCCTTGAAAAACCGGGCATCATCCCGATCGGCAAACTGGCCGAACAGGAGGAAAAGAGCACCGTCACCATCGCCGGCGCCCTCACGTCCGTGGAAAAGAAGTTTACCAAGAAGGACAACAAGCCCTTCGCCGTGGTCGTGCTCGAAGACATGACCGCCTCCCTGGAGGTAATGGTCTGGAACGAGGCCTTCACGAAGAGCCAGGCTCACCTGATTCAGGGGGCCGTCGTCACCATCACCGGCCGTCTGGATATGCGGGAAGAAGCGCCGCGCGTCGTGGCCAATGATATCAAGCCGGTGAAAAAGCCGGCGCCCACCGACAAGCCCGTCGTCTTATGTTTCGACCACCAGAGCACCACCGAGGCCGACCTGCAAACCGCCCGCACCGTTGTCGAGAAATTCCCCGGTTCCCGCCGCCTGGAAGTCCAGTTCCAGATGGCCGACGGCGGCCGGGTGCGGATGCAGTCCGAGTTCCGGGTGTCGTGGAACCAGGAAATGGCCAAGGATCTTGGCGCGTGGGTGAGGAAGTAGTCCAAAATAAAACCGCCGGGATGTTTCCATCCCGGCGGTTTCAATGAATCTAGACTCTTGGAGTCAGCTTAGAAGATGAAGCGGATGCCAGCGCGAATCTGCGTGGCGTCGGCTTCATTGCCGCCCCAGGTGTAACGACCTTCGGTGAAGACACCGATGGTGTGGGTCGCACGCCATTCGAGACCGCCGCCGGCGTTCCAGGTGCCAACGGTCGTGCTGTCGAACATCACGCCGCCGCCGACGAAGATGTAAGGAGCGATGCAAACGCTGCCTTCGATCGGGTAACGGGCGATGATCCGGCCGGTGAAGTCCCAGACAGCGGGGCCGCCGTCGTAGACGTTGCCGTCGACTCCGACGCCGAGATACTTCATGAAGAAGTAGTTCACGCCGAGGCCGCCACCCCACCCGTCGCGATGCGGGTTGTCATGGTTGGCGTCGGTCCACGATCCGAACACGTCGATCTGGATTTCCTGGTCCTTGAAGCAAGGCTCAATGACCGGGTTCTTGTCTTTCATTTCTTTCATCTCATGGCCGGCAAACGCGCTGGAGGCGAGGGCGAGGCATGCGAAGAAGGGAATAATGATCTTTTTCATCAATGTTTTCTCCTGTTTTGGTTGGGTTTTTGCGGCCAAGTTTAGGGGCCGTTGGCGGACAGAACTAGGGAACGGCTGAAGACCTGTAAAGAACTTTTTTGCCCCCGGAAAACGGTGCAAGACCTGAAGCCGCAGGCCTTTCTATAGAATTTGTAATACGCCTCACCGGCACGCGGGGAAACACGGTGACTCGCTAAAGCGGTCGCTACAATATCGTCCTCGAAATCTCAATGCGCTCCGAGGAGAAGC